>Ga0272447_1001306_pt1 | contig 15933 bp, 17 predicted proteins | sample YNPCB0133_FD_194589 | JGI IMG/M metagenome (GOLD analysis project Ga0272447, IMG submission 194589) | Hot spring microbial mat communities from Yellowstone National Park, WY, United States - YNP-CB-013-3 | ecosystem: Environmental > Aquatic > Thermal springs > Hot (42-90C) > Sediment | place... | reverse complement strand
TGCCTTTCTGTCTCTGCTTGGGCAGATGCCTGAGCCGGTGCAAAGCCCTGACTACAAAGCCGTGATGGAACCATACCTTTCCTTCTTCAAAAGCTACACGCAACCATCTCTCATTGCCCTTGTTTTTTTGGTGATCACCTTAGCCATCAACTGGGTCATCCTTCAGAGGGGTATAGTTAAGGGCATAGAGCTAACCGCCAAGTATGGTCTTCCGTTGTTAATTTTGATGGGAATATTCTTGGGCTTTGTATCTTTGAGTATGAACGGATGGAAGGGTGTGGAAGGTTTGCTTTTCATATACACCCCTGATTTTTCAAAGCTTTCGGACCCTCAGGTTTGGCTTGAGGCTTCGGGTCAAATATTCTTTACTCTATCCTTGGGCATGGGTGCCATTGCAACTTATGCCAGCTATGTCAAAAGGAACGAGGATGTGGTAAAGGCGGGTTTGTGGACTGCCGGTCTTAATGAGTTTGTGGAGGTGGTCATCGGTGCCAGCATAGCCATTCCTGCCGCCTTTGCAGTCTTTGGTGCTTTGGCGGTTCCAGAGCTCGCAAAAGAGGGAACCTTCCGCCTTGGCTTTATGACCATGCCAGCCATTTTAATGTCCTTGCCCCTTGGAAGCTTGCTATCCACTGTTTGGTTTTTCTTGCTTTTCATAGCAGCCCTCACCTCCTCCTTAGCCCTAACACAGCCCTTGGTTGCCCTCTTGGAGGATGAGATGAGGTGGAGCCACTTCAAGGCGGTTAATGTGTCTATGCTTGTGGTTAGTGCGGGTGCCTTTTTGTCTGCCTTTGTGCCGGGCTTTATAGACGATGTGGATTTTTGGGCGGGCACATTGATGCTCCTGTTCTTTGGTCTTTTGGAGATCATAATCTTTGTTTGGGTCTTTGGCGTTCATAACTTCCACAGGGAGCTAAACACCAACAGCTTTATAAAAATTCCAAAGGCATTGGTCTATTTCTTTGCGGTTGTCTCACCAGTATTTTTGATCATCCTCCTGTATTTCTGGGGCGTTACCAAGCTACCGCAGGTCCTATCCCAAACTGAACCCGGCGTTCTCATCGCAAGGGCTTTTGTTATATTCGTGCTTGTCCTTATTGCCTTCTTTTCTGTAGAAAGCAGGAGGAGGTATCTGGCGGGTCCTCACATGTGATCAGCCACCGCCCACCAGATGCACGATTTCCACTCTGTCTCCCTCCGATAGTTTGTAGCTTTCATACTTAGATTTAGGCACCACTTCCTCGTTGACCGCCACCGCAAAACCCACCTCCCGCACCTGAATGCTTAAACTTTTGATAAGCTCAGAAATCGTAGTGCCTTCAGGAACTTCCAACTCTTCTCCGTTAAGATATATCCTCATTGTTGTAGATAGTAAAACTGCACCTTCTTGGTCCTACCCTTTTCCTCAGGTTATGTAAATGGTGATTGAGTAAAGCCCTCTGTCGTTCATTTGGAACCACTCGCCGTAGTTGTCTCCCTGTTGATGGGGATACTTGGTTAGAACCTTCCTCTGGGATCTAAGAAGGGGAGAGCGCACCTCCGCTTCAACCTTATAGTTGGAAAGGTATATTACCTTTCCCCCCTCTTCTTTCCAGAGGGAAACCGCCAGATGATGGGTGTCGTATTTGGAAGGCTCTCCGTGATGCTTTACAAGTAAGTCATAAGCCCTTTTGAACCTTTCCTTTAGCTCCTCAATACCCACCACACCTATGCTCACATTATACTTGTCAAGCTTCTTTGTCAGAGGTGTTTTAAGGACGCTGTCTTCTTCTTGTCCAAAGGAGAGGGCAAAAAGGATAAGTAGCACGCTGAGGATCTTTAAGCTTACTTCCCTCATGCATACTAATTTAATACCATTTTTCGGGATTTGCAAGCGTTCAATAAGACTGTTCTAAAAATACAAACTATTGACACACAAGAGTTCTAAAGCTAAAATCTAACTCTGATGTTTATTAGCCTACATTTCAGGCTTGAACTGAAAAAAGAAGATAAAGAAAAACTCATAAAGCTTATGCGTAAGCAATCCTCCGCAATCCGAACCGCATACAACATGCTAAAAGAGTTGGAAAAAGAGAAAACAAAAAACCCTCACATTCAGATATACCACAAACTAAGACAGCTATTTCCTGACCTGCCGACAAAATACATTGATTCAGCTATGGACAAAGCTAAGCAATATCCAAAGGATAAAATCGTTGTCTTTGGAGGCAAAAGACTTTTTGAAAAGCTTTGTAAAAATCACCTTCAAGGCAGAACAAGGGAAGGACTAAAAAAGCAATGGAGAGAACAAAGACAGGGAACACTTATAAGCATTGGGTCAAAATCAGACAGAGGAAATAGGTTAACGAGATTTGAAGACCTAAACGGACAGCTACACTTGAGGATTACCACAGGAAACAGAGAGTTTATCTACGCAAGAGTGTTAAGGGAACCAAGCAACAGCAAAGACAAATGGATAACTTTTATGGCTATGCTTTTAGAAAGCTGGCAAACAAAAAACTACTTTGCCTACACGGTGGAGTTAAAGCTAAGAGATGGAGAAGTTTATGGAAGTGTATCCTTTGAAATTCCAACGCCTAAAGTGAGATACACCAAAGAAAACGGAGTAATAGCCATAGACACTAACGCATCACCAATTCATTTAGCTATAGCGGAAGTATCAAAGACTGGAGAATTAGTAAGCTATCAAACCATTAGCCTACACCACCTTTTAGGACTTTCTCAAAACACCAGAGACCACCAAGAGTGGATATTAGCCCATCAGCTACTGGATATAGCCATTGAGAAAGGTAAAGCCATAGCCATAGAGAACCTAAAGAAACTCAAAAAAGGAATGCGTGGAGATGGGAAAGCTACACTAAGAAAAAGACTTCATCACTTGAACGCCAAAAAGTTTTTGCAAAAGCTAAAAAGGGTGGCAATGATAAAGGGAGTTGAAATAGTAGAGGTAAATCCCGCTTATACATCAGTTATTGGAATGCTAAAATATGCACCACAGTTAAGCACAGATAAAGACATAGCTGGTGCTTATGTGATAGGGAGAAGGGCGTTAGGTTTCAGAGAGAACACACCCGAGAATTACGAAAAGCTTTTAAAAGACAAAGCATATTTAGAGTTTGCCCTAAAGAGGTATAAAGAAAGGGAAAAAGAACTTAGGGAACTTATAGAGAAGGAAAGCAATGAATACAAGAGAAATGCACTAAAAAGCGAACTAAGGTATGTAAAGAATGCGAAGAAAGTATTAACTCATCTCATACAAAGCCTTCAGAGTGAGTCAAGCGGATGTGGGGGAGCCGATGGAAGGAATTCCGAGCAGGGAGAGACTAAGAAGGTCTCTCAATCCGCTTGGCAAGTTCTAAAGGTAGCCCTCCTCTTCCCTGTCCTTGGAAAGGTCTTACCAAGGGACTTTTCTCCTCTGAAGCCGGTGTTGGTGGAAGGGGTGTGGGATAGGGTGAGGGGTAGGTTAGTTCCTTTAGAGGTTGGAGGGGCATCCCAATGAGGGATTTTTTAGAACATCCTCTGAGCCTTTATAAAGAAGGAGACATCTTGTTGGGAATGTATAGGGTCATAGACTTGATCGGCATAGGAAACTTTGGGGAGGTCTATAAGGTGGAAGTGCTAAAGGGAAGATATGCAGGGCAGGTTATGGCCCTGAAAGTGGCAAGGGACAAAACTATGCTACCCTACCTTTGGAAAGAAGCCCAAACCCACATACTCTTTAACCATCCCCACATCCTAACCATGCAGAGCTACCTTTATAAAAAGGACAGAGGAGAGCTCTTTTTGATTTACGAGTTTATGGATGTTGGAAATCTTAAGCATTACGTTGCAAAGCATGGTCCCCTTGAGGAAGGAGAAGCCCTTAAGGTAATATTCCAAGTTGCTAAGGGCTTGGAGTTTTTACACAACAGAGGCTACATACACGGAGACATAAAGCCCGACAACATCTTTGGCAAAAGGGTCATGAAAAGCATCCTTTGGAAGCTTGGAGATTTTAGCCTGCTTAGGGTAAGGGGATACTCGGGCATAATAGACATAAAGGGAACGGTGGGATACATCGCACCGGAGGTTTTCAAAAATCAAATTCACAGGAGCAGTGATATATTCTCCTTGGGATGCGTTCTTTACTTTACCCTTACGGGCAAATCTCCCTTTGATGCGGAGGAGGAGCAAGAGAAATTGAGAAGGAACAAGTTGGTTATATACACTATGCCGGAGGGAATATCTCCAAAGGTTCAGGCTTTGTTAGGGCTGATGCTTGAAAGGGACCATGAAAAAAGGTTCAAAACCGCCAAGGAGCTCATAAACTATATGCTTGCACAGAGGCTATTATGAAAGTTCTTATGTTTCACAATGTGGAAAACCCACCAAAGAATGCCCAGCTGAAATCCCTCTATGTTAAACCAGAAAAGTTCAAGCGTTGGCTAAATCTCTTAGACAGACTTAACTTTAGGTTTGTTAAGCCACAAGGGCTTGAACCCAAGGGCAAAGGTGTGCTACTTACCTTTGACGACGCTTACAGGGACTTTTTGGAAAACGCCTTCCCGGTTATCAAAGCATTGAGGGCTCACGCCATAGTCTTTGTGCCCGCCAAGTTGGTAGGACAGTTCAACCGTTGGGACTACCAAAAGCTGAATGCGATAAAACCCATAATGAACTGGGAGGAGCTTTCCTTTCTTGTAAAGGAGGGCGTAGAGATTGGCTCGCATACCCTTACCCATCCCTTTCTAACAAAAATCCCTCCCGCAGAGGCACGCAGAGAGATAGAGGACTCAAAAAAGCTTTTGGAAGACAAGCTTGGCGTTGAGGTAAAGGGCTTTTGCTATCCATACGGAGACCACAACGAGGAAGTGGTAGAAATGGTAAAGAAGGCAGGTTATCAATATGCCTTTACTACCATAAAGGGAACCTACGCCCAAAGCCCAAGTAAGTGGGAAATTAGAAGAATTTATGCATCCGGTTATTGGACAACGCTTAGATTTCTGTGGGAATGTTTAAAATAATAGTGCCATGCGAGTTTTGAGCGGTATGAGACCGACGGGAAAGCTCCATCTGGGACATTACTTTGGCGTAATAAAAAACTGGATAGAACTCCAAAGGGACCACGAAACTTATTACATGATCGCAGACTGGCACGCATTGACCACCAGCTATAAAAACACAGAGCAGATAAAGGAGAACATTGAGCAGGTAATGATAGACTGGATCGCCTTGGGCTTAGACCCAAACAAAAGCGTGCTCTTTATCCAATCCCATGTAAAGGAGGAGCTGGAGCTCTTTTTGATTTTTTCCATGATCACACCAAAAAGTTGGCTTGAGTGGAACCCCACCTACAAGGATATGAAGTACAACCTTTTAAAGATCACCGACTTAGAGCTCAGCTTTAAGGGAGGGATAAGGGACCTGGTAAAGGAGTTTTTGGCTAAGCTACCCTACAAGGTGGAGGACTTTGAAGCCTTGGAGGAGAACCTTTTGGACACTATCTCAGAAGCCTTTGTGAGGGCTATCTTTGATGGCATACTTGAACCGGAGGTCCTAAGTAAGCTAAATGTGTCAAAGAGGGACTTTTACGATACAGACACCTACGGCTTTTTGGGCTATCCTGTTTTGCAGGCAGTGGATATCCTCATCTACAAGGCGGAGGCGGTGCCCGTGGGAGAGGACCAACTGCCCCACATAGAGCTTACCCGGGAGATCGCCAGAAGGTTCAACCAGCTCTATGGAGAGGTCTTTCCAGAACCCAAGGCACTGCTAACAGAAACACCCAGGCTTTTGGGAACGGATGGCAGAAAGATGAGCAAATCATACAACAACGCCATATACTTTGCGGACAGCAAAGAGGAAGTCCAGCAAAAGGTGATGAAGTTCTTCACAGACCCCCAAAAGCTCAGAAAAGGAGACCCCGGCAGACCTCACCTTTGTCCCGTCTTCTTCTACCACAAGGTTTTCACCAGTCCAGAACAGACAAAACAGATAGAGGCGGACTGCAAAAGCGGTGCCCTAGGATGCGTAGATTGTAAAAGGCTAATGTTTGAGGGCTTGAACGCCTTTTTGGGGCCCATAAGGGAAAAGAGGGCGCAGGTGGAAAGTTCCCTCAAGGAGCTCAAAGACATATTCTTGGAAGGCTCCGAAAAGGCAAGGCAGACCGCAAGGCAAACCCTGGAGGAAGTTAGGGAGAAGATGATGTGGTGATAGAGTTTGGGCTCTTTGTCCTGACTTTATCTTTTGCGTACTTTGTCCTTCTCTTTGCCTTACCCCTAAGGTGGGTAAAAGCCATACCCGCCGACCAACTGCCCCAAAAACTGCCAGAGCTTTATGTGTACTCTTACCAGGTCCATATCCACACCCAGTTTTCTCACGACTCTTTGGGAAAGCCAGAAGATATATACAACGCCATGGAGGCGGAGGGCATAGACTTTGCCCTGATAACAGACCACGACAACGACCACTTTAAAAATTTTTGCAACCACAGATGCCTTGCGGGTGTAGAAAGAAAAATTGAAGGAGAGAAGGGCTTGCTTGGAGACCTCCTTGAGATAGGTAGCCTAAAGGTAATAGCCCATCCCTTTAAAGAGAAATACAAATGGAAGTTAGAAAGGGATGGATACTTTTTGGAGCTCATAGACCTAAAGGACGCCCTTTTGGAGGATAAAGGCAAGTTCTTTTTCTTTCTCTTCGGTGCTGTGCTACTTTACCCCCTTTTAAAAAAGAGAGCCCTTGAGCTTTTAAAAAAAGTTCTGCCGGTGGAAAAATATGCCCAAAGGTATATGCAAGAGGGATGGAAAAATCCAGTTTTGGGCGGGCTGGACCATCACACCAAAGTGTCCATACGAGAGGTAGGAATAAGGTTTTTATTCCCTTCCTATGAACACTCTTTTTATTTGATGAGAAACCTCTTGATCTCACAAAAGCCGGTTAATTCTGCGGAGGAGCTGACCAGTGCACTAAGGTCGGGCTTGAGCTTGATATCCTTTCAAAGAAAACCCTTTATGGTTTATGTGGAGGAGGGAAAGTTAAGGCTTTTGGCTCCGTGCGGACCCCTTTTGGTGGCACATTTGACGGAAAAGGGCAGAGATTTCTATTTGGGCGAGAACTTTATTTTGCCACTTGCAGAGGGTAGGAATGTGTATGTATGCTTTAGCTACGCTTTCAAACTTGGAAGGCTTTACTTGGGATTAAAACCTGCAGCTGTAATTGTGCTACCTTCCCCACTTGAGTTTTTCCCTGAGGATGTAGAAAAAGCTTCTCTGAGGATGGGTGTATAGGGTGCAGTAAAAGGGAGACTTTTCCACCCAAACCTCCTGCCTTGGGCTAACCTCTATGCCTTCCTGCCCATCAAGGGTTAAAAAGGTGGGTAGGTTAGAAATTAGCCTGATACGAAAATCGGGAGGGACAAGCATAGGTCTGTTGGAAAGGGTGTGTGGGCATATGGGAACAAATAAAAGGGCTTCCATGGTTGGGTGTATGATGGGACCCCCTGCGGAGAGGGCGTAGGCGGTGGAGCCAGTAGGTGTGGAGATTATCACCCCATCTCCATATACCCTGACCATGAACTCATCCTGCGCAAAGACTTCTACCTCCATCATTCTTGCCAAGTTTAGCTTAGAAAGCACCACATCGTTAAGGTAATGTCCTACGAGCTTTCCATCCAGAAAGGTACAGACCAGCATTCTTTTTTGAGGTTTTAACTTTCCATCCAAAGCCTTTTCCACATACTCAAAGGCTTCATCCCTGTCTATCTCCGTCAAAAAGCCAAACTTTCCCTCATTTACTCCCATTATTGGGATGTTTCTGACTGCAGAAAAGCGAGCGCCAGCCAAAAAGGTGCCGTCCCCACCCACCACCAAAGTTAACGCATAATCTCCTTCCCTTGGTTTTTTACCGGGCTCATTCACAAAGAAATCCACCTGTATTTTTTTATTCTCTAAGAATTTTTCAAGGGCTTCTGCGGTGCTTATGGCGTTGGGAGAGTTTTTTACAAAAAGCAAAACCTTCATAAATAGTGGTCTATGATCTCACAGAGCACATGCCCTATGGTGATGTGGCACTCTTGTATTCTTGCGGTATCGTAAGAGGGAACCACAAAGCAGTAATGGACTATATCAACCATCCTTCCCCACTTCTTCCCCGTAAGGGCTACCGTGGTTGCACCAAGGTCGTGGGCTTTTTTTAGCCCTCTTATTACATTCTCAGACTCGCCAGAGGTGGATATGCCTATGACTATATCCCCGGGCATACACAGGGCTTCCACCTGTCTTTCAAAGATCGTTTCAAATCCGTAATCGTTGCCTACTGCGGTTAGAATGGATGTGTCTGTGGTTAGGGCTATGGCGGGCAGGGCTCTCCTTTCCTTCTTGAACCTTCCCACGATCTCTGCGGCGATGTGTTGGGCGTCCGCCGCGGAGCCTCCGTTTCCAAAGAGCAGAACCTTATTCCCCTCCTTTAGGGCGTTTGCTATGATCTTTCCCACCTCCAAAAGCCTCTCCGCATACATCTCCACAAAAGCAAGCTTTACGTCCGCACTTTCCCTGAATGAGTTTATCACCAGGTCAATCATTCTTTTCTTCTCAGGTCTCCCACAGTTAGCCTTCTCATCTTTTTAAACAGTTCCATTAGCATGTGCTTGTGATATTCCTCTTGGCTCTCTATGAACTCAAAAAGTTTTTTCACTCCCTCATCCTCTAAATGCCCAAGTGCCTTTTTGTAATCTCCACCCGTTTCCTGTTCAAACTTTATGTCTTCCGCAAGGCTCTCCTGCATAGTCTTTCTGTCCCTTCTACCCAGGTCTGCCCTTATGTCTGGCATACCACCTAACTCACCAATGGCTTCTCCCAACTTACCCATATGCACCATGCTCTCTATTGCTATATCAAGCATTGCGTCCCTGTGGTTTAGGTCCTTTGAGTGGAAGAATTGATAAAGGTAGTTTATTATGCTCTGATACTCCTCTTGGAGGAACTTGTTTAGAACTTCTATAACCCTTGGGTCTGCCTTCCTCTGTCCCTCTTGCATGCACACAGTCCCTTCCATCACCTTTTCTTTTAGCTCACTGAACTCTATTCTGTGAAAGTTTTCGTCCCTTATGACCCTTTCAAGCAGTTTTTTTACCGAATCGTCCTTTACCATGTCCAACTGTTTTGTGTATATTTCAATAGCCATTTCCTCCGCCTTTATGTCCTCTGAAAGCATACCCTCCCAATCGGGACCACCTATAACGATCATGTCCTCCAGTCTGTTCAGAACCACCTCACCCCCCAACTGAACCACCTTTTGAGCAAACCACTTTAAATGCCTCATCTCCTGTCTTGCAATTTCCTCTATCTCAGCGGTGATGTTTGCGTCGGTTATAAAAAAAATGTGATAAAGATACTGCACTATGGCAGAATGCTCCAAGGCCACATCATAAAGCAAAAGATTTATAAGCTCTCCTTTGTTCATGGCTATCGCCTCAAACCAATTTGGTAGATTTTACCTAAATATTCGTTTACCATCCTATAAGTATTAAAGTAAGGACCGACGGTCGCAATGCTACTTTTCATCATCCTAACCCATTCGTCCTTTCTATTATAAAAAGTAGGTAATATTATGTGGGAAAGCTTTCCGTATATGTCCTCTAAATCTTCTTTGTCGTCTGACTCGGTTAAATCATCCCATTTGGTCCTTGGTCCTATTCCCCAGCCATTTATTCCCTCAATGCCACCCTCCAACCACCACCCATCCCAGATGCTGAAGTTCAAAACTCCGTTCATGCCCGCCTTAATACCGCTGGTGCCGCAGGCTTCGTAAGGTCTCTTTGGAACGTTTAACCACACATCACACCCCGCCACCATAAGCTTTGCCGTCTCTATGCTATAATTTTCCAAAAAGGCTATCTTTACGCTCTTTGTAATCTCTTTAAGTTTTTTTGCCCTGCTTATTATGTCTGCGATCATCTCTTTGCCTATGCCATCCTTTGGATGGGCTTTCCCCGCAAAAATAAGCTGGATCTCTCCCTTATGCTCTGCTATGGACTTTAGCCTTTCTAAATCTTGGAGTATCAGATTGTTCCTCTTGTATGCTGTTATTCTCCTTGCAATGCCTATGGTTAGCACATCGTCCGAAAAGCTGGCATCTGTAAGTTTATTTATCAAGTTTATGAGCTCACCCTTCACCTTCATGTGGGCCTTAAGCAAAAGCTCAGAGGGCACATTGTACACCTGTCCAAGCAGTATGGGATTTTCGTCCCAACCGGGCAGGTATTCGTTCAAAAGCGCCTGTATCTCATCGTGGATCCACCTTTTATGATAGACGCCGTTGGTCACATAATCCATTTTGCAGTAGCTCTGGGAGGTTATCGAACACTCCGGGAAAATGTTTGCAGACACAAACATATGTTTGTAAGAAACTGCGTTAACCTTTTCGCTGTATCTTAGGGCAAGCCTTGAGAGGTTTATAAAGCCATCCTCCGCCTCTTTATCCCAATCCATATGGTCGTAATTTTTTAACTCCTGCTTTACCATATCTACTGGAAATCTGTCGTGTCCAACCGCCACAGGCGTATGAGTTGTAAAGACGCATTTTTTACGAACCTCCTCTTTGCTACCAAGTTCCCTAAGTAACTCCACCACCAAAAAGGCAGAGTGGCTTTCGTTGATATGATAGACGCTAACATTGTAGCCAAGAGCCTTCAAAAGCCTGTATCCACCAATGCCCAAAAGAACCTCCTGCCTAAGTCTGTAGATTCCATTATCGCCGTATAGCCTGTCGTTTAGCTTTCTGATCTCTGGGTCGTTCTCCGGAAGGTTTGCATCCAAGAAGAACACCTTTACCTCTTCCCTTCCCCACAGGGAATACTCCCAAGCGGTGAATTTCTGATCAAGGTCTCCAAAGCTTATGTCCAAATATAGCCTTGTAGGCTTTAGGATTTTTTTATAATCCCAGGTGGTGTCAAAATCCAGTTGCATTCCGCCCGGAGTTAGCTTTTGTGAAACATAGCCCTTTCTGTATAGAAGGGTTACGCACACCGTAGGAATGCCCAGGTCTGCGAAGGCATAAAGCGTATCGCCCACCAAAACCCCCAACCCCCCACTGTAGGTGGGAATTCTATCCTCAATACCCGCTTCCATTGCAAAGTATGCGATCATAACACTTCTATTATAATATCTTCATACTAACATCCACCCATCTGGCGGAGTGTGTAATGGCACCGGTGGAGATATAATCCACACCCTCCAGGGCATAATCTCTGATGTTCTCAAGGGTTATGTTGCCAGAGACCTCCACCTTTACCCTGCCCTTTATGAGCTTCAACGCTTGCCTTACCTCTTCCAACCCAAAGTTGTCCAGCATCACCATATCCACCTCGCAGGCAAGGGCTTCCTCCAACTCCTGCAAGCTTTCCACCTCCACCTCTATTTTATGGGCTGGTCCGAGCCTTTCCCTTACCCTTTTTACCGCCTCGGAGAGAGAACCCGCCACCCTCTTGTGGTTGTCCTTTATTAGGACCATATCATAAAGGGCAAAGCGATGGTTGGTGCCACCACCCACCCTCACCGCATACTTTTCAAAGAACCTAAGCCCTGGTGTTGTCTTTCTTGTATCCAAGAGCTTGGTCTTTGTCCCCTCAAGCCTTTTCACAAACTCCCCCGTTAGGGTTGCTATACCGCTCAGTCTTTGAAGTAGGTTGAGGGCGACCCTTTCCCCCTTCAAAAGCACATACGCAGGACCCTCCAACTCCAAGATCACATCCCCCCTTTTAAAACGTTCCCCCTCCGCCATAGATTTTAGAACCTTCACACGACCCACAAGTTCAAAGACCCTAACGGAAAAAATTAGCCCCGCACAGATCCCTCCTTCCTTTGCCACCATCACCGCCCTAGCCCTTTCTCCCCTGAAAACGCCCTCGGTGGTTATATCTCCGTGGCCTATGTCCTCCTCAAGGAATTGCAAAAGAAGCCTGTCAATTTTCCAAAAGTCCATCCCTGATCCTCAAAACCCTGTCAAAATACCTTGTCATCTCTTGGTTGTGGGTTGCCATCAAGAAGGTAATACCCTCCTTATCTCTGAGCTCCAAAAAAAGCTCAAAAATTCTCTTGCCTTCCTCCAAATCCAAGTTGCCCGTGGGCTCGTCCGCCAGTATGAGCTTAGGGTTCAGCATCAATGCCCTACCTATGGCTGTCCTTTGCTGTTCTCCCCCCGATAGTTGATAGGGTTTGTGGTTAGCCCTGTGGGAAAGCCTCAGAAAGCTCAAAAGCTCCAGGGCTCTCTTTTTGGGTTCCCTTTGCCCAGCCAACTGTCCTATTAATGTAAGGTTTTCTAAGGCGGTAAAGTCCTCCAAAAGGTAATAAAACTGAAAAATAAAGGCTACATTGTTTTTTCTGAACTCTGCCAGTTGGTCTTCGTTCATGCGGGTGATGTCTTTTCCATCCACCAGGACCTTTCCCTCTGTGGGTTTGTCCAAGCCGGCTATGATGTGCAGTAATGTGCTTTTGCCGGAGCCAGAAGGTCCCATCAAGCCCACAAACTCCCCCTTTTCTATCCTAAAGCTCACACCCTTTAAGGATTTTGTGCCATCGGGATAGACCTTGTGAATGTTTTCAACCAAAACCACAGGCTTATATTTTAATAAAGAGGAGGAACAAAGATGTTGGAGATGGTGGTGCATGGTATTACCCTGGACCCTGTGTCCCAGATGCCCATAGTGGTGCTAAAGGCAAAGGACGATGAGGAAACAGTTCTTCCCATATGGATAGGAATTTTTGAGGCGGACAGCATCCTTAGAGAGCTCCAAAAGGTGGAGCCACCAAGACCTATGACCTACGAGCTGATGAAAAATGTGATCACTCAAATGGGCGGAGTGGTGGATAAGGTGATAATCAACGACCTGAGAGACAGCACCTACTACGCGGAGGTGCACGTCCTCCAAGGAAACAACCTTTTGATCATTGACTCAAGACCCAGCGATGCCATCAACATAGCCCTGCGTTTTTCTGCACCCATATTCGTGGAGGAAAGCGTTTTGGAAAAGTCTAAGGTGCCAAAGCCCGAAGAAGACGAAGAAAAGGAAAAGCTCAAAGAATGGTTGGAGAACATAAAGCCCGAGGATTTTGAAAAGGGATTAGGCTAAGGCGGACCTCAAACACTCCATCATAACCTCCGTGGGTGGTGAGCCCACATCCACCACAGGTTCTATTCTTACTACCTCCCCCCTCTTTTTGAGTAAGTTAAGTATGAGCTCATAAGCTTTCGTCAAGCCCTCCTTAAAGCCCACCCCTTCTTGGAAGATGTAAAGGTCCATGTCCTCCCTGTAGCCCTGTAGGTGGTAGCTTTGTAAATCTTTGATCTGTGCGTCTGTGCCCAAGGCGTAAGCCTGTGCCACTCTTAATACCGTCTGAAAGGGTATGTAGGAAACCGCATAGCATTCCATTTCTACTTCCTTCAAAAGCGCTGGGTCTGAAGGAAGCGACACCACATAAAGCACCCCTTCCTCCTCCACCCTTCCATCTTCAAACTGTGCCCTAACCTGTATTAAATAACTCCACGACCTCATAGAGGCTGTTCTAAAAAATTCCTCATCGGGACGCCCCTCCAACCTCTAAAGGAGCTAACCTGTTCCTCACCCTATCCCACACCCCTTCCACCAACACGGGCTTCAGAGGAGAAAGGTCTCTTGGCAAAACCTTTCCAAGGATAGGGAAGAGGAGGGCTACCCTCAGAACTTGCCAAACTACAGAAGAGACTTTACTGCCTCTTCCCTGCTCGGGATTCCTTCCATCGGCTCCCTCACAGGAGCTTGGCTCACTCTGAAGGCTTTGTATGAAATTAGCTAAAAGCTTCCTTGCATTCTCTACATTCCTTAGTTCGCTTTCTAAGGCATTTCTCTTGTATTGGTTTGTTTCTTCCTCTAAAAGTTCTCTAAGTTCCTTTTCCCTCTCTTCATACCTCTTTAGGGCGAACTCCAAATATGCTTTGTCTTTTATCAGTCTTTCATAATTCTCAGGCATGTCTTCTTTAAAGCCCAGTGCCCTTCTGCCTATCACATATGCAGATGCTATATCTTTGTCTATGCTTAACTGCGGTGCATATTTTAGCATGCCGATAACTGATGTATAGGCAGGATTGACCTCTATCACTTCTACTCCTTTTAACATTGCTACTCTCTTTAGCTTTTGCAAGAACTTTTTGGCGTTCCAGTTGTGAAGTATTTTTCTTAGTTTAGCTTTTCCATCTCCACGATTTCCTTTTTTGAGTTTCTTTAGGTTCTCTATGGCTATGGCTTTACCTTTCTGAATGGCTAAATCTATTAGCTGATGGGCTAATATCCACTCTTGGTGGTCTTTGCTGTTTTGGGAAAGTCCTAAAAGATTATGAAGGCTAATAGTCTGATAGCTTAGTAGTTCTCCAGTTTTTGAAACTTCAGCTATGGCTAAGTGTATGGGTGAGGCGTTCGTGTCTATGGCTATTACTCCGTTCTCCTTGATATATTTCACCTCAGACGTCGGGATTTCAAAGGATACACTCCCATAGACTTCTCCACCTCTCAGTTTTAACCCCACGGTATAGGCAAAGTAATTTTGAGTTTGCCAGCTTTCTAAAAGCATAGCCATAAAAGTTATCCACTTATCTTTGCTATTGCTTGGTTCTCTTAAAACCTTAGCATAGATAAACTCTCTTTTCCCTGTGGTAATCCTAAGGTAAAGCTGTCCGTTTATGTTTTCAAACCTTGCCAATCTGTTTCCTTTATCTGCCTTTGAACCAATGCTTATAAGTATTCCTTGCCTGTGTTCTCTCCACTGCTTTTTAAGTTTCTCTCTTGCTTTTCCTGTGAGGTGGTTTTTGCAAAGTTTTTCAAAAAGCCTTTTACCTCCAAATACCACTAGTTTATCTGTAGGATATTGCTTAGCTTTGTATATGGCTGACTTAATGTAGCTTGTTGGTAATTCAGGAAATAGCTGTCTTAGTCTGTGGTATATCTGAATGTGAGGGTTTTTTGTTTTCTCTTTTTCCAACTCTTTTAGCATGTTGTATGCCACTCTGATGGCTGAAGATTGCTTACGCATAAGCTTTATGAGTTTTTCTTTGTCTTCCTTTCTTAGTTCAAGCTTAAACTGTAAGCTAACAAACATCGGAATTAGATTTTAGCAGAAAAGCTCCAGTGCGTCAATGGGTTTGTGTTTTTAGAACACCTCATATCCCTAAAAATAAACTGTAAAGAAAAAGGATGGGAGGTGCGATGATCTTTTGCAGGATGCCCGTAAAGAGCAGGACCATTATTATCAAAAAGCCATACATTTCAAACCTATAAAAAAGCTCCCAGTGTTTGAGGGAGAAAAAGCTCATAACCGCCCTGCTACCGTCCAAGGGAGGAATGGGCACCATGTTGAAAACTGCCAAAACGGTGTTTATCATCACCGATTTCACAAAGAAGATCTCAAGAGGTTCAAGGAAAGCAGAGCCCAGAAAGTCCAAATATCCCCCATGGGACAATCTGAAGAGAAGCCCAAAGAAAGAGGCTAAAGCCAAGTTCATAGAAACGCCCGCAATGGACACAAAAAAGGTGCCAACCCTAAGGTCCCTAAACCTGAAGGGATTTATGGGAACGGGCTTTGCCCAACCAAAGAGTATAGGTGAGCCCAGCAAAAGGAGTATGGCAGGGAAAATAATAGTCCCCAAAGGGTCTATGTGAGGTATAGGGTTTATAGTAAGCCTGCCATACTCTTTGGCGGTGCTATCTCCCATCTTGTAGGCAACCCATCCATGGGCATATTCATGAAGTATAACCGCCATCATAATGGCAGGGATGGCTATAATTAGCTCCTGAGGGTTCATGGCTCTTTAATTTTATGCTCAATCTTCATCAAGGATGGCACCTTCCTGTAGGTGGTAATAGGGCATTTCGTAAGTAGAGTAATAGTAGGGCGTGTAGGCAAAGAACTCTCCCGCGCATGTATCCAC
>Ga0272447_1001304_pt1 | contig 15946 bp, 11 predicted proteins | sample YNPCB0133_FD_194589 | JGI IMG/M metagenome (GOLD analysis project Ga0272447, IMG submission 194589) | Hot spring microbial mat communities from Yellowstone National Park, WY, United States - YNP-CB-013-3 | ecosystem: Environmental > Aquatic > Thermal springs > Hot (42-90C) > Sediment | place... | reverse complement strand
ATGTGAGAAAGGTGTCAACCTCGTCGTTTGCGGGACGGGTCGCCATCCTTTAGCGGTTCTTGATGCTTGGGCGAAGTCATCGGCAGATGTGGAAGTGTTTGCCGACTTTGAAAGCGGCACTTACGAAGGCTGGACAATTGAAGGCAATTGCTTCGGCGAGCGCCCAGCGACGGGCAAAATCAACTGGCAGCAACCTGTCTCGGGTTGGAAAGGCAAGTTCTTTGTCAACACTTTCAACCCTGACGACACGGCGACTGGGCGAGCAATCTCTCGTCCTTTCAAAATCACGAAACGCTTCATCCACTTCCTCATCGGCGGCGGTCACCATCCAGGTCGCTGTTGCTTGAACTTGCTCGTTGACGGCAAAGTCGTGCGGACGGCGACGGGACGCAACAGCGAGCAACTTTTCCCTGAACGGTGGGATGTCAGCGAGTTCATCGGCAAGGAAGCGCGACTGGAAATCGTGGACATGGAAACAGGTGGTTGGGGACACATCCTCGTTGACCACATCGTCTTCAGCGATTCGCCTTTGTCACCCTTCGTTGACCCGCAAAAGGCAAAGCAATTATTGCAACGGTTGCCCTTCGGGTGGGATGAACTGGTTTGGCGGGAAAGCGAACCAATCACTGCTGTCATGAACGGTTCTCAAAGGACATTAACGGTCAATCGCTTCTGGCGAGTTGAAGGTTGGCGCTCCGAGCCTTCAAGTCAAGTTTTGGCTCAAACTCCCGACGGGAGACCGCTCATTGTCAAGGCACGGATGGGCAAGGGCAATTTGGTGGTCGTGTTCGGTTCGCCCAATGAGTGGGCACAAGTGGGGCATCGGAAAACTCTCGTAGGCACACTTATCGCTGAAGCCTCCGAAACTCGCTATACCTCCATGACAGGCTGGCGCAAGACAGCCCCTGCCTTTGGGACAATGGCATTAGCGGTCAAAGGCGATAAGAGAGGATGGCAAATCACAACCTTGACGCAGCATGAAGATGTCCAAGCGATGTGGGAAGATTTCGCCGACGACGGTGCCTTTGACTCTGCACTTCGCACACCGCACCCCACACCAACAGAAGCGGGCAAAACTTGCTGCGGAGCAGTGAGCGCGAAAATCGCTTTGAAACCGAACGAACGCCGCTCGGTGACTTTCGTTCTCGCTTGGCACTTTCCCAATCGCTACAGGACGGAGCGGTATGGCTGGGCGCCGCCTTACGAGTATCGCTATCGGCTCGGCAACCGATACAACGCTTGGTTTTCCGACGCAAAAGAGGTTGTCCGCTATTTCGCCCAAAATGCTGACCGCCTTCACCTTGAGACGAAAACCTTCTCCGACGCTTTGTGGGACAGTTCTCTCCCCGGAGCCATCAAAGATGCCGTCGCATCCAACTTGGCGATTTTGCGCAGCAGTGTTTTGATGTGGCTGGAAGACGGAAACTTTTACGGCTTTGAGGGCGCCGACAGTTGCTGCCCGTTGAATTGCACCCATGTCTACAACTACGCCCAAAGCATCGCTTTTCTCTTTCCCGAACTTGAGCGGACGATGCGGTTCGTGGAGTGGAAGGTTCAGCAGCATCCCGAAAAGGGTTACATCCCGCACCGCGTCATTGTGCCCCTTGATTTGCCGAGACTTTGGGAGCGCGGCATCGGAGGTCCTTACAATCCCGCTTTAGATGGGATGTTCGGAGCAGTGCTCAAGACTTACCGGGAATTTCAACTCAGCGGCGATGTCAAGTGGTTGGCTGAGATGTTCCCACATGTCGCCAAACTGATGCAGCACATATTTGAGCAATTTGACCCTGACGGCGACGGAGTTATCAGCGGTGAGCAACCCAACACCTACGACATTCACACTTTTGGCAGCAACACTTTCATCGGCACGCTATATCTGGCGGCATTGAAGGCAGTGGAACGAATGGCAGAAGAAATCGGGACGAGGGACGCGGGACGAGGGACGAAAGGGCAAGGGACGGGGGGCGAGGGACGGGGGACGAGCGAGTGGAAGGCGCTGGCGGAAGAGTGCCGAAGGCGGTTTGAGTCGGGGCGGGAAGGTTACCTTCAGCGGTGTTGGAACGGCGAGTTTTTCATCAACGCTTACGATGCGCCCGATGCGACGCCTGACATTTACGAGCGTAACAACTGTTGGGGCATTGGCTGTCATAGCGACCAATTGCTCGGTCAATGGTGGGCGTTCATTTTGGATTTGGGTTACCTGCTGCCGGAAGAGATGGTCAAGACGGCACTTTGGAGCATCTTTCGCTACAACTGGCGGAAAAGTTTGCGCGGCTTCAAGCACAGCCAGCGGGTTTTCGCCGAGGGCGACGAAAGCGGGTTGATTGTTTGCACTTGGCCAAACGGTGGTCGTCCCCAAAGACCAATCCTTTACTGCGACGAGGTTTGGACTGGGCACGAGTATGAAGTGGCGGCGTTGCTGCTTTGGAACGGGATGGTTGACGAAGCGTTGAAAATCGTGGAGGGCGCTCGCAACCGATACAGGGGCGACAAGCGAAACCCATTTGCGGAAATTGAGTGCGGACACTACTACATTCGGGCACTTTCCAGTTGGAGTTTGCTTCTGGCAGCGACAGGCTTTTCGTGCGATGTCCACTTAGGGACGATGAAGTTCGCACCCAAATTTGAAACCCAAAACCTCAGAGCACCATTTTTCGCTGGCACATGTTGGGGCGTCTTCAACTGGACAGAGACGACTAAGCGGCTTTCTGCGATGTGGCAAATACTTGGGGGCAAGTTCAACTTGAAGGAGTTGCAGTTGCAGGTTGGCGCCCTTTCAAAGCGACAAGTTGCCATCACCCTTGACGGAAAATCGTTGCGGTCTCAGGCAAGTGTGAAAGGCGACTGGCTCGTCCTTCGCTTCCCATCGCCCATTCCGTTAACGGCGGGAACGAAGTTGCAACTTGAATTGCGGTAGGGAGTGAATTTGCTTTGAGGTTGACAGTGAAAGTCAAGCCGTCAGCCAAAAAGGAAGGGGTTTCCGTCAACGCAAACGGGATGCTGGAAGTGGCAGTTTCGGCGCCACCGGAGAAAGGCAAAGCCAACGAGAGGCTAATCGAACTTTTGGCTGAACATTTTGGGGTGGCAAAAAGCAAAATCCGCATTATTTCGGGGCACACAAAGCGGCAAAAAGTCGTTGAAATCAACCTGCCACAAGACAATTAGGACAATCCTTCAATTGCCGCCCAATTTTAAGTGCCCTTATCGCTTTTCCAAAATCGCCAATGCTTCCTTAGCGATAGGGTGCTTTTCTAAAACCTCGCGAAGTGTTGATTTGGCTTCTTCGTAATGACCTGCCATAGCCATCATAACACCTTGAATGGCTTTTTGTGCTGCTTTGGCGTCATCATCAGGTGGCGACAATTTTGAGATTCGCTCCCAGTAATGCTGGGCGCGCTGGACTGCTTCTTTTGGCTCGCCTTTCTTCAATTCAACCACAACCATGCTAAGGTTGGCATAGAAGTCATTTTCGTCTTTTTGCAACGCCGCTTTTATGTGTTCTTCTACTTTCTCCCAGTCTCCAAGTTTCTCTGCCGCTACAGCAGCCATCAAGCGTGGGCGGGGAAAATCGTTGCGGCTCAGGTAATCTTCAGCAATTTGTAGTGCTTCTTGAAATCGTTGCCGAGCCATGTTTGCAGCGAATAACCACTCATGCCAAACCCATTGTTCTGGTTCAAGGGCAATTGCAACTTTGAAACACTCTGACGCTTTAGTCTCCTTTTCGTTGAACAGGTAAATTACGCCCAACAGAGCCCACAGAAGCGGTTGGTTTTCGGACTTGACTAATTGCTCCAAACGATTTATGGCTTGCTCAATCCTTCGTTCTAATTCTGGAGAGACATCGCTAAAGGCTCGCGATTCAGGTGAACCTTCCAGTAATATTGCCCACGCTATACAGAAGGGATTGGGCTTCTTTCTCTCGGCTGCTTCCCAAGCAGTTTTCTTGGCTTTTTCAATCCACTTCTCCTGCTGTCTTGCATTATTCTCTAACATGCTCATACTGTAGTAGGCAAGTGAAAGCGCTAAAAGGGGCACAGGTTCATCAGGTGCTAACTTGTGGGCTCTTTCCCAGCACGGTAATGCGTCCCGAAAACCTTTTCTGATAGGCTCAATCAACCCTAAAATTTTCGCTCCCCATATCTCAAGGTCTGTTGTTCCTTCACCTTTGAGAGTCTGCAACGCATCTTCCGCTACGCTTTCCATCTTTGATACGAAATTGCGCATCGGACGAATCCACCTGTTGATTCCGACTGCCATCCAAACCTGCCACTGTTTGCGGAAACGCTTAGCAGTCTCTTCCAGAAGTGCATCGGCTTCCTTCTCCTTACCTAAGCCCGAAAGTGCTTCCGACATGTAAATGTGCCATTTCCAATTTTTCGGCTCTTTCTTCACGAGGGCTTGAAACGCCTCAAATGCACGCTGCCATTCTCTTTCCGCTCTCTCTTTTTCACCCAGTTCGGAAGAAAGTTTTGCAATGTGAAGGTAAAGCGGGGCATCTTTTACTAAATCGCCAGAGAGTTGCCCCTCCAATTTCTCGCGCTCAATGCGCAGAACTTCTGGAGGGGGTGAAACCGTAAACGGATTTCCAGTCACCAGAAAGTCAGTTCTTTCTAAGGCGAACCTGAAACCGAAGGTTAATTTTACGCTTCCGATGGGCAGTTTGAGGGCTGACTGTAGTTGCTTGGCTATGTCTTCCTGAGCCATTCCAGCACCCCAAAACAGAAAGACACAACCAATCCAGAGTGACCGCATTTCTATCACCTCCCTGACTCTAAGCAAGTCACTATCATTATGCCACACGATGTTTAATGCCTTCGTCAGAGGCGCAAAAATTTTTATGGCTTCGGCGGCTTTCCCTCGCGGCGGGGAAGTCTCAATCGCCCAGTGTTCAGCAGTTTCTCGCCTATCGTGGAGGTGATTTCTATGGCGCGCCGAAGTGCAAAGATGAAGACCGAAGAAGACATCATCGCTGCCGAGGCGACAGAGGAAACCGGAATTGAAGTCGCAGAAGAAACGGAAGTTGAACGGGAGAGGGAAGAGCAAAAGCCAGTAGTTGAGAGCCTCGCTACCCTTAGGGAAGCGGGCAAGCGAGCGCCGCGCCTCTTCGGAATTGCATCGGGCGTTGAAGGTCTTGACGATTTGTTCTTCACCACAGAAATCAGGGACGGTAAGCCCGTAAAGAAACCGCTCGGTGGGTTCCCGTCTTACGCCGTCGTCAACATCACTGGCGTTCCTGACACTGGCAAAAGTTTGATGGTGGAACAGTTTGCCATCAAGCAGGCAAGCATGGGATACCCGGTGCTGTTCGTCACGATTGAAAGCCCTGCTCCGTTCGTTGCAGCTGGTCTGAGGCAACGGGCGATGGCAATGGGAATTGATTACGAAGCGGTTCAGGACAAGATTGTGCTTGTTGACGCTGCAAGTTATGCCATCCTGCGCCACAGTCTCCCCACCTTGCTGAACACTCTTGCCCATGCCATCAAAACCTACGACACCAAATCCCTCGTCGTTGACTCCATCACAGGTCTTTACGAAGCCCGTGAGATGATGGCACGAGACATTGTTCGGACACTTTTCAACTTCGCCAAGAAGTGGCGTCAGACCGCGTTGTTTGTTTCTCAGAAACGGAGTTCCCACGAACAACTGTCGCCTGAGGCTGCAGGCGGTTACGCCGTCAGCCACATCGTTGACTGCTCCATCGTGCTTTCCAAAGTTCTCATCACCAACCGTTTTGAGGCGAAACTTTACAAGGCGCCTGTCGGCGAAGTCGTCCGCCTCTTCCGCATTGACGGCTGTCGGCTCTGCGGTCACGACACCAAAACCCACTTGATGGAAATCACCGAAACAGGCTTGGTTCGCATCGGTCCACCGTTAAGCGTTGAAGTTGAGGAGTAAGCGTTAAGGCAAAAACTACGAGGAGGTGGTAGCAATGGCTGTCGTGGTAAAGCCGCGCCGTTACAGCCTTGACTTTATGGCGATGAGGTTGTTTGCGAAAATCATCAAACTGCTTGGCGGTCCGAGGAAGATGATTGAGTTGCGCCGGGTGACTTGGCTGCCTAGTTTGATGGAAGCCGTTTATGTCGTCCTGCTTCACGAACTTGAGCGGAAAACTGCAAAGGAGATTGCAGCCATTCTTGGCTTGACGCCCCAAACAGTCCAAAACATCCTTCGGGCGAAACCGGAATTTGCCCGCAAGCGGCTGGAGGCAATGTTAGCGGGTGAACTTGAAAGCGCCGACGAAGAAACCAAAACCCACATGGCAGGCGCCTTAGCCAAACTGGCTTATGAGGAATTGCACCAACAGGAAGCCGCCGAAGAAGTAGCGTGACAAGCGCGGTGAACTTTTTCGCCTTGGCGAAACAATAAAAGCCTTAAAGGAGTGCTGACCGTCAAGAAACTTAGCGTGGGCAACGGCATTTTTCATATGCTATAATGTTTGCGGCTTCACCCTGTTCCACTGAAAGGAGGCACTAAGCCATGAAGGACGAAGACCTTTTGTTGGGTTTCACCGAGGAAGAGAAGCAGGCGTTGGAGGAAATTCGGCGGTTGGCGGAAGCAGGTAACATCGCCGAGGCGGTTCGGAAAGCCAGCGAAACTTTTCAGGACGAGCAGGGAATCGCCATCGTTTTGCGGGTCGGCATCGTGACGCCTGCTGTTAGAAAAGGGCAACCCTTTGAGGAGGTCTGTGAGAGGGTGCGAGAAGCGATTGACAACTTGGAAGACCCTCAACAGCGCCATCGTTTTGAGGTTGCCTTGCAGGAATACCGAAGGACAGTGGAGGAGTTGAAGCAAGCCGTCAGTGCAGTTGCGGGCATCTGGGCTGACCACCCAGAGTTTGAAGGGAAGGGGGTTCGGGAATGGCGACGCAGCCTTTGGGACAGCGGGAAGGAAACATGAGAGCGATTTTAAGTCAGCGATTTCCAGCGATTTGCGATGGCTACTCCAGCAACTCATACAGCGTGTTGCGCTTCTTAGGAATAAAGCCTGCTTCCCTGATAGCGCGGAGCATTTCGTCTATTGTTGCCCAGTATTTTGCGCCCGCCAATCGGGTCACATTCTCTTCAATGACTGTATCGCCGAAATCGTTTGCCCCGAAAAAGAGCGACATCTGCGCCACTTTCAAGCCCTGCGTTACCCAAGATGCTTGAATGTTCGGGAAGTTGTCCAATGCAAGCCGAGCGATGGCTGTCAGTTTCAAGTATGGATGCCCGCCAGCCTGATGACCTTTAACCCGCTTGCCCAAAGGAGTGTTGCCCGGTTGGAAGCACCAATGTATGAACGCAGTGAACCCGCCTGTTTCGTCCTGCAGTTGGCGGATAGCGACGAAGTGCTCTGCGATGTCCTCAGGTTCTTCAATGTGCCCGAACATCATCGTCGCCGATGAGCGAATCCCCAACTCATGGGCGGTTCTCATGACCATCAGCCACTCGTCCTTGCTGCACTTGAGTCGGCTGATAATGTATCGCACCCGGTCGCTCAGTATCTCGGCGCCTCCGCCCGGTATTGAACCCAAACCTGCCTCCTTCAATTTCAGCAACACTTCCCGCACGCTCATGTTTTCCAGTTCAGCGATGTAAAGGATTTCTGCGGGCGAGAGACAATGCAGCCAAATTTGTGGGAATCGTTCCTTGATGGCGGCGAAAGTGTTGCAATACCAGTCAAGCCGCAAATCTGGGTTGAGACCGCCTTGCATCAAAATTTGCGTCGCTCCCAACTCAACGGCTTCCTGCACCTTCTGCAAGATGACTTCCAACGGCAAAACATAGCCTTCCTTGTGCCCCGGCGGTCGGTAGAAGGCGCAAAAACTGCAGTAGTCAACGCAGACATTGGTGTAGTTGATGTTACGGGAGACGACATAAGTGACGATGGGTTCAGGATGCAAGCGGAAGCGGATTTCGTTTGCAGCCATCCCTATTGACAGCAAATCTGGGCTTTTCAGGAGCGCCACAATCTCGTCAAAATCCAACCTCTTGCCGTCTAAAGCCTTATGCAAAATCGGCAGTATCGCCGGGTCTCTTTCTGTGCGCTGAGCCAGAGCAAGCGAAACCAAAGTTTGCATTGACCTCGCCTCCTTGGAAGTTCAACTCTCAGGCATCAGCACAGTTTAGCGCAGTTGAGTTTGGTTTGCCCTTTTAACTCTCTTGACTTTCCCGACAATCGCAGGCAACATAAAAAACGGTGACAGCGTGATGCGGTCATGGTGGCAATGGCTTTGCGGCTTCTTGTTCGGTGCAGTTGTGGTGGCTGCTTTTGGGATACAAAAGTCTGGAGTTTGGGATTTGTCTGAACCCGCAGCCATCGTCAACAAAACTGTGATAACGAAGGGTGAACTCCTTGAGCGATTGCTGGCGGATTTCGGTGAGGAGACGCTGAAGCAATTGATTACCTTGAGGCTGCTGGAGCAAGAGGCTGAGAAGGAAGGCATAACCGTGACGGAAGCGGAAATTCAGCAGCGGTTTGAGGAACTAAGGGCGAGACGGGAGGATTTGAGCAAGCAGTTGGGTCGTGGTCGGTTGAGCGATTTGACTTTGCGTGACGAAGCAAAACGGCTGATATTGCTTGAACGGCTCATCAGCAAGCGAGTTGAAGTTTCAGAGAAGGAATTGCGCGACTTCTACAATCGCCACTTCATCCGATACAATCGCCCCGAAAGGGTTCAAATCCGAGAAATCATCGTTTCAGGTCCGTTAGAGGCTCTGGAGATTTACCGACAGTTAGCGCGAACGCCTTCTGATAAATTGGCAAGTGAATTTGAGCGGTTGTCAAAGGAGCGGTCAATCATACCAGGGGCGATGGGTGAGTTCACATACGCTGAATTGCCCGAAGAAATGCGCTTGCCTCTCCAGAGAGCCCAACCGAACGAAATCCTCCCCCCGATAGCAGTGACGATTTCTGGTCAATTGACTTACCGCATCGTCTGGGTGCTGGACAAAAAACCCGGCGAACGCAATCCCTTTGAGAAAATTCGCGACAGAGTGCGTCAAGATTATTTGGTGGAGCGGTTGGTCATTCTGGCGCCGGAGTTGGTTGAGCAACTTTGGAAGAAGGCGGAGATAAAATACACCGTGTCGTTTGAGGACGGCACGGGGAAATGAGGAGGTGGAAGTCATGGCACAAAGGGAAGTCGGTGTCGGTTTGGTTGGGTATGCGTTCATGGGTAAGGCTCACAGCAACGCTTGGAGGCAAGTCAAACACTTCTTTGACCCGCCGCTTGTCCCAAAATTAGTAGCCATATGCGGAAGGAGTGAAGAGAAGGTGAGGGCGGCGGCGGAGAAACTCGGTTGGGCAAGTTATGAAACCGACTGGCGAAAGTTGGTCAGGCGAGATGACATCCAAATCGTTGATGTCTCCACACCCAACGACTCCCACGCTCCCGTCAGCATTGAAGCCGCTAAACAAGGCAAGCATGTTTTCTGCGAAAAGCCACTGGCTCGTAACCTAAAGGAAGCCGAACGGATGCTGGATGCTGTTGTGAAGGCAGGAATCACTCATGGCGTCTGCTTTAACTATCGTCGTGCACCTGCTGTTCAACTTGCCAAACACTTAATTGCCAGCGGTCGGATGGGCAAAATGTTCCATTTTCGGGGCACTTACCTGCAGGACTGGATTGTTGACCCCAATTTCCCTCTCGTTTGGCGATTGCGTAAAAGCGTTGCTGGTTCAGGGGCTTTAGGTGACTTGGCGGCACATGTCATTGACCTGGCTCGTTTTCTCGTGGGCGAAATCGTGGAAGTCGTCGGCTACCTACACACTTTCATTAAGCAGCGTCCCTTGCCTGCCGAGGAAGTCGGTGGCTTGACAGGACGAGCAGGTCAGCAGATGGGCGAAGTGGATGTGGACGATGCTTCGCTGTCTATCGTCATCTTCGACAACGGCGCTATCGGTTACATTGAAGCGACCCGCTTCGCCCCAGGTCGCAAAAACTACAACAGGTTTGAAATCAACTGCGAAAACGGCAGCATAGTCTTCAACTTGGAGCGGATGAACGAACTGGAAGTTTATTTCCGCGATGATGCCCCTGAAGTGCACGGCTTCCATCAAGTCATGGTCACTGAACCGGGCACACACAAATACATCGCTTCGTGGTGGCCTCCGGGACACATCATCGGCTACGAGCACACTTTCGTCCACACTGTCTATGACTTCCTTCGGGGCGTTGCGGGTGAGGAATACTTTGAGCCCGACTTCTACGATGGCGTGCAGTGCCAGCGAGTTCTGGATGCAATTGAACGATCGGCTCAAAAGCGCAAGTGGGTGACAGTGGAAATCTTGCCAGAAATTCAGGAAAGGCGAAAGAAGCAGGCAGAGCAAACTGCAGCAGGGAAGCGGAAGAAGTAAGCGAAAAAACTTGACTGCAGGCGAAAAAACTTGTGTGAGGTCGCTCGCACGATGGTGGATAACTTTTGCGTAAGAGGTGCGTGAAGATGGGTCGGAATCTGGGTGTAGGATTTGTCGGAAGCGGTTTCGTGGCTCGGTTCCACGCTCAGGCTTTCGCTTGGGTTAGAGATGCCGACATAGTGGCAATTTGTAGCCCTAACGAAACGAAAGCACAGTCACTGGCTGCTCTCTGCAAGGAACTGGGTGTCGGCGAGCCGAAGATTTACAGAGATGTCCGCGAGATGGTTCGTGACCCAAATGTTGATGCCGTCTGGCTCCTCGCTCCCAACAATGTCCGAGTTGAATTGACTGAGGCTATTGCCGATGAGGTCAAAAGCGGCAGGGCTGAACTGAAAGGGTTCGCCGTTGAGAAGCCTCTCGCTCGCAACCTCGCTGAAGCCAAGAAAATTTACCAAGCTATCACCGAGGCGAAAATCAATCACGGCTATCTGGAGAACCAAGTCTATGCCCCAGCAGTTACGAAGGGCAAGGAACTGATCTGGCGGCGAGGTGCAGCCATTGCTGGCGAACCATACCTTGCTCGCTGTGCCGAAGAACACAGCGGTCCGCACCGGGCATGGTTCTGGCGCGGCGATTTGCAGGGCGGAGGAGTCCTCAACGACATGCTCTGCCACAGCGCCCTTGCTGGTTGGTATCTCTTGACTCCGCTTGGGCAAAGGATGTCTGTGCTCAAGCCCAAAACCGTCTATGCTCAAATTGCATCCCTCAAGTGGACTCGCCCAGAATACGCTGCGAAACTGAAGGAAATGTGGAAGGACGAACTCGAAGTTGACTACACCAAACACCCCGCAGAAGACTACGCTGCAGCCCGCATTGTCTTTGAGACGCCGAGCGGGAATTTGGTCATCGTTGAGGCAACGACTTCTTGGAGTTTCGTCGGTGCAGGTTTGCGCCTAACCTTTGAAGTCCTCGGTCCCGAATACATGATGCAAGTCAACACCCTCGTCGGTGACGGTCAAGTCTTCTTCAGCCGAAACATCGTTGGAGAAGCGGGTGAAGACCTCGTTGAAAAGCAGAATGCCGAACAAGGTCTCATGCCTTACATCGGCAATGAAGCCTTCACTTACGGCTATGTCGCTGAAGACCGACACATGGTCGTCAGTTTCCTCAAAGGTGAAACTCCCTTCACAACCTTGGAAGACGGTCTCTGGACAACTGCCCTGTTGATGGCTGCATACAAGAGCGCAGAGGAAAAGAAGGTCGTCGGCATTGACATGGCTGAACTTGAAGGGTTCGTCCCCGCCGTTGCTAAGGGCACTTGGAACCCTCGTTCAATCGCTGAGCCGTAAGAGGCTGACCCAAATTGAAACGGGGGCGCACTTATTGCGCCCCCGAAATTTAACTTACCGGCAATGAAACAATGACCGCCTTTCAAGGCGGGAAAAACAAGTGAGGAGGTGTTGTGTGATGGCAAGACCTATTACGCTGTGCACTGCCCAATGGGCGGACATGAGCATTGAGCAAATCGCAAAAAAGGCATCTTCGTGGGGTTACGATGGCTTGGAGTTGGCCTGTTGGGGCAAGCACATTGATGTTGAGAAGGCTGCGAAGGACAAAAACTACTGCAAGAAAATCCTTGACACCCTCAAAAAGCACAAACTGGGCATGTGGGCAATCGCTGCCCACTTGGTCGGTCAAGCCGTTTGCGATAACATTGACGAACGGCACAAAGCAATCTTGCCTGAACGAGTTTGGGGCGATGGTGACCCAGAGGGTGTCCGACAAAGGGCTGCTGAAGAGATGAAACGAACAGCCGAAGCAGCAAAGAACTTGGGCGTCACCGTCGTTAACGGCTTCACTGGCTCATCCATCTGGCACCTCATCTACGACTTCCCTCCAACACCTCGCGACTGGATTGAAAAGGGCTTCCAAGATTTCGCTGACCGATGGAAGCCAATCTTGGACCACTTCCACAGCCTCGGCGTCAAGTTCGCTTTGGAGGTTCACCCAACCGAAATCGCTTTTGACTTCTGGACAGCGAAGAAAGCCCTTGAAGCAATTGACTACCACCCTGCCTTCGGTTTCAACCTTGACCCAAGCCACCTCGTCTGGCAAGGCGTCGACCCAGTCCAGTTCGTCTATGAGTTCGGCGACCGAATTTTCCATGTCCACTTGAAGGACAGCAAAGTTCGACGCGACGGTCGGGCAGGAATCTTGAGTTCCATGCTCCCATGGGGTGACCCACGAAGAGGCTGGGACTTCCGCTCGCTCGGTCACGGCGATGTCAACTTCCCAGAACTAATTCGAGCCCTGAACGCTGTCGGCTATCAAGGACCGCTCTCCGTTGAGTGGGAAGACATGGGCATGGACAGGGAATATGGAGCAAAAGAGGCTTGCCAACGCGCCAAGTCTTGGGAGTTTGAGGCATCAAAGGTCAGGTTTGATGAGGCGTTCGCCAAAAAGTGAACGGATGGTCGGCTAAAAGAACAATGCGTTAAAATCGGGTTATTGGCAGGGCGAACCTCTGGAGAGCCCAATTTGGGTGCTTTCGGCAGTGCAGGAGCACTGCCCTCCAGAAAAACTGTTCGCTAATCGCTGCTCGCCATTCGCTGCCGTTCGGCAAGGGTCTCGCACTCCCATAAGCCTTCTGGATTCGGCATGCATGGTTATGGACAACATGCAGACAGGAGGTTGTCTATGATTCGGGTAGCGATTGTAGGATGTGGGAGCGTCAGCCGCCATTACCTGAGCGACCTAAAGACCTGCGAATATGCACAGGTTGTTGCTCTTTGCGATGTGGTAGAGGAGCGTGCCCGTGAACGCGCCGAACAATTTGGCATACCCAGAATCTTTACTGACTTGGACGAAATGCTCAGCCAGTGCGAGTTTGAGATGCTCATCAACCTTACCTCCATGCAGCAGCATTACCCTGTTAACCTGAAGGCGCTACAGGCTGGCAAGCATGTGCTGTCCGAAAAGCCCTTCGCCACTACTCTGGATGAGGCACGCACGCTCATAGAAACTGCTCGCCAGCATGGTGTTAACCTCTGGGCTGCACCGACAGTGGTCACCAGTCCAGCGTTCCAGTGTATGGCAAAACTGCTGGCACAGAAAGCAGTGGGCGATGTATATGTTGCCCGTGCTTGTTATGGGCATGGAGGACCCAGTTGGGGACCTTGGTTCTACCAGAAGGGCGGTGGCTGTCTATTTGATTTGGGCGTTTACAACATCACCACGCTGACAGGTCTACTTGGTCCCGCCAAAAGCGTCACTGCTCTAATGGGAACCGCCATCAAAGAGCGGTTTATAGAAGGGCAGCATGTGAAAGTGGAAGCGGAAGACAATGCCATCGTGCTGATGGACCACGGCAATGGTGTCTTCTCCTGTGTGATGACCGGCTTCGTGTATGGTCCTTACCACGATGAGCGAACTATTGAGTTGGTTGGCACAAAGGGAAGTATCAACTTGCTGGGCTGGGACTGGGCTCCAAAGGGCGTGGAGATTTGGGACGCCGAAGCCGGGACATGGAAAGTGATTTGCGAAGACCAAAAGGGTTACAAATGGTATCAGGGCGGCTCGTATCTGGCGCGGTGCCTTGCCACCGGCGAAAAACCGCTAATGACCATTGAACACGCTTTCCATGTGCTGGAGGTCATGCTTGCCGCGAAAAAGGCTGCAGAGACTGGACAGCGAGTAGAAGTGCACAGCCAATTTTCTGCTCCCTGGCTGTAAGATGAGAACGAGGCGTTTGTGAACTGCTTTGGAGGGTCAGGCTTCTGCCTGACTGAAAATTTTCGGCACGACAAGAACCCTGCCCTCCGAATTTTCGCCGAATGAATTCGGCGCTCAGGAAAATTCGTCACCAACCACTGGCTAAAGTCAGTGGCATGAAGTTTGGCTTGATGGCTCAACAAAGCAATTTATGGTGTTGGCTTCACTCTATAACACGCTTGCACACTTGCACGCATGCACGCTTGCACGCATGATGGACTTTAGTCCGTAATTGATGACGGGAAAACCTGAGCGCCGACTTTAGTCGGCGATTCCTTTGCACCCCGCACTTCGCACTTTGCACTCAAATTTCGTCCTTTCGGCGTTACACTTTTACTGGCACTATCTGATTGTGAAAGTGAGGCGAACGGCATGGTGAGAGAAGCGTTAGTGCAAGAGTTGCGGGAGATTGTCGGAGTTAAGGGCGTCATCTCTGACCCAAACGAGTTGGTGGTTTACGAGACGGACGGTTTGTCCGTCTTCAAGCATACTCCCGATTTGGTCGTGTTCCCGAAAAGCACTGAGGAAGTTGTTGCCGTTGTCAAGACCCTTCGCCGTTACGGTGTTCCCATCATCCCTCGTGGCGCCGGGACTGGTCTGTCCGGTGGCGCGCTCGCTGAACAGGGCGGCGTCCTAATATCCACGACGAGGATGAACCGTATCCTTGAAATTGACATTCGCAACCGATGCGCCCTCGTTGAAGTGGGTGTCGTCAACATCCACATCACAGAAGCAGTGAAGCGACAAGGCTTTCATTTCGCGCCTGACCCTTCAAGCCAAGTCGTCTCCACGATAGGTGGGAACATCGCTGAAAACGCGGGTGGTCCTCACACCCTCAAATACGGCGTCACGACAAACCACATCTTGGGCATTGAAGTTGTCCTGCCCGATGGGGAAGTAGTTTGGCTCGGTGGCAAAACCGAAGAGACGACAGGCTACGATTTGCGGGGCGTTTTTATTGGCTCAGAAGGAACTTTCGGCATCGTCACCAAGGCATGGGTAAAGTTGACCAGAAACCCGCAAAGTTACCGAACCATGAGGGTATCGTTTGCGAGCGTTGAAGATGCAGCGCAAGCCGTCTCAGACATAATTGCCGCAGGCATCATCCCTGCCGCTGCTGAGTTCGTTGACTATGTTGCACTCAAAGCGTTGAGAGAAGCCTTTGGGTTGCAACTTCCTGAAGGGACTCAAGCCCTTTTGGTCATTGAACTTGACGGGCTTGAGGTCGCTTTGGACAGGCAAGCGGAACGAGTGATGGAAATTTGCCGAAAGAACAACGCCATTGAAATTCTGCTCGCCCGAACGGAAAAGGAGCGAACTCAACTTTGGTTCGCCCGAAAGAGGGCTTTCGGTGCGTTGGGGCGCTTGACACCAAGTTACTTGACGCAAGATGGGATGGTGCCGAGAAGCAAGTTACCCGAAATGATGCGGTTCATCTACCAAGTCGGCGAAAAGTATGGGCTTCGTATCGCCAACATCTTCCACGCCGGCGATGGCAACTTACACCCGTGCATCTTGTTTGATGAGCGGAAGCCAGAAGAGTTGGAGAGGGCTCTTTTGGCGAGCGCCGATATTCTGAAGCGATGCGTTGAGGTTGGAGGCTCAGTCACTGGCGAGCATGGCATCGGCTTGGAGAAGCGAGATTTTCTGCCTTTCATGTTCACTGACGAAGAACTCGCCGTTATGCGAAAAATCAAGTCGGTTTTTGACCCAGACGAAGTTTTGAACCCAGGCAAAATTTTCCCGAAGGAAGCGGTAACCGAGCCTGCCATTACCGGAAAGCGGAAACCTGCGGCGATGTGAACCAAGTCAATTCGGTCTGGCAGTGACCAACCCT
>Ga0272447_1001301_pt1 | contig 15965 bp, 2 predicted proteins | sample YNPCB0133_FD_194589 | JGI IMG/M metagenome (GOLD analysis project Ga0272447, IMG submission 194589) | Hot spring microbial mat communities from Yellowstone National Park, WY, United States - YNP-CB-013-3 | ecosystem: Environmental > Aquatic > Thermal springs > Hot (42-90C) > Sediment | place... | reverse complement strand
TCCTCGTGGGATGAAAGCAGTTTGAATGATTGCTATCCCGCGTGAGGGATTGAAACCAAACGAGCAAATCTAGTAATATCGTCCTTGGTCCAGTTTGAATGATTGCTATCCCGCGTGAGGGATTGAAACATGTGGGCTTCTAACGAGATGCCTCGCCTAGACCCCGGTTTGAATGATTGCTATCCCGCGTGAGGGATTGAAACTATCTTCTTTGCTGGAAAGCGAGCAGGTGCATCCAAAATGTTTGAATGATTGCTATCCCGCGTGAGGGATTGAAACCCGCACTTAGTGTCATCGTGACAATAAGCCAGATTGGTTTGAATGATTGCTATCCCGCGTGAGGGATTGAAACCGATAGCGACCGAAAGGATGCGACTTATTGGGCCGCGTTTGAATGATTGCTATCCCGCGTGAGGGATTGAAACTAGATAGAAGTGTGCCATCTTTCAACGTTGGGCTGGTTTGAATGATTGCTATCCCGCGTGAGGGATTGAAACACCATTCCCGCCAACCCGCCTGTGGTTTGATACTGTTTGAATGATTGCTATCCCGCGTGAGGGATTGAAACCGCCGAGCACCGACAATCCGCTAGCTAGCATCCGCGTTTGAATGATTGCTATCCCGCGTGAGGGATTGAAACATGCTCCCAAGGTTTTAGGTCACGCAGCCTGACGCGCGTTTGAATGATTGCTATCCCGCGTGAGGGATTGAAACAGCGGTGCAGTTACTGCACCGCTAGCAGTGCAGCGTTTGAATGATTGCTATCCCGCGTGAGGGATTGAAACGTGCGAAGAGAACGGTCATCGTCCGCAATCCTCAAGTTTGAATGATTGCTATCCCGCGTGAGGGATTGAAACTCTGGCCATCGGGCGCACCGACCGCCAGCCGGACGCGTTTGAATGATTGCTATCCCGCGTGAGGGATTGAAACGTTGATAGCCACCGTCACCGCGCTTTCTTCCGGGAGGTTTGAATGATTGCTATCCCGCGTGAGGGATTGAAACCAAGCCGATTCTGGACGGGATTTCTGCGATAGGCGTGTTTGAATGATTGCTATCCCGCGTGAGGGATTGAAACTTCAATTATCCTATGAGCGCCGAAGAACGTCAGGGTTTGAATGATTGCTATCCCGCGTGAGGGATTGAAACCGATCTGGTCATTGTGGACGAAGCTGCGATGATGGTTTGAATGATTGCTATCCCGCGTGAGGGATTGAAACTGCTATCTCAATTCTGAGCGAGCCGGCAAAGGGTGGTTTGAATGATTGCTATCCCGCGTGAGGGATTGAAACATGAGGAACTGGGAAGAAGAGAATATCGAGAAGAAAGTTTGAATGATTGCTATCCCGCGTGAGGGATTGAAACTACTAGTAAACCCAGCGTCCTCGGCGTGTTTGTTGTTTGAATGATTGCTATCCCGCGTGAGGGATTGAAACACGCAGAAATATCGCCTTCCTTGATAACTCGTTGTTTGAATGATTGCTATCCCGCGTGAGGGATTGAAACCTCAACATCTAACTTTGTGATCTTTCCATGTATTAGTTTGAATGATTGCTATCCCGCGTGAGGGATTGAAACGCTCAAGCGCCCGCAGCGCAAAGATGATGGGCCGCGTTTGAATGATTGCTATCCCGCGTGAGGGATTGAAACAATCTCAGCAAAGCCTAGCAAGCGCGCCACCTTGTTTGAATGATTGCTATCCCGCGTGAGGGATTGAAACCGACATTGACGCCGGCGAGCGGCTGGCGCTGATGCAGTTTGAATGATTGCTATCCCGCGTGAGGGATTGAAACACTGGAGAGACAGCCGATTACGCGACTCACCCGGCCTTGTTTGAATGATTGCTATCCCGCGTGAGGGATTGAAACATCAGATGCGCTCTCGGCAAGCATCCGGCGCAGTTGGTTTGAATGATTGCTATCCCGCGTGAGGGATTGAAACCACTCCTAAGGCGAACGGGCCGCGCGGTTCGACAGGTTTGAATGATTGCTATCCCGCGTGAGGGATTGAAACTCGCAACGAATGCAACGATGGCGTCACCTTTTGACGGGTTTGAATGATTGCTATCCCGCGTGAGGGATTGAAACACGGAGATCAGATCGTCATTTCGGTCAATCTGAACACGTTTGAATGATTGCTATCCCGCGTGAGGGATTGAAACCCGTCATTACCGCATCAGCCAGCGCATAGAGCGCGTTTGAATGATTGCTATCCCGCGTGAGGGATTGAAACCTGAAGAATCTGCGATGACGAGTCTTCGCGGGATAAGTTTGAATGATTGCTATCCCGCGTGAGGGATTGAAACGACACGGAAATTCTCGGCGAGGTGCTCGACCCGCAGTTTGAATGATTGCTATCCCGCGTGAGGGATTGAAACCCAACGCGCCGGTGCGCGTCCCTGGTTGTTTCAGCGTTTGAATGATTGCTATCCCGCGTGAGGGATTGAAACGGGCGCTGAGCTTTCTCCCGGACGAAAGCGCGGTGTTTGAATGATTGCTATCCCGCGTGAGGGATTGAAACGCCACGATTGCTGCCGCTGGCACTGGCGTGACATTGTTTGAATGATTGCTATCCCGCGTGAGGGATTGAAACTCGCGCGAACGCTTGGCAGGCTTACAATCCCCTGAAGAGTTTGAATGATTGCTATCCCGCGTGAGGGATTGAAACACAGCGTGGCGCGCGACACGGCGAACCAGTTCAAGGGTTTGAATGATTGCTATCCCGCGTGAGGGATTGAAACCAGCGCGAATCAAGCGCAATTGCGCTTGTCGCGCGTTTGAATGATTGCTATCCCGCGTGAGGGATTGAAACCCGCCGACAACCTCGATTCGCTCTTTTAGCCCTAAAGTTTGAATGATTGCTATCCCGCGTGAGGGATTGAAACTTATGTGGATCAGTGCGCCACAAGTTATGTATGTCCGTTTGAATGATTGCTATCCCGCGTGAGGGATTGAAACCAGGCGAAGTTTCATCAGCACGCCCAGTGCTGATGAGGTTTGAATGATTGCTATCCCGCGTGAGGGATTGAAACATGCTATCGTCTGCTTCCTTTGCAGACGTAGAGCGCGGTTTGAATGATTGCTATCCCGCGTGAGGGATTGAAACCACTGAGACTAAGACAGCAACTTTGCGCGACTTCATGGTTTGAATGATTGCTATCCCGCGTGAGGGATTGAAACCGGCGGCATCAAGTTCACGTGGGTGGGCGAGAACAGCTCGTTTGAATGATTGCTATCCCGCGTGAGGGATTGAAACTAGCGTTATCGGGGGGCGAATGTAGGAACGAATAGGGTTTGAATGATTGCTATCCCGCGTGAGGGATTGAAACGGTCCGGCGGCGCAGGAACGAGCATGTCGATCAGCTCGTTTGAATGATTGCTATCCCGCGTGAGGGATTGAAACGATTGCTCGCAGTTGGTCAGCCGCGGCGCGCGTTGCAGTTTGAATGATTGCTATCCCGCGTGAGGGATTGAAACTTCTAAGCTTAGCAGAACAATTGTTCTAGTCGGGTTTGAATGATTGCTATCCCGCGTGAGGGATTGAAACGAACTCCAAAGAGAGCAGGCAGCCCACAGCAGTATTGCGTTTGAATGATTGCTATCCCGCGTGAGGGATTGAAACAACACAAAACACGTCAAAGAAGCGCGCGAGAAGAAGCTGGTTTGAATGATTGCTATCCCGCGTGAGGGATTGAAACCCCGCGCTCAACGACGCGGAGACATAATTTACGAAGAGTTTGAATGATTGCTATCCCGCGTGAGGGATTGAAACTGCGCGCTTCGCGCTCAATCGCTGCCTTGATCTCTGTTTGAATGATTGCTATCCCGCGTGAGGGATTGAAACACAAAGTACATCTCCCTGCGATCAGGGAGCATCAGTTTGAATGATTGCTATCCCGCGTGAGGGATTGAAACTCCAAAGCCATGAAGGTCCTCGCCGACATGCCTGAGGTTTGAATGATTGCTATCCCGCGTGAGGGATTGAAACAAGATGTGGAAGTCGGTGCGGTATCGGTGGCTAATCGTTTGAATGATTGCTATCCCGCGTGAGGGATTGAAACAGGCCAGCGCTCCAGCACTTTGTGCGTGTCGCGGATGGTTTGAATGATTGCTATCCCGCGTGAGGGATTGAAACCCTCCTTTCTAGGGATTACTATGCAATATCATATGTTTGAATGATTGCTATCCCGCGTGAGGGATTGAAACGCGCCTTGTCGTCGGGCGACGACGACGGCGAGGAGGTTTGAATGATTGCTATCCCGCGTGAGGGATTGAAACCTCCCACCTCCCCTCAATGAACTCTCGAAGATAGAGTTTGAATGATTGCTATCCCGCGTGAGGGATTGAAACCGAGCCGTCATTATTACCGGCTCACCTGGAGTCGGGTTTGAATGATTGCTATCCCGCGTGAGGGATTGAAACATGTCCCTGATAAGCGGCCTTGGCAATCTCTTGCGTTTGAATGATTGCTATCCCGCGTGAGGGATTGAAACACCCCTCGTCAGACTGAGTAGACCTGTATTCCTGTTTGAATGATTGCTATCCCGCGTGAGGGATTGAAACGCGGGGGTTGCGCCGCTCGCGCCGGGCAAGGTGGGTTTGAATGATTGCTATCCCGCGTGAGGGATTGAAACTCGGCGAATGCTCCTGGGCGGCAAGACGAAGCCAGTTTGAATGATTGCTATCCCGCGTGAGGGATTGAAACACCTTAGAGTTTGATAAGAATGTATCGCGCCTCTTGTTTGAATGATTGCTATCCCGCGTGAGGGATTGAAACTCAGGCTCAACCACATTGCGCGGCTGCGTAGCGCACGTTTGAATGATTGCTATCCCGCGTGAGGGATTGAAACCCGTACTCTATGGTGTAAATCTGTGGCAGAGCATGTTTGAATGATTGCTATCCCGCGTGAGGGATTGAAACAAGTAGTCGGCCACCGTGAGCGGGTCGGCGGGCAGGTTTGAATGATTGCTATCCCGCGTGAGGGATTGAAACATACAGGCCGGTAACAGGGCCAGCCCGCGCCAGGGTTTGAATGATTGCTATCCCGCGTGAGGGATTGAAACTCGAACACGGCCACGGCGGTGTAGTCCTCGTCGCGCGTTTGAATGATTGCTATCCCGCGTGAGGGATTGAAACCGTAAGACGGCAATCAGAACCCTGAGCTCTGCGTTTGAGTTTGAATGATTGCTATCCCGCGTGAGGGATTGAAACCGTGGCCGCCATTCGCGCGGCCCATCGCGCGGCTGGTTTGAATGATTGCTATCCCGCGTGAGGGATTGAAACGCACCAGTGTTTGGGATTGTGCCAACGATAATGCCTGTTTGAATGATTGCTATCCCGCGTGAGGGATTGAAACACGGGTCGTAGCCCACTAGCTGCAACTTGAGCATGAGTTTGAATGATTGCTATCCCGCGTGAGGGATTGAAACTGAGAAACTGGGAACAAGAGCAAATCGTGAAGAAGGTTTGAATGATTGCTATCCCGCGTGAGGGATTGAAACGATTGGTTGTGCAGACGAAAGTCGCAGAAGGCAACAGTTTGAATGATTGCTATCCCGCGTGAGGGATTGAAACTGACCGTGGTCGCTGGCAAGCCGGGCGCTGGGAAGTTTGAATGATTGCTATCCCGCGTGAGGGATTGAAACACGACCACCGCGCGATATGCCAGACGATTCCGTTCATCGTTTGAATGATTGCTATCCCGCGTGAGGGATTGAAACTTCCCAGCAAAGAAGGCAGCAACGATGAGCATGCGCGTTTGAATGATTGCTATCCCGCGTGAGGGATTGAAACTTGTCCCGGCGCTCGTGATGAGCGCCGGGACGATGTTTGAATGATTGCTATCCCGCGTGAGGGATTGAAACATACAACTTCACACTTAATTGGTACAAACATGATGTTTGAATGATTGCTATCCCGCGTGAGGGATTGAAACGCGCTTGCACCGCACGTTCAAAACGTCCTGCGCGCGGTTTGAATGATTGCTATCCCGCGTGAGGGATTGAAACTTCTCTAAAGGGGATGGTTCACCAGCGATGTGCTTGTTTGTTTGAATGATTGCTATCCCGCGTGAGGGATTGAAACCATTCAATGCGCCGGTTGTTAGCTATGCTCTGCCACGTTTGAATGATTGCTATCCCGCGTGAGGGATTGAAACTTAGAGGCAAACATTGGGTTGACATGGAATACGGCGTTTGAATGATTGCTATCCCGCGTGAGGGATTGAAACAGTGACTAGCTTAGAGTTTGATTAGAGTCAGCATAAGGTTTGAATGATTGCTATCCCGCGTGAGGGATTGAAACTACTGGTTTCAGCGCCTTACGCCAGAAACTAAACGGTTTGAATGATTGCTATCCCGCGTGAGGGATTGAAACATGCTCGAATGCGTAGGCTATTGCTTCTTCGATCTCTGTTTGAATGATTGCTATCCCGCGTGAGGGATTGAAACCTCGCGTATCATCGAGCGGGAGCTGAAACGATGAGAGTTTGAATGATTGCTATCCCGCGTGAGGGATTGAAACGGCGATAGGCCGTCCACTGCCGCTTGCTGCCATAGGTTTGAATGATTGCTATCCCGCGTGAGGGATTGAAACAACAACGCGCTGCTCAATCTGCGCAACCTTGGGCGTTTGAATGATTGCTATCCCGCGTGAGGGATTGAAACAATCATATCATCCATGTCATAGTAAATCATATCATCGTTTGAATGATTGCTATCCCGCGTGAGGGATTGAAACCCGATGTTTGAGCCGGTCTAACCCCTGCGATCTGTGGTTTGAATGATTGCTATCCCGCGTGAGGGATTGAAACAATCGCCGTAAACGCTGAGCGTCAGTGCTAATAAGTTTGAATGATTGCTATCCCGCGTGAGGGATTGAAACCAGCGCTAGTCAGATCGCCGCTGCGCTTGCAGCAGGTTTGAATGATTGCTATCCCGCGTGAGGGATTGAAACTTTTATTTTATTGTCTATCACAATTGACATTGCAAGTTTGAATGATTGCTATCCCGCGTGAGGGATTGAAACCTCACTTTCTGAATTGGAGCTAAAACACCTTGAGTTTGAATGATTGCTATCCCGCGTGAGGGATTGAAACTATCTCGATCCCGCTGATTCGCGCGAGCTTGAGCAGTTTGAATGATTGCTATCCCGCGTGAGGGATTGAAACATCCAACTGATTCACAATCATCTCGTCAACCGAGCGTTTGAATGATTGCTATCCCGCGTGAGGGATTGAAACAGCGCCATGCTCGCACTTCATTGATTCTCGATGCTGAGTTTGAATGATTGCTATCCCGCGTGAGGGATTGAAACCCTGCGCCACTTGCTAAGCATCGCCGCCCAGCGCGTTTGAATGATTGCTATCCCGCGTGAGGGATTGAAACCTTTGATAAGCTCTTTTGCCTTCGGCTTCGTCTTCGTTTGAATGATTGCTATCCCGCGTGAGGGATTGAAACCTGGTCATTGTGTTCAATGACTCGCTGACATAACTTAGTTTGAATGATTGCTATCCCGCGTGAGGGATTGAAACTTGACATGCCAAGGGAATCTTGGCTAATGCGACAGCGTGTTTGAATGATTGCTATCCCGCGTGAGGGATTGAAACTGACGATTGGCTGCGCTATGCCATGTGCCTGACGCTGGTTTGAATGATTGCTATCCCGCGTGAGGGATTGAAACCGCAATCTTCGTAAGTTATGTCAGCGAGTCATTGGTTTGAATGATTGCTATCCCGCGTGAGGGATTGAAACTTATAAATGGAGCGCAGAATCAAAAGATAACCCCGTTTGAATGATTGCTATCCCGCGTGAGGGATTGAAACCGATAGATTGCAGGCGTGGCTTGCAACAGCTCTTGTTTGAATGATTGCTATCCCGCGTGAGGGATTGAAACGCTATAACAATTGTTCTAGGCCGGCTTAGTGTATGTTTGAATGATTGCTATCCCGCGTGAGGGATTGAAACCTGCTACTTCGCGGCGTAAGGCGAAGCCGATTTTAGTTTGAATGATTGCTATCCCGCGTGAGGGATTGAAACTTGTCAGCGATTATTCGCCATTAATTGCATCGTCAGTTTGAATGATTGCTATCCCGCGTGAGGGATTGAAACATAGCTAGAAGGGTAAAAGCTGATTTGTTTTAGTTTGAATGATTGCTATCCCGCGTGAGGGATTGAAACACGTTGTACCCTAAATACAATCACGCGATATTCGCGCGTTTGAATGATTGCTATCCCGCGTGAGGGATTGAAACCGGCATCGCCACGCGCTGCTGCGCGGCACTTCGCGCGTTTGAATGATTGCTATCCCGCGTGAGGGATTGAAACAGCTATAAACTGGAGAAAGATACTATCATCATTGATGTTTGAATGATTGCTATCCCGCGTGAGGGATTGAAACTCACCCTGACAATCTGTGCCGCCGAAGTGCTGAGTTTGAATGATTGCTATCCCGCGTGAGGGATTGAAACCGTTAAGGGTACTTAACGGCACTCGCCGCTTGCTCACGTTTGAATGATTGCTATCCCGCGTGAGGGATTGAAACCCGTCATCAGGGTTACTTGTGCCGCCTGCTCAACATCGTTTGAATGATTGCTATCCCGCGTGAGGGATTGAAACCTGCTTTTGTAGCTTGCCGAGATCGTCAGATACGGTTTGAATGATTGCTATCCCGCGTGAGGGATTGAAACGCCGCCAGCATCAGAAACGACGACTTCCAGCTGCCGTTTGAATGATTGCTATCCCGCGTGAGGGATTGAAACATGGATACAACATGAGGAAGACTTGGAAGATTTAGGGTTTGAATGATTGCTATCCCGCGTGAGGGATTGAAACAGGAATTGGATATGCTCTGGATTATGATGTAGCCGTTTGAATGATTGCTATCCCGCGTGAGGGATTGAAACATTGCGAATACTCGCGGCCACAGCGAGAGCGGTGTGTTTGAATGATTGCTATCCCGCGTGAGGGATTGAAACCGATTGGCCAGATTGACTTTTCGGCCCTTAGCGATTCGTTTGAATGATTGCTATCCCGCGTGAGGGATTGAAACCCCAATGCCTACTTTGAATATCTTGCTGAACTTTCGTTTGAATGATTGCTATCCCGCGTGAGGGATTGAAACCGAGTAGCCGAGATGATTCCGCGGGCATGCGTAGTTTGAATGATTGCTATCCCGCGTGAGGGATTGAAACCGCCTGAAGTCGTGTGGCGAGATTTTGCTCAAGCCCGCTTCGTTTGAATGATTGCTATCCCGCGTGAGGGATTGAAACTTGCGCTGGCGTAGGTCGGGTCCGGGCCCGGGTAGTTTGAATGATTGCTATCCCGCGTGAGGGATTGAAACCGCACAACTCAGCGCGCCGCATGCCGGTAGCGATGGTTTGAATGATTGCTATCCCGCGTGAGGGATTGAAACTCGGCGAATGCTCCTGGGCGGCAAGACGAAGCCAGGTTTGAATGATTGCTATCCCGCGTGAGGGATTGAAACCGGCTTTTCCACCTTTGCCGCCACGCTTTCCGCCTTGTTTGAATGATTGCTATCCCGCGTGAGGGATTGAAACCGCCGTGGCGACCGTGAACCGCGCCGGACTGAAGAGTTTGAATGATTGCTATCCCGCGTGAGGGATTGAAACCAGATATGAATGAGCGCATAGACCTTCTGGAACGCGGGTTTGAATGATTGCTATCCCGCGTGAGGGATTGAAACCGCCTGGTCAATCTCGAACGGCCCCCACGTGGAAGGTTTGAATGATTGCTATCCCGCGTGAGGGATTGAAACCTCACTAGCGTCCGCTAGAGAACGCAACCCCTTCGGCTGTTTGAATGATTGCTATCCCGCGTGAGGGATTGAAACCGCAAAGCTCCGTCGGTGTTCCAGCCGCGCAGCGGAGTTTGAATGATTGCTATCCCGCGTGAGGGATTGAAACAACCAGATAGCCGATGACACCAGCTTGCTTGATTCGCGTTTGAATGATTGCTATCCCGCGTGAGGGATTGAAACAGGCTGGAAAGGCAACTGGCGTGCTTCGTCCACTAGGTTTGAATGATTGCTATCCCGCGTGAGGGATTGAAACGCTTCCCGACTTGCTAACAGCCATAAGCGAGCAAGTTTGAATGATTGCTATCCCGCGTGAGGGATTGAAACCGGCAAGCAATCCGACGAAGTCAATCCGAAGCTCGTTTGAATGATTGCTATCCCGCGTGAGGGATTGAAACCGTTCACTCACAAGCTGGCGGGCACGCTCCGCAGCGTGTTTGAATGATTGCTATCCCGCGTGAGGGATTGAAACCGCTTGACTGTGAACACCAGCACTCCTCGCGTCGGAAGTTTGAATGATTGCTATCCCGCGTGAGGGATTGAAACTCTTCGGCATCCACACTGGCCACGTGATCCACCTGTGTTTGAATGATTGCTATCCCGCGTGAGGGATTGAAACTCTCAGAGTGCACTTCCACTTGCGCGTGCTCGGGTTTGAATGATTGCTATCCCGCGTGAGGGATTGAAACGTACACCCACGCTTCGTACTTGATAGAACCTGCCCGTTTGAATGATTGCTATCCCGCGTGAGGGATTGAAACTTACTGGCGTTAACGTCGCTAAAACAGCCAGGGACGTTTGAATGATTGCTATCCCGCGTGAGGGATTGAAACGAGTACTACGCTCATCACTGGAGCAACGACGAGGATAGTTTGAATGATTGCTATCCCGCGTGAGGGATTGAAACCGGTCTCCAGTTGACCGGACTTCTTCGCACACAGATTGGTTTGAATGATTGCTATCCCGCGTGAGGGATTGAAACAGGCATGATGCTTCTGCGTGGGATGTCGCTGGCGAGTTTGAATGATTGCTATCCCGCGTGAGGGATTGAAACTAGAGACACTGATCGCAGGCAGTATAGCAGCCGGGGCGTTTGAATGATTGCTATCCCGCGTGAGGGATTGAAACCAACGGTGAAGCCTGCCTCAGCAGCACGTTCATGTTGTTTGAATGATTGCTATCCCGCGTGAGGGATTGAAACGTTGACCTGCGAGCCGGCGACAATGGACAAACCGAGTTTGAATGATTGCTATCCCGCGTGAGGGATTGAAACCTCAATAGCAATCGGCATCTTGGCAATCTGGTCAGGTTTGAATGATTGCTATCCCGCGTGAGGGATTGAAACCGCTATGCGCCGCACCAGCTCGTCCAGCTGGAGCGAGTTTGAATGATTGCTATCCCGCGTGAGGGATTGAAACCGGTGTTGACCAGAATCGAGGCGGCGATGAACTGGTTTGAATGATTGCTATCCCGCGTGAGGGATTGAAACGGGACGCTTGACCGTCACTCGCACCCCGCGAAGACTGTTTGAATGATTGCTATCCCGCGTGAGGGATTGAAACCTGCACCGTGACCGGCTCGCCGGTCTGCGGCTCTACGGTTTGAATGATTGCTATCCCGCGTGAGGGATTGAAACCGCGCAAGCGGTGCGCGGCCCAATAAGTCGCATTGGTTTGAATGATTGCTATCCCGCGTGAGGGATTGAAACTGCCGTCTCTGCTGTCCTGCTGGCCGCAGTGACGGCCGTTTGAATGATTGCTATCCCGCGTGAGGGATTGAAACTTTCACGGTGCGGAAACCAGATGAACTTTGTCCGCGTTTGAATGATTGCTATCCCGCGTGAGGGATTGAAACGGCCTGGCGGCTGGATGTGCGGCTGGTGGCCGTGAGTTTGAATGATTGCTATCCCGCGTGAGGGATTGAAACGCTCTTGACCCAGAGGCCATTGAGGCGCTGGTTCGAGTTTGAATGATTGCTATCCCGCGTGAGGGATTGAAACCCTCCTGTTGTCATGCCGGTGGCGCATTCATAGCCACCGTTTGAATGATTGCTATCCCGCGTGAGGGATTGAAACCACACCAGCATTCGCTTCGTACCGCAGCGTCCACTCTGTTTGAATGATTGCTATCCCGCGTGAGGGATTGAAACCTGCTCGCCATCTTGAGAAGAACTGCGGGATGGCGGGTTTGAATGATTGCTATCCCGCGTGAGGGATTGAAACTGTCGCTTGACGGCGACCAGGTGTGCGCATAGAGTTTGAATGATTGCTATCCCGCGTGAGGGATTGAAACTAGCGGTCGATGGCTGCTGACGCAGCGTCTCTTAGGTTTGAATGATTGCTATCCCGCGTGAGGGATTGAAACACGCCACGGTCGCAGTGGTCTTCATCGGAACTGTGGGTTTGAATGATTGCTATCCCGCGTGAGGGATTGAAACCATTCGCCGGTCGCGCAGGGCATCACTGAATCTCAGCAAGTTTGAATGATTGCTATCCCGCGTGAGGGATTGAAACTTACCCTGGTCTGCCCTATCTCCCGGTGACCGATGGTTTGAATGATTGCTATCCCGCGTGAGGGATTGAAACTCTAGATACCCTTTGCCTTCAAAACGTGGCTCTACGTTTGAATGATTGCTATCCCGCGTGAGGGATTGAAACGAGAAGATATGAACAAGGTGACTGACAAATCGAAGGTTTGAATGATTGCTATCCCGCGTGAGGGATTGAAACCGTGTGAATTGGTCTGGCTCGATCAACGTTCCGTCAAGGTTTGAATGATTGCTATCCCGCGTGAGGGATTGAAACCGCGTGCGCATCGTGCATTCGCCGGTCGCGCAGGGTTTGAATGATTGCTATCCCGCGTGAGGGATTGAAACACGGTAAACCACAACGACGCAGTAGTTGAGGAACTAGTTTGAATGATTGCTATCCCGCGTGAGGGATTGAAACTAACAGACGGGACAGATGGCTGGGGATCGAGCGCTGTTTGAATGATTGCTATCCCGCGTGAGGGATTGAAACCAGGAACGCGCACTGGCGTGCTGGCGCTCAGTGGGTTTGAATGATTGCTATCCCGCGTGAGGGATTGAAACCATCTGTCTTCCTCCTTGTTCTCCTAGATTCTGCTGTTTGAATGATTGCTATCCCGCGTGAGAGATTGAAACTCTGCGATGTAATGGCGTTCGTGCTCAGAAGCCAGGTTTGAATGATTGCTATCCCGCGTGAGGGATTGAAACAGGGTTATACGCTTCGTATTCGAGAAAGTGCCATTGGGTTTGAATGATTGCTATCCCGCGTGAGGGATTGAAACGCCCTCTCAGCCCAGCGATCACGCTATGTCTTGCAAGTTTGAATGATTGCTATCCCGCGTGAGGGATTGAAACCGAATGACAAACATCTCGTACTGTGGGCCAGCAAGTTTGAATGATTGCTATCCCGCGTGAGGGATTGAAACAGCAAACCACATACCATAGGAGCGCCATAGGGTCAGTTTGAATGATTGCTATCCCGCGTGAGGGATTGAAACGCCGCCGGCGATTGCGGCCACGCGCGCCGGGTCCAGTTTGAATGATTGCTATCCCGCGTGAGGGATTGAAACCGTCCCGGCGAAGACGACTACGAGTATTACGTGGCGTTTGAATGATTGCTATCCCGCGTGAGGGATTGAAACATGATGAGCAGGTCGGGGTCGTGGGCTACATTGGTCGTTTGAATGATTGCTATCCCGCGTGAGGGATTGAAACAATCAGGAGCACGTCTGGTGCACGCCGGCGTAAGGGTTTGAATGATTGCTATCCCGCGTGAGGGATTGAAACTCTTGAGACCTCGTGCGATCATGCTGAGGGGGTCTGGGGTTTGAATGATTGCTATCCCGCGTGAGGGATTGAAACTCTCCAGTCTGGCACGGTGCACGGCACGCACGGCGGTTTGAATGATTGCTATCCCGCGTGAGGGATTGAAACGTACTTGGCAAAGTACGCGAGATCAGCAAGCGACGTTTGAATGATTGCTATCCCGCGTGAGGGATTGAAACGGTTGAGTTTGCGCTATCGCAGCTCGAAGCGCAAGTTTGAATGATTGCTATCCCGCGTGAGGGATTGAAACTAACTCGATGACCTCGCGTCGCGGTTCGCACGCGAGTTTGAATGATTGCTATCCCGCGTGAGGGATTGAAACGACGTGCTGCCCCATGGCCGCGGCGCGCACCATGTTTGAATGATTGCTATCCCGCGTGAGGGATTGAAACATGCCAAACGGTACTTTTGTTCGTGTATACCTCTGTTTGAATGATTGCTATCCCGCGTGAGGGATTGAAACAGAGACTATGACAAGCGGTTTGTCGCTGGTCATGTCGTTTGAATGATTGCTATCCCGCGTGAGGGATTGAAACTCTATTGCCGCAGCATCTTCTACTAACTTCTTTAGGGGTTTGAATGATTGCTATCCCGCGTGAGGGATTGAAACGCTCTATTTTTGGCGTCACGAGCATCTTTGATTGTTTGAATGATTGCTATCCCGCGTGAGGGATTGAAACGCTCATAGCGTCGCAATGCTGATGCGATAGCGTGGTTTGAATGATTGCTATCCCGCGTGAGGGATTGAAACATCAGAATTACACGGCATACGGGAGAAACGTAGCGGTTTGAATGATTGCTATCCTGCGTGAGGGATTGAAACATCTGCAATCTCAGAATCGAGATCGCAAGCGCCGCTAGTTTGAATGATTGCTATCCCGCGTGAGGGATTGAAACTAGAACTATGAGCGATCTATCTGTTTCCCCCGCTGTGAGTTTGAATGATTGCTATCCCGCGTGAGGGATTGAAACTTACTATGGGCGAGATACTGGGCCGGCTGGTATCTGGTTTGAATGATTGCTATCCCGCGTGAGGGATTGAAACTTGGCGCTGGTCAGCGTAGAAACCCTGAGCGTGCTGTTTGAATGATTGCTATCCCGCGTGAGGGATTGAAACTTCGAGCCGCTGCGACTCGTTCAGCCCGGCGAGGTCGGTTTGAATGATTGCTATCCCGCGTGAGGGATTGAAACCACCCTTCGTGCGCTGACGATGGCCGGCATCGTTGTTTGAATGATTGCTATCCCGCGTGAGGGATTGAAACTTCCTCTGCTGCGTGCGACGCCGCGGCAGAAGCATGTTTGAATGATTGCTATCCCGCGTGAGGGATTGAAACAGGCAGGATGAGCAAAGCCGGGCGTCCTGACTCGCGCCGTTTGAATGATTGCTATCCCGCGTGAGGGATTGAAACCTCTCCACCGCTGCCTGGAAGGTGCGCGCGGGGAAGGTTTGAATGATTGCTATCCCGCGTGAGGGATTGAAACCTGCCAAGGCGGGCAGGACGGCGACCCGCGCTAGGTTTGAATGATTGCTATCCCGCGTGAGGGATTGAAACTGTGCCGGCGCGTGACCAGAACATTTGTTCTCCCCGGTTTGAATGATTGCTATCCCGCGTGAGGGATTGAAACATAGCTCCTGTCCGGCGCGTCCCACAGCGCATCTAGCGTTGTTTGAATGATTGCTATCCCGCGTGAGGGATTGAAACCATCTTTCTGACTTCCTCTACGTCGTCTTCGTATTGAGTTTGAATGATTGCTATCCCGCGTGAGGGATTGAAACGAAACTACACTAAGCCGGCTTACAATAGCACGCGATGGTTTGAATGATTGCTATCCCGCGTGAGGGATTGAAACAAACTTTGCGTTGCTGTGCATTGTTTCTCCTCTTTGTTTGAATGATTGCTATCCCGCGTGAGGGATTGAAACCGCAGCCAGATGTGGCCGCCACGTGCCGATAGCGACGTTTGAATGATTGCTATCCCGCGTGAGGGATTGAAACTCAGCTTGCCGCGTTCAACGTCTTCGGCGATTTGCAGTTTGAATGATTGCTATCCCGCGTGAGGGATTGAAACGCTATGTGCTTATCGCCATCCCCAGCGATGCAACGTTTGAATGATTGCTATCCCGCGTGAGGGATTGAAACATCGGGAATGCGGCGAAGGCGGCGGGGCGATAGAAGTTTGAATGATTGCTATCCCGCGTGAGGGATTGAAACCCGAGAGAAAACCAACATGATCAAGACCGGCAAACTCACCCGTATTCCCCTGCGCAAGGTATGGCCGCACGAAGAGCGCGACTTTAGCCG
>Ga0272447_1001300_pt1 | contig 15965 bp, 19 predicted proteins | sample YNPCB0133_FD_194589 | JGI IMG/M metagenome (GOLD analysis project Ga0272447, IMG submission 194589) | Hot spring microbial mat communities from Yellowstone National Park, WY, United States - YNP-CB-013-3 | ecosystem: Environmental > Aquatic > Thermal springs > Hot (42-90C) > Sediment | place... | reverse complement strand
GCGAACTTCCAACGACGGGTCATTCCGAAGCGTTTCGATGAGCGGTTCTGTGGCGCGCAGCGTGCGTCGTTTGCCGAGTTCACTCGCGGCGGCTGCCCGTTCATTCTCATCGCCCGACTTGAGTTGCCGAATGAGTTCGTCTATGGTCGCCATCGTGTTCCTCTGGGTTACTTACAGAGTTCGTCTTGGAGTTTTTCGTTGTGTTTGTCTTGGAGTATCCGTCCCAGTCGGTTTCGGTCTTCGGTGGGGAGTTTCAGGATGATGTCGGGATGGGCAAGCGTGTGTTTGTGGAGTGCGCTGACGGCGCGGGTTCGAACACCGAAGGTCTCGTCGCTCAGTGCTTGGACAAGCGCGGGAACGACTTCTGGTTCGCGGCAAAGACCGAGTGCTTCCACGGAGGCGAAACGGATCGACGGGTTCGTATCGTTCGCGGCGTTGAGAAGCGTCTGGAGGGCTTTCGGGTGTTGGATTTTCGCGAGTGATTCCGCGAAGATTCTACAAGTGTAGTAGTCGTCTTTAGAGTTGTAGAGTGCGTCTGTGAGTGCGTCTATAGCGTTCGGGTCGTTTCGTGTTCCGAGTGCTTGCGCGGCGTGTTTTTTTATCGACCACTCTTCATCGTTCAGTGCTTTGATGAGTGTTTCTGTGACGCGCGGGTTGCGGATTTTGCCGAGCGCGTCCACGGCGGCTTCGCGAATACCGACTGCTTCATCTTGGTCGAGAGCCGTTTGGCTGAGCGCGTCTATGGCTTTTTGGTCGCCGATTTTACCGAGTGCTACTGCGGCTTCTTTCCGAACGGAACTGTCTTTGTCTGTATTGAGAGACTGAATGAGTGCGTCTACGGCGCGTCGGTCGCCGATTTCGCCGAGCGCAGTTACGAAGGCATTGCGTAGTGCGGCGTAGACGAGTGCGGCGTCTTCGCTTTGGAGCGCAGCAATGAGCGGTTCTACGGCTCTTGGGTCTCGGAGTTTACCGAGCGATTCCGCAGCGCGTATGCGGACGAAATCCGCACTGTCTTTCTGGAGTGCTTTTATGAGTGCGTTCACGGCGCGTGGGTCGCCGATTTCGCCGAGTGCTTGGGCGGCGTACATGCGGACGAGATCCGCACGGTCTTTCTTGAGTGCTTGGATGAGCGGTTCTACGGCTCTTGGGTCTCGGAGTTGACCGAGTGCTTCGGCGGCGTATCCCCGAACACTCTGTTCGGTGTCGTTTGCGAGTGCTTGGATGAGAGGCTGGATTGCGCGTGGGTCGCCGAGTTCGCCGAGCGCATAGGCTGCGTAAGACCGAACGGTGTTCGCATCGTCTTTCAGGAGTGCGGTGGTGAGCGCGTCTATGGCTTTGGGGTCGCCGAGTTGCCCAAGCGTCCCGGCAGCGGCAGCGCGAGTTCTAAGTTCTGGGTTGTTTTGGAGTTCGTGGATGAGCGGTTCTAATGCGCGTCGGTCGCCGAGTTTACCGAGTGCTTGTATTGCGGATTGGCGCAACTCAACTTCATCTGTGTTCAGTGTCTCAAGCAGCGGTTGGAGTGCGCGTCGGTCTCCGTTTTCGCCGAGGGCTTCTGCGGCGCGTTTGCGAACTTCCAACGACGGGTCATTCCGAAGCGTTTCGATGAGCGGTTCTGTGGCGCGCAGCGTGCGTCGTTTGCCGAGTTCACTCGCGGCGGCTACCCGTTCATTCTCATCGCCCGACTTGAGTTGCTGAATGAGTTCGTCTATGGTCGCCATCGTGTTCCTCTGGGTTACTTACAGAGTTCGTCTTGGAGTTCTTCGTTGTGTTTGTCTTGGAGTATCCGTCCCAGTCGGTTTCGGTCTTCGGTGGGGAGTTTCAAGATGGCGTCGGGATGGATGAGCATGTGTTTGCGGATTGCGTCCCATGCGACATTCTCAATATCATCGTAGTCGGCTCCCAGTCTGTCGATTAGTGCAGCAATGACTTTCGGGTCGCGGAATTGGGCGAGCGACCAGACGGCTTGTGACCGCACATGGATGTCTGGCGAGTACGACGCTTCGATGAGAACGGGGATGGCGTCCGGATGCCGAATAAGACCTAGTGAAATGGCTGCAAGTGATCGAAGCTCGCTGTATCCACCCGTGCGAACGGCTTCTGCGAGACCCGGAATGGCTTCGGGTTTGCCGATTTTTCCGAGCGCGACGGCGGCAGAGCATTGAACAGTTTTATCTCTATCGTGGAGCATTCTCTTCACGAGTGGTTCTATGGCTTTCGGGTCGCCGAGTTCGCCGAGCTCTTTCGCAGCGTGCTGGCGTTGCATAGAAGAGCCCTCTTCGAGTTTCCGAATGAGTTCGTCAACGGTCGCCATCGTTCTCCACCCGTTAATTACCTTAGAGAAACCAAGTGAGCAGTGACTTACAAACGCGATGGCGATTGTAAGCGGAGTTACATTGTGTTCTAACTGCACAGACGCTTCACAAGTTGTTCGTTGTTCAGTTGCTGGTATTCTCCCAACCGCGATGGGTTTTTGAGTAGCTCCGTCGGTTCGGCAAAGTGTTGTCTTCGGATGTCTCTCTCTGTGAATGTGGTATCGAAATCGGGGTCGAACGCGGACGCCACGATGCTGTCGATTGCCGTGTCGAGTGCTTGGAGCGTCTCGTAGATATTTTGATACTCCGCATCCGTCAATGTTCGGGATTGATGGATGTCTTGGATACTGGACGCCAGCGCGTTGCGGAGCATGCGCGCGCGTGCGAGCAGCGCGGGACGGACGAGTTGGAGTCGGCGTTCCAGTGCGTTCCGACTTGGTATCGTCCATCCAGCGTTCGGATGCACCTCGTGCTGTCTTTCGCAGAGGTGTCCGAACGCGCATGCGCAGATGGTTTGTTCCCGCAGACTTTTGGCGTTGTCCATGCGTTGTTTGAGTTGGTTGCCCATATGTTGTGTGTGTTCCGGCCGTGCGACAAGCGCGGGGAGCAGCCACACATCGACCGTCCGTTGACCGTCTTCGAGGCTCTCGGCGTTGTCTAAACTACTGATGATGGCGTCTATCCATCCCGTGCCCTGCAGAATGCGCTGCACAGTATTCTCCGTCTTTACCGGATTGTAGTCGCCGTCCTTGCCCAAATCTGTCGTGGCGAGATAGTCAAAGAGGGGTTTCGTGATGTTCCCGTCCATGTCATCTCGCATGAAATACGCCCCCGTGCTACCAAGCAGGGCAAGTCCCGCAACGGACGCTGTTCTCCCGTAGATGGCATCGAGCAACCCTTGCCGATACATATCCACGAGAAACGCGAGGAACATGTTTGTGCTTGGTCGGATGTATGCGAGTGTCGTCATGAACTCCAACGCGGCGGCGCGAAGCCCTTCCCTTCTTGGGGAAGCAACGCTCGGCAACGATTTCCAATACGCCGCGAATCGGTTGACCATCGGTTCTGTCAGTTGGGTGTTGCGAAGAGCCATTCCTTCTGCCAACATCGATGGGAGTGGGATTTTGAACGAGTCGGAAATCTCTATCACGCGGTTCACAATCGCTTCATCGTCCCCGCCCAACAGTCTCTCGAACCCTGCGCGAATATCTTCGTGCGTGTCGGTACGCGGTTCCGACGCGAACAACATCAACGCTGCCGCGGCGTGTTCTAAATCGTTGGGATAGTCCTGACGGAGTTGCTCGGCGAGCCTGGAGAAGTTCGTGTGTGGCGCGAACGGGTCGAACCGTTCGGCGTAAGGGGTCAACGCCTGCAAAATCGACAATGCGTTTTTCGCGATTTCCTCGGATTTCCTGTATTTCTGGGATTTCAGTGCTTCCAACACCTGTGAGACGCCCCCGAACGGTCGGTCGGTGTGCATAGATGGGTTTTGTGCGTCGATGCGTATCGCGTCGGGGATGTCAATCACGATGTGGTCGCGAATGCTCTTTGCCCAGTCGTGTTTTTGGGGATGCTCGGCGAAATAGTCGGCGAGAACACGCGCCGCGTCCTCGGATATTCTCGTCTCGTGGAGTAACGCGCGTGTCAGTCTGTCCAGCCGTTGCGGGTCCGTTAGACTGTCGAATGCGCTGTGGATGATGAGTTGGCGCGACTCGGAGTACCCTTTGCGTTCTCTATCAAGCGTTTGCGCCGCGGCGCGCGCGATGGCGATGATTCCGTCGATGTCGTCGGGGTTCTCGGCAATGTATTTATGGGCGTCGCGCTCTGTTGCGAACGCAAGTTCACGCGGGGCGGACAGAATCTGCCCCACGATGTCGTCCACATCTTGCCGTTTCCTCTTCCAAAACATCCCTCTCGGTGAACTACCGTCGGATAAATCCCCAGCCCCGCGCGAACGATGGTGAACTACCGTGGCTGAATCCGACGGCTTCTTGCAGGCACGATGCTGGCACAGAACCAACATCCCTTTCCCAAGCGTCTTTGCGTTCTTGAAGCGCGTTGTTGTAGAGTCGGCACGCTATTTTCAGCTTGGTCGGGTGGAGTTTATATTGATAGGCAACTCTCAACCCCTAACGCCTCCTCGTTGTTTCTCCAACATACTGCCCATCTGCTGTAGAATTATACCACGATGAAGAGATGAAGAGGCGCATTCCCCTGCCCCCTGCGCTCGTTTTCTATGGCTACGGTATACTGTGGTGGGGAGACCATGCAAATGCATGCGTTCCGTGTTCTGCGTCGATGCGCGGATTTATGTCTGCCGCCGTACCGCGAGGCGGTTGTTCGCGCGGAATGGTTGACGCCAGACGAGAAACACTTCCCATTCGTGGTTCTCCATATCCCGTATGCGAGGCACGCACGGTTCTTAGAGCAGTTGCAGGTGGGCGACATCGTGCATGCGCGCATCTCGGAGCGGTTCTACATGCGTCTTCGTCCGTGCCGTCATCGCGCGGTTTCGGGGATGGTAGTCTCGCGAGTGGTGTCTTGTTCGCGTGCGCAGACGCTGACGGGCACATAGAACCAGTCGCCGACTGGTGTTGTGACGCGCTGCCCGCGCCGAACGAGTCGTGGGCGTGGGATATGATACACCCCATCGGGGGTATGCACGGCGAACAGTTCCGCTTCTGCTAAAAACGGCGCGAGTTCTGCCCAGTCGAACACGAAGACGGGCGTCCCGTTCCGTTCACTGACCGTGCAGTCGTAGACATGCGCGGTCGTCCGCTCCAAGACAATTCGGCAACCCACTTATTGCTCCTCGAACTCCCCGACGATAAATGCATGCTGGGATGGTTTTCCGTCTGTCGGGATGATGTGGACGCGCCATGAGTCGCTGTGCAGGCGATCAGGGCATCCCAAATAGATTGCGTCGGGCACGGTACGGAACCGCACGGTTCCGCCCACATCGCGGCACTCATACGGGGGCGCATACCGGAGGTGCTTGATGGTGCGATGCACCCAGACATGCGCGACATCGGGGAACGCGCGTGCGAACGCTATGAACGGTTCCAACGCGGGCTGTACCAAACGCGCGTTTCGATCGTTGATTATCCCCGCAACGGCGCAAATCGTGTCGTAGATGGCGATGTCGACCCCGTGAAGCAGTCTCGCCTCCAACCCGCTTGCCCCACAGACATCCGAGACCTTCAGACGCGACGCATCGGCTCCCAGACGGCTCGCCCACTCCAACAGCGATCGAATCGGGCGCGCACTCAGATACCGAACGACATAACCGCGCGGGAGCCAATCCCGAATGAGACACTGTTCAATCAATCCGTTCGCCCCGTCCGATTGCCCGTGCGGAGGCGTCGCGAAAAGCGTTATCGCCCCCCGCACCAAACGACCCGCGTCGTCAACACCAAACGGAATCTCACGACTCACGCCCCGATTGTACCACATACCGTACATTGTAGGCGTCCATCTTCGCGCACGCGAGCGAGAGTATGGTCGGTTCGCGCTCTGTGCCTATCGCGTGACGCCCTAGCCGCGCCGCGGCAATCAGTGTTGTGCCCGTGCCCATAAACGGGTCGAACACGGTGTCGCGCTCCGCCGTCAACAAACGCACCAGCCGCTCCATTAGCAGGAGAGGTTTCTCGAAGAGATGCGCCCGCCGACGCCGTTTCCCATCCGAACGACTGACCGACAGAAACGACCACAGATTCGGCATGCGCATCCGTGTTCGGTCAAGCGAACGCAGATACCGCTTCATCGAATGGATTCGCGTCGAGTTCAGTTTGTGCCACTCTCCCGTCGCCATATACTCGTGGAGTTCCTCTATGACCGATTCTACCGTTTTTATATCGATGCCCCCACACAGCACCAACGGGAGTTGTGTATCCCACCATGGCGCGTGGAGATCGTGATACTGCGGTCGCCCTTTGGCGTACAGCAGAATCGATTCGTGGACGCGCATCATCCCGCGCACGGTCGGGGAACCCGACCGCTTGACCCACACGATGTGTTCGCGGAACTCCCATCCCGCGTCGCGCAACCGTGTGTCCCAGATCGTGAGCGCGGGCATGCGTGAAAAGACCGCGAGCCAAGCGTTCTCGCGACACACGCGAAACCACGCATCGCCAAGCGCGCGAATCGTCTCCCCAGACAGTTTCGGGTCATAACAGACTCTGGTTGTATACAACCCGTAAGGCGGGTCTGTGATGATTGCGTCGACAGAACCCGCATCCAAGCGTTGTGACCATTCCAGCGCGTCGCCCAGTATCATGCGGGTTGTGGTTTCCTGCCACAGTGGTTCCAGTGATGCGCCCATCGGGGGAAGTGTACCCAGAGCGTTGCCATGGCGTTGCGTCGTAACTCGCATGCGGGAGGTTTCAGATGCGCAAATGGTTTTGTGTGTGGATGGTCATCGCGCTATTGCCCGCGGCGGTCTTGTCGGGCGACCGTGGCGATGCCGTGGTGACCGATGACCGCGGCTATTTCGTGTGTTCGGCGGCGCGTTCGTCAAGCGGGGTTTGGTACACGGCAGAACACTGTCTGACGAACGGGAAACTCTATGTCGACGGTCGGAACACGCCGTATGCCCATCTGCGGGGGGACATTATCCAAATCGGCAAAGACTCGCGCCAATCAGACAAAGGGGTTCTGACCGCCGACCGCGTGCGTGCGGGCATGCAGGTACGGGTACGCATCGGGGGTCTAAGCGCGCTCACGGGCAAGCCAACCTACTTTGAAGTGGACGCCAAGATACTGGCGGTCTATCCCAGCGCGGAACTAAAGTACCTATTGGACTCGCCCGATGATGCGGGCTGGTACGCGCTGATCCATCTTGGCGCGTTCGGCGGTTGTTCGGGGAGCGGAGTCTATCATAAGGGTCGCTTAATCGGCGTGGTCTGCGCGGGCATCGCGGGCGAATATACTTTCGTCGCGCTTATCCCGCCTGCAAATGTGGGAGGTAATACGGATGCCGTTCAGAAGTAAAGCGCAGATGCGTAAGTTTGCTGCGATGGAGAATGCGGGTGAACTCCCGCCGGGAACATTTGAACGCTGGATGCGCGAGACAAAGAACCCGAAACGGTTGCCGGAACGGAAGTCGGGTAGCCGTTCCAAGCGGGGACGCGGGAAACGATGATCACGGTTCCGCATGCACCGTCAACCGATTCGTGTCGCGGGTTGACCAGTACCGTTTCACCCATGTTTCCAGCGCGTCGTTGAGCGACGACGGTACAGAGTACCATCGGACTACAGTATCAAGTTCGTCCAGCGGGGTCGTGATAACTCTGTAGTAATAAGTTTCCGTGTCGGGGTGATAGACCAGTTGTTCTGTACGGAGCGTATTCTCTGTTTCCGCGCTTACTGAGACGAGCGGGATCGCTTCGTATTCAACACGATGCAGAAGCGCGTGCATGCTATCCGTCAATGGTTCCCCCGACGGGTACTGCACGCGGTCGTGTCCCGGACGGAACAGATAGTGCAGAACGGGTTCCCAACCGTCGCTTCTTGCGCGTTCACTCAGTATTTGAAACAGTTCCGTCAACTCCATTAGTAGCCCCTGCGGAAATAGTCCAACGCGCGCTCCACTATCGGGGACGATACGCGGGCGTAGTTGATGGAGAACTGCGGAGCTTCGAGTCGCTCCCATACCTCGGTATACCAGCGACCGTCCTCGGATTTCAACCAATACAGACGGTCGTTTTTGGTGAGTACGAGATACTGCGCCGCTGGGGGATACTCGCTCACCAGCGGGTGGAAGTGGTCGGTGCTGGGATTTATCACAGCGGTTATGTTGCCGTCCGCGTCGGCGGCGATCACATAGCCCGGCACGAATGGCGCGTACCCGAACACACGATGCGGGTTGCGCAACTCAACCCCCGACTCGCCCACAAGCACTTCATCCGTTATCTCATAGCGCACCATTCCCAATCACCCATGCAGAAATTATACCACACCAAGACGCTTTTGTCAACTCCTGTATGGCACATCGACGCCCGAATTTCGGACAAATTCGCCTCAACCCATCGACAAACCAAGTAACGCCTTGCTGCGATTTGTCCGATGCACAGTCGCCCCCCCCGCGTCGTAATTAAGTCTGGTATGCCTCTGATACGGTTTCGCGGTACAGGGAATACGACGATTCCTGTCTCGTCGGAAGATCCGTTGCCCGTCGCTGTCGTCTCTGGGGGCGGCGGCGGCGGCGGACCGGCAGCCGATGTGAGGATTATCGGGGTACAAAGCGGGGTTGTGTTCAACACCACGATTGGGGGCGTCGGTTCGGGCGTCACGGTTCCGATTGCGATCGCGAGTATCGGTTCGGGCGTCACGGTTCCGATTGTGTTGAACAGTGTCGCTTCGGGTATCACGGTTCCGATTGCCTTGAACAGTGTCGCTTCGGGCATCACGGTTCCGATTGCCTTGAACAGTGTCGCTTCGGGTATCACGGTTCCGATTGCCTTGAACAGTGTCGCTTCGGGCATCACGGTTCCGATTGCGATCGCGAGCGTCGGTTCGGGCGTCACGGTTCCCGTGACGGGGCGCATGCGGATGGAGACCGTCTCTCAATCGGCGACATTCTCGTCTGGGCAGTCGACTCCGACAAACATCACGGTATCAGGACAGAATCTCCACGATTTCGGCGGTTGTATTCTCCACTACCAATTGACCAACACATACACCGTGCGTCTCCACGGTTCGTTCACGGCGGGCGGGAATAATGTGGCAGAGGTGGTTGTCGCCGAAGCCACGGACATCACAGGGCGCGGGTTCATCGTGCTGCCGACCTTCCATGTGCCGAACCTGCGCGTGGAGTTCGTTCGCACATCTGGCACGGCATCTCAGACGAACCTCGTGTTCATTGTGCTGACGCCGAGTATGCCGGTGTAAGACACTCAGCGATCGTGCGCCTGAGAAGCCGTTCCGCCTGCTTGAGTCCGAGATACCGACGCGGGGCGTGCCCGTACCGAAAACATGTCATGAACCCGTCGTGCGTCTGCGTGCGCAGCCGTTCCAAGGTCGTGTTGAACGCTTCGGCGACGGTATCCCAGTACGATTCGGGCAGCGGGGGATAAACGCGCACTTGAATCGGATGCGTTCGATGCGGGCGGTGTGCGACGACTCCCTCTGCCCCGTATTCGCCTTGCGCACGGTACAGCCCCGCGCGTCGCCCGTTCGTGCTGTCCAGCGTGCGTAGAGAGTACGGGTTCGCCCGAAGCTCGGCGAGCAGTGCGTCGTCGATGTCCGCGGTCGCAATCCCGTAAACCGAGACATCCAACAGACGCACAGTGTTGTTCCCGCGTCGGCGTAGCACTTCGTCCCATGTGAGATACCATCGGACGGTGTGCGGGGCGAGACGGTCATCGTCTCCTACATATTCGTCGAACGCCGCGCCTGCACGATAACCGTTCGCTACGGAGAGTCGTTCTCTATAACGAAAGACGCGATGCGGTTCCCGATATTCGAGCGCGACTTCCTGTGGTTCGTCGTCTGGGTTCGGCTTCCGTTTCATGTGGACGACCAGCGCGTGTTGGTCGGTCGTCTCGAAGATGGGGTGCGCGTAGTAGACGATGGTGGGGACGGTGTAGTATCGGAACACCTCGCGACGGATGGCGGATGCGACGGTATCGCCGAAGAGAAAGTTGGGCGGGACGATATAGACGGCTTCTCGGACGCCGAGACGGATGTCGTTCGCCATCGCGAGTTGATAGACATCGACATACGATGTTCGTTGGAAGTAGTGCGCCCAAGCGTCTTTCGCGTCGGGACGCTTGGCGAGCGAGCCTTTGTAGAACCACGGCGGGTTCGTGATGTGGGTGGCGTTCTCGCCGTGTTGGGGCGGCTTTGCGAGCGTGTCGCGGATACGGATGCGTTCACGGGCGATGTCTATCGGAACGCCGAGCGCGATTGCGCGTTCCCGCATGCGCTCAACCGCTTCGGGACGCACATCGTACAGGAATGCGTGTGCGCCGAACCATCGCGCGCGTGACTCGTCGTCGGGTAGCCGTCGCATAAGTCCGAAAATCAGGTCGCCGTCGCCCGCAAAGGCGTCGTAGACGGTGTGGGTCTCCATCGCGTGGGCGACCATCGGATAGATAGTCTCGCAACCGATCCGTTCTGGGGTGCGGTAGACGCCATAGACTCGCACAGACCGATTTTACCATACACGCGACGACTTTTGCACGGATGTTGGGGCAGTGACGCAAAGAACGCAGCCCAAGCAAGGTATACTGCTGGACCGTAGGAGACCACTGCCGACGGTATGCCCGATGCCCATGAGACGCAACTCGCGCCGTTTGTGAACCGAATCTTGCATGGCGACTGTCGTACCGTGCTGACGCAGTTGCCCGATGCGTGCGTCGACCTCATCATCACTTCACCGCCCTACGCCGACCAGCGCAAGCATGTCTACGGCGGCGTCCACCCCGACCGCTATGTCGAGTGGTTCCTGCCTATCGCCGCCGAGTTGAAGCGCGTTCTCAAGCCCACAGGGTCGTTTGTGCTGAACATCAAAGAGCGCGTCGTCAACGGCGAGCGACATGTCTATGTGTTGGAACTCATCCTCGCAATGCGTCAGCAAGGATGGCTGTGGACGGAAGAGTATATCTGGCACAAGAAGAACTGCTATCCGGGGAGATGGACGAGCCGCTTCCGCGATGCGTGGGAACGGCTGTTGCACTTCACCAAGCAGAAGCGGTTCAAGATGTTTCAGGAGGCTGTGATGATGCCGATGGGCGCGTGGCGGCACAAGCGATTGAAGAAACTGGGCGCGAACGACCTGCATCGGTTCAACTCGCGGGCGGGCAGTGGCTTTGGTAAGCGCGTCGCCAACTGGATTGGGCGCGAGTACGCCTACCCGACGAATGTGCTGCATATGGCGACCGAGTGCCGCAACCGCTACCACGCGGCGACCTTCCCTGTGGAGTTGCCCGCGTGGTTCATCAAACTGTTCACGGAACCGGGCGACATCGTGTTAGACCCGTTTATGGGTTCGGGCACAACGGCTGTCGCATGCATTCGCAACGACCGCCGCTACATCGGGATTGAGCTGGTGGAAGCGTATGTGCGCCTCGCCGAAGAGCGTGTCGCCCGCGAGATGGCATCGCCGACTCGTATCGTAGATTCGTTTGGGGGGTGCGAATCGGATGTCTGACACGAGTGCGGTGGAACGGATGTTGCACAATTTGTCGGACATGCAGCCGTTCTGGGCGCGTGTCCGACAGGTGGTGATAGAGATTATCCGCGATGCGGTCTGGTCGGAAGACGACCCTGCGGAACGGTTGATGCGTGTGTTGCGGGGTCGTCCGATATGGGCGTCGCGCGCGCTGCGTCGGGTCGCGGGTGCGCCGCGCGTGCGCGTGTTTGAAGAGCCGTCCGTATCGGTTCACCCCGACCGCCCCTCGCGCGCCCGTATCGTGATCGAACGGAGTCGGTCGCCTCTTCCGCGTCGTTCGCTACAAACGCAGACAATCGGAGAACAGTTCCGTGTGAAACCCATGTTGCTCTACGACCGCATCCGTTTGACCGAGGGCGTGAAGCGGGCGTTTATCGACCATCTTCTGGACGGGCTATCGGAGACGACAAATCCCGCGTCACAATGAACCGAAACAATTCGTTCATGTACCCCACCACATCGTGCGCGGTATCTTTGGCATAGAAGCGCAGCGACATATGCAACGGCAGGATTGCCCGAATCGATGCGACGCTCACAATCGGCGTGTTGAGAAACCGTTGCACGAAATTGTGGATGTCTGTCAGATACACTTCGGGTGAACAGATGTGCCCGAACCCGGTACAGTATCGGGTCGGGTCTTTGTTCAGCATCACATGCCACTTGATGCCCACGCGAAAGACCATCCCGCACACGAGCCGTTCCCCGCTCGTCGCGTCAGGATGATAGTAGACCAAGTACGAGACCACACATGCTTCGTTCATTTCTTTCAGTCTATGGGAAGAGCCACGCTGAGACACGGTTCAGCACCTCCGTCTGCACGGCGGGCAGTGCCGCCGTCGCGTCGATGCGCTCCACGCGCCAGTGCGGAAGATGCGCCGTGGTGAGTGCCAGCGCGTCTTCGTACATTGCCCGTGTCCGCTCCAAGTCGGCGCGTGTACGGTAGCGTTCGTGCCCGATATTCGGATAGGTCGCCATCCGTTCCAGAACGGTTTCGACGGGCGCGTCGAGATACAACACCATCGTCTCCATATACCGTGATGGGTCGTCCGACGCCAACAGCAAAAAGAGCGTCGTCGGGTCTAAACGCGGTTCTCTTTCCACCAACTGCCACACTTGGTAGGCGAAACTGGACAGAAAGCATCGGTCGCGCACCAGCACATCGTCTTCGCGTCGTGCCAGCGAGAGTTCTTCGGGGATGAGCGCACGCGCGCTCATAAAGAACGCCAACTGCGCCGTTGGAGTCGTGCCCTGACGAATCGCACGCGCGACCAACTGCTGACGGAACGCTAACCGTATCCCCCACGGCGCAGTCTCCGAGACATAACAGACCATAGCCCGACGACGCAACTCGGTCGTGAGCCAGTGCGCTATGGTCGACTTCCCCGTGTAGTCCAGACCTTCAAGAATAACATGGCGCATGACAGACCTCATGGTACCTCCTGACGCCCACCACAGAGGGCGCGAACCAAACGGTCGGCTTCAAGTGTCTGCTGAAGTTCTGAGACCGCTCCGAGAATCGATTGTGGAAGGCTCATAATCTTAGCGGGGTTCCGAAGCGCGAGCCAATGACCCACAAAGCTCAACGCGCACACCACCGGGTGGTAATTCCGAAAGTTTATTGTGACGGGAATCCCATCAAAGTCCGCTAAAGACTGCACCAAACTCCAAATGCCAGCCAAATCCCCAGCGGAAAAATTCGTTTCGTCATACGCATCGATAAGTGCTTCGAGCTTGCCCAGAAGTTCCGAGCGTACCATCGCGCTTAATGCGAGTGAGTATCGCCCGATCGACACGGCGTACCGCAACTCAGGATACGGAGACGAACTTTCTGTGTCCTGCATGTGGTCGTGAAACGACTGCCACAACTGTCGGAAAAACTTCCGATGGCGTTCGCGCGCGATGTTGGGATGCGCATCAACGAGTGGAGCAACCACCAACGCGCTCACCACAGGGTCTATCTCGTGCCGCATCATCCCGTTCAGCACCCGTTCCATCGCGTTCTCGTCCGCACGGAATAACTCACCGACCATTTCAATATCTTCACGCTCGTATTCGGGAGACAGCGCGAGTTCTTCCAGACCGTACTCGTCTAGGAGTGCCACCAACCCCGCTGCGGGATTCGGCACTAAATCAAGAAGAACATGTGCGGTTAGTCCATTCACTGTTGGGGTTGGGGGCAACTGTCCCGTGTCGAGATTAGGGTTGGGGTTCACCAGATAGACGAACGGCGTTACGGGGTTTGTGTTCAACGGTTCATAGTGCGGATCTTCTGTCAGTGGCGCACGGAGAAACGGCGCGAAGTAGCGCGACAACGGCGCGCGCAACGCGGTCGCCGCATTCGCGATAGACCGTTTCAGTGTGAAGGCGAACCATGCATCGTTTACCCGTTGGAATGGCGCGTTGTACCACGCGCCATGAAGCCGTCGCGCCCAACGGAAGACGGTCTCGTCATCGTCCCCGCGTTCGGACAGAAACGCGGACAGCATCGGGGCAGCCACGGCTAACCCGATGGAGCGTTCCCAATCGTCTGCGCTCTCCAGCAGCGTCTCGGCGCGTTGGCGCAAAGCGTCGTCCCCGATGTCGTGAGACAGACGCGCAGCCGCCGCAGAAACGAAAGTTGTCAGATTGTGACGGAACGCATCCGTGTCCGAGTCGTGCGGTAACTCGCGCACCACATCCAACACGCGGGCGAACCCGTCCGGCGCTCTGAGACCCAACGAATCAAGCAGCCACTCCGTCGTGCGAGATTCGTACCCGCCAACTCGGTCGGTATCTGGATTCCATTTGTTATGCGACGCCAACAGACGGAGTATCGCACCAAACAACGCTTCGGGCGACGCATTCGGATACGCATTCCGCAACTCAGCGATTGAGCCGTAGACCGTGCCAGCGTCAGCATTCTTAAACGCATCGACCAACTGACGGGCAAACTCGGATTCTAACGCGACCATCACAGATGGTTACGGTTTCGCACAGCCTGTGTGTTCGCCCACTGCGCGTTTTGTCGAGGTACACTCTACGCGGCGAAGACGCCACAACACAAGATGTTGGGGCGTCTCGCGGGGAGGCGACAGATGGAAGTAACAATAGACGCTCGGATACGAGGTCTACTTGTGCCTTTGCGCGACGACGAACGCGCACTACTGGAACAATCGGTACTTGCCGAAGGCATCCGCGACCCGCTTGTCGTTTGGAAACGCGCGGACGGAACGCGCATCCTGCTGGACGGACACCATCGCTACGAACTCGCCACGCAACACGGACTGGACTACGCCATCGTGGAGATGGAATTCGAGACCGAAGACGACGCCGTTCTCTGGGTACTCCAGAACCAACTCGCACGACGCAACCTGACCGACGAACAACGCACGCTGGTTCTCGGACGACTCTACAACCAGATGAAACTCGCACAAGGACGCCCGCCCAAAGACAAAAAAGGGGAAAATTTTTCCCCTTTTTCGGGTAATCATGCGACCTCGCGGTATGTGGCGTCGTTGCACGGCGTGAGTGAGAAGACCGTGCGGAACGCCGGCGAGTTTGCTGAAGTCGTCGACGCGCTTGCCGAGATTGAACCTGAGGCGGCGGCGCGGGTCGTGGCGGGTGAGTTGCCTGACGCGAAGACCGCACTGCGCAAGGTGGAACCCGAACTGCTGCCGAAGGTTGCAGAACGCATCGCGCGGGGCGAAGCCCAGTCGGTCAAAGAAGCCGTCCGTGCCGTCAAGCAAGAAGCAGCGATGCAGTGGGTCGAGAAGACGGACTCGGAGACTGAGCTACCAGCCACCATCCAACTCTACACAGGCGATTTCCGCGATGTGCTTGCCACGCTCCCGCCCGAAAGCGTCGACGCCATCATCACGGATCCGCCCTATCTGTTGGAACACATTCCGCTCTTTGAGCCGCTTGCCGCGCATGCCGCGCGCCTGTTGAAACCGCACGGCGTGTTGGTCGTTATGGTCGCGCATCTCCACTTGCCCGACTATATCCGCGCGCTGAACCAACATCTCCACTATCGTTGGGTTTGCGCGTATATCATGGACGGTCCTAAAGCGTCCGTAGCGGTCTCGCGGGTCGCCGCCGCGTGGAAACCGCTCTTGGTCTATGTCCGACGCGACGCGCGCGACTTGCGGTTCATCCCAAGCGATGTCTTCTACGGCGCGAACAAAACGGAAGACGGGCTGGAGAAGATGTACCACCACTGGCAGCAGTCGCTTCAGGGGTTCATGGACATCGTGCAACGGTTCACGGAACCCGGCGAGACAGTGCTTGACCCGTTCTTGGGGAGTGGGACGACGGGGGTCGCTTGTCTCCATCTCAATCGTCGATTCGTTGGGTGCGACAACGACCCGTCAGCCGTTGCCATCGCGACGCAGCGGATACGGGAGGCGCATGGGGTTCTACTATCGTCGGCAACTCCACGAGTCGTTTGAGAACCGTGTCTACGCCGAACTCGAACGCGAGGGGTTCGTCGTTCGAGACTTGAC
>Ga0272447_1001299_pt1 | contig 15973 bp, 17 predicted proteins | sample YNPCB0133_FD_194589 | JGI IMG/M metagenome (GOLD analysis project Ga0272447, IMG submission 194589) | Hot spring microbial mat communities from Yellowstone National Park, WY, United States - YNP-CB-013-3 | ecosystem: Environmental > Aquatic > Thermal springs > Hot (42-90C) > Sediment | place... | reverse complement strand
CCTCGCCAAGGATGTGTCCCGATTTTGTCGGGCCTGGCCGCCTTGTAGGACAACTGCGAGCAGTTGTCCTACGATCTTGGGACACACCCCTCGCCAAGGCTTTCTCCCCTGCCTTGAGGACAACTCGCTGTAATCGGCCCGATGGTATAATGGCCTTGACTTTCCCAACAGGAACATTCGAATGATCCCGATCAGCGACAGCCCGCGAAGCCGCACGGTCCCGATCGTCAACTGGACCCTGATCCTGGTCAACATCTTGATCTTCCTGCTGGAGCTCTCCATGCCGCCCCGGGCGCTGGATCGCTTTCTGTTCACCTGGGGTGCGGTGCCGGTGCGGGTGTGGGGAGCCCTGCTGGGGCAGGCGGATCCCTTCTGGCTGGTCACGCTGATCACCAGCCAGTTCCTCCACGGGGGATGGGCCCACATCCTGGGCAACATGCTCTACCTGTGGGTGTTCGGGGACAACGTGGAAGACCGGATGGGACATCTGCGTTATCTGGTCTTCTACCTGCTCTGCGGGGTCATCGCCGGCCTGATCCAGACCCTGGTCCTCTTCGGCTCGCGGGTGCCGCTGATCGGGGCCAGCGGAGCCATCGCCGGGGTGCTGGGCGCCTACCTGCTCCTTTACCCGGGGGCCCGGGTGACCGTGCTGGCCCCTTATTTCTTCTTCGGCCTGGGCTTCTTCGAGGTCCCCGCTGCCGTGTTGCTGGTGATGTGGTTCCTGCTGCAGTTCGTCAACGGCATCGCGGCCATCACCGCCGCCAGCCCCTCCGTCGGCGGCATCGGCTGGTGGGCCCACATCGGCGGGTTCGTGGCCGGCTACCTGCTGGTCCGCCTGTTCGCCCGACCCCAGCGCCCCCGCCCGATGCTTCCCTACGACTTCTACGATCCCGATCGATGGTAGCGAGGCGCCGGGAGCCTCCCACTTCCCACCAATCCCTAAAGCGAATAAAATTTCTAATCAAAATGCGAACCTGGAGCTTTTCCGGGCGCTGAGTCACGCGCCCGAAAGGGCGCCGGGGGCCTCCGCTCAACCTGAGTCGATCCGAGACCCGGAGGAGTATCCCATGGAAGATCGAGGCCGGTATCCGGAGCGGGAGTTCGTGGTCCACACCCAATCGATCCATCTATGGGGGAGCGTTCCGCCCATGAGTGAGAAAGCAAAGGTCCTGGTGATCGACGACGATTTGCTTCTGCGGGAGGTGCTGGCCCGCGCCCTGACCCAGGAAGGTTATGAGGTTTTGACTGCGGAGACCGGAGGGGAAGGCCTTCTCCTCTTCGATCAGCATAGCCCTGACCTGGTGATCCTCGATGTGTTGCTCCCGGACCTCGACGGCTGGGAGGTCTGCCGACGGATCCGCCGGGTCTCCACGGCGCCCATCCTCTTCCTGACGGTCTTGGAGGGGATCCCAGAGCGGGTGCGGGGGCTGGTCCTGGGCGGCGACGATTACGTGGTCAAGCCCTTCGCGATTGGAGAACTCCTGGCCCGGGCGGAGGCCGTCCTGCGGCGAGTGCGCCGGGCGGCTCCGACCGAGGGAGCCTCGATCCAGCTGGGGGACGGCGCCCTGGTGATCGATCGGGAGCGCCGCCAAGTATGGTTTCAGGGACGTCCTCTGGATCTCTCCCCGATCGAATACACCCTTCTCCTTTATCTGGCGGAACGGGCCGGACGCGTGGTCTCCCTCCATGAACTGCTCACGGCGGTCTGGGGCGGACCCCAGGAAGGATCGGTTCAGGCCCTTCGCTGGTACATCTGGAACCTTCGCCAGAAGATGGAGACCAACCCGCATCGCCCCCATTGGATTCAGACGGTCCGTCGCTACGGCTACCGGCTGAACGGTTGACCCAGGCCGCAGGGGCTGCCTGGAGCGGGCGTGAATGGAGCGGAGGCCACGGGAGATGCCTCATCCAGCTCTCCACGGGCTTTCATGTCTCCAGCAGGGGGAGCAGGATGGGATGGACATCCCGCCAAGGCTCCCTGTTGCTGTATTCCGGCAGGCTCAGGTTGGTCAGGAACTCCCGGGTCCGCTCGTTGTTCACGAAGGTTCGGGTGCGATGGTATTGCCGGAGCTCCTCCTAATCCTCCGACCGCAGCGTCCCCTGGTAGTCGTTCTGCGGCTGGACCACCGCGCCCTGCATCTTAGGACGCCCGACCCGATCCCGCCCCATCGCGGGGCTCGGGGGATCAAATATCGATAACTTTAGGAGCGGCTTCCGCCGCGACCCTTGCCATCTCACCGTCTCAAAGGAGGTTCGGGGCTAAAGTCTCTCCCCCAAGGATCGATAACAGTAGGAGCGGCTTCTGCCGCGACCCTGTTGCCTCGAAAACAAACGTTCGGGACTAAAGTTCGGGGCCAAAGCCACTCCTACCAGGAGGAATTCGTCGTTTACGGCTGTGACCCGATGCCGGACAGGAAGATCTCGGTGCCGCAATAGGGGCAGCGGATCACGCCCTTGCCAGCCAGCTCCAGGACGCCCCCGCAGCGAGGGCACTGTCCAGCGTCCCGCAGGGCGGCGGCCTCGGCAGAGTAGAGCACTCCCTCGGACCAGTTCGCGTATCCGGTGAACAGGCCCATGTGCACCAGATCGTAGATCCACGCCCGCACCTGATCCCGGGTCGCCCGGAGCTCGATGGCGATCTCGGGGAGCGAGACCTGCCCCCGGGCCTGGATCATACCCAGCAGCCGACGCTGCTTCTCCGCTGCCTCTGCCTCCTGCGCCTCCACCGCCCCCCGGCGCCACAAGTAAACCCCCAGGCCGATCAGCGGCGAGAAGATGACGAAGATCAGGAAAACCCCGATGCCGAACCCGCCGGGCGTGAGGGGGCCTGTGGACCACTGGATCAGCAAAAACCCCACGAAGACCAGGATCAGAAACAACCCCGTCCCGCTCAGGATCCCCCCCAGCGTCTGCATCGTCCGCGGGTGCATCCCATCCCTCCTCACCGGAGATGCGTTTAACCGAACCCGCTGCGGCCGCCGCCACCACCCCTCCCGCCGAAGCTCGCTCCTCCGCTCCACCGTCCTCCTCCGCCTCGATCCGATGGCGGACGGCTGACGAAGGCGTCGGCGGCGGTGTTGAGCATTGCTGTTAACCCTTCGGAGAACGCATTCAGGCTACCGGTCAGCGAGGAGGCCAGATCATCGAGGGATGGCATACCTGGCCCACCCTCCACGGGAAGCGGCGCGGCACGGCCCGGCACCCGTCCTGGAGCCCCCCCGGGCGCCGGCCGGACCCACGGGCGATACCACGGAGGCGGCGGGAGGTCCGGGGCGATCTCCTGCCACTGGCGCAGGATGCGGCGTTCCATCCCAAAGGCGATCGCATAAGGAAGATACCGCTCTAGCCGGGCCGAAGCCTCCGCTGGCGTCATCTTCCGGAGCGCCTGCAGGCCCCGGGCGAAGGCCCGCCACTGAGCCGCCCGCTCCGCCCCCCTCCGAGTCCGCCGAGGCATATGGGGGGCGACCAGAAACCAGGCCAGCGCGGTCCCTCCCAGCCCCACTGCGATGGCCCATGCCCCCCACAGCGCCTGGCTGCTCTCCTGCGCGGCCAGGATCCCCGTTAGGGCCGCCAGCCCGCCTGCCAGCACGCCCGGGATCCGATAGACGCTCCGCACCCGATCCGGGCGGCCGGAGAACCAGCCAGCCTGAGCGACCGCCTGATAGAGGGCCGCCTCCAGCTCCGGGAGCCGCTGAAAGAACCGGTGCCGCAGATCCCGTAGATGCCGCTCCGATGCGCCATCGAACAACGCCTGGATCAGCAACCGCTCAAAGGGCCGCAGCTCCACCTCCGAGCCGGTCCGTCGCAGCCGGAAATCTCGATCGAAGCCCTCCCGGATCTCCTCGATGGTCAACACCTCGCGACGGGCCAGGTCCACCACCGTCGCCAGGACGTCCCGCAGATCCGCCTGCTCGTCCAACAACACCCCGATCATCCCTGGAGGATCGGAGGAGGGAGGCTCTGTCAGCAAGTCCGGCCCGCTCCCGATGTAAGGGTCCCGCCCCCGTCGCGCCCAGGCCCCTACGGCCAGCGCGGGCCCGGCCACCAGCACGAACAGCCCGACAACCAGCAACGCCAGGTTATACAGCGGGAGTTGATCCTCCCAGACCTGCCACGCCGGGGGCTCGGGCGGGAGGATCCCATGGGGGAACTGAACCCGGATCTCAAAGGATTCATCGGGGGCGAGGGGGCGCTGGGCCCGAAACCGAACGACCCGTCCGCCCTCCCCCACGGTCCCATCGGCCGGGCCGTAGGCGGCGACCCGCTGCGCGATCGCCCCCGGGGGCAGATACACGGTCACGGTGCTCTCGCGGATCTCGTAGGCGTGTTCGGCCGGCAGCGGGTTCCACCGGAGCTGATCGCCTGCCGCGTAGCGCTGGATCGCCTCGCGGACCTGATAGCGAAGATAGAACGTGCGACGCGCGTTCGTGGTCGACGGGAAGAACCAGCGGACGGTGACGGCCTCGCGCCCCTCCTCCACGGTGTAGGTGAACGGTTCCTCTGTAGGCGCCTGGCGATAGGGACGCCCTTCCTCTCCCACCTCCAGGATCGTGATCCCCTCGGTGCGACGGAGGGGGAGCTCCCGGAAGCCCCGACGGAACGTCCCGAGGAACCAGATGGTCTGGCGTTCGACCACCTCCAGCGTCCCATCCGGCTGCACATAGAGCTCCACGTCGAAACGCTCCGCGACCAGGGGGGAGAACTGGGCGTGGAGCCTGGGAGCTGGCCCGAGGAGCCCCAGGAGCAGGATCAGGGCGCCGAACACCCATCGCAGGGGAACCCGCATGGACGCGCTCCTCGATCGCGGAAAGTGGCCATCAGAGGGCTCTTCCTCGTCTCCGTCTCCAGCTCACCCCGGGCCCATTTTACACACATTGCCCCCATGTCACCGCGTCCTTCCCTCCGCATCTAACATGGATGAAACCCTGGAGCGCAGAGCGGAGCCCTGATGCGATACCGGTGGATCGTGGGGATCGGGCTGGTCGCGGTGATCGGCATCGCCTGGATCGGATGGAGCCGGAGCGGGACGCTCGAGCTCCCGGTCCGGGAAGCGCCGCAGCCGGGCTATCGCGCGCCGGACTTCTCGCTCCCAGCCCTGGGGGAGGAGACCCTGACGCTCTCCCAGCTGCGAGGGCAAGCTGTGGTGCTGAACTTCTGGGCCACCTGGTGTCCGCCGTGCCGGGCGGAGATGCCCGCCTTCCAGCGCCTCTACGCTCGTTACGCGGACCGCGGCCTGACCGTGATCGCCATCAACGCCGCGTTCAGCGACACCCCGGAGGCAGTGGCCGATTTCCGGCAACACTACGGGCTGACCTTCCCCATCCTCCTCGATGCCTCCGGCGAGGTGAACCGGAGCTACCGGATCACTGCCCTTCCCACCACGTTCTTCATCGACCCGCAGGGGATGATCCGTGAGGTGGTGGTGGGCGGGCCGATGAGCGAGGCCGCCATCGAAGCCCGCGTGCGGACGCTGCTTTCGGAGGCGGCGCGCTGATGCTCCCGGTCCTCCCCATCGGCCCCCTGACGCTGCCCACCCGGCCAGTCCTGATCCTGCTGGGGGTTTGGATCGGTCTGACGCTGGCGGAGCGGGAGGGCCGACGGCGGAGGATCAGCGCTCGATTGACCACTGACGCCTTGGGCGGCCTTGTCATCGGATACCTGACCGCCCGCCTCGCGGCCTTGCTCCCCTATGGCCTCTCCTCCCCCCTCGACCTGATCTACTTCCTCCGAGCCACTGATGCCCTCCTCGCCCCTCTCCCGGGCCTCCTAACGATGAGCGCCTGGATCATCTGGCGATGGCGCATCCACCGCATCCCTTGGCGGGCCGGGTTGGACGCCCTGGCCCCTCTTCTCCTCACCCTGGCCGTTGCCTGGGGGCTGGGAGACTGGGCGGAAGGACTGCGCTACGGGAAGCCCACAACTCTTCCCCTCGTGGCCGCCCTGGGCGGCGAGCGCCACCCAGTTCCCCTTTATGAGGCCGCGCTGGGGTCCCTCGCCTGGCTCCTGTGGGGACGCCTGCGGCGGCGATCCTGGGCCCCGGGCGGCGTGTTCCTCCTCGCCTTGACCCTTTACAGCGCCGTCCGCTGGTTCACAGAGGGGTTTGGGACTGGCTCCCCGATCCTGCAAACCGTCGCCCTGGCCGGCATGCTGCTCGGCCTATGGGGGCTTTCCCGTCTGACGCAGGAGGGATCTGCCACCCCCCCTGAAGATTCCTCTTCGAGGAAGAAGTGCTTCCCGCATGGACCCGACTGCAGATGGACGCGGCCTTCAGGTCCGGCCGGAGCAAATGGACCGACGGAGCCCGCAGCGCACCAGGGCCTGGCGCGCGTACTTGCGATAGAGCAACCCGGTCAAGGCCCGAATGCGGCGGTGGAGCTCCCGGAACCGCTCGACGCGCTCGATGTCCGTGGCCAGATCGCCCACGAGGGGCACATAGAGGGCGACGTCGTGGCGCGCCTGGGCTCGCACCCGCCGCGCGTAAAAAGCGAGGTCCCGACAGGCGATGCCCATCGCCTCCAGATCCCACGCGACTCGCATCCCCGCCATGTCCTCCAGGCCGTAACGACGCTCCCCTCCAGACTCCCCTTTGGGGAGCAGGCCCCAATGGCCTCTGTGTGATCGAGCCGGTCCAGGGAGATCCCCTCGCGTTGCGCAGCTTCCTCTGCAGTCAGAGAGGCCAACCCTTCCGTGCCTTCTTCCCGGAACAGCCCCAGAAGCGCCTCCAGGGCCTCCAGGCGCAACGCCAGATCCTCCTGCATGTGATCCAGCCTGGCCCGCACCACGGGGAGGGGAAGCCGGTGACGGGCCTGCAGATCCAGGATCAGGACCACCCGCTCCGCGTCGCCGGGACAATACAGCCAATGCCCGCCGCGGGTGCGGCATCGCCGGATCAGACCCGCCTTCTCCCCATCACGGAGCTTGCTCGGCGTGTAACATCCGGGAGGCGGCATCGCAGATGCTGGACCACCGCCCCGATCGTCCACAGCGGATCCTTCCGTTCTGCTTCTTTCCACTCCTTTTCGCGACGCATCCCCCTTCGCTCCTCTTCCTGATGCGCCTCTCACCGCTCACTCCGCCGCGCCAACCTCAACAGGTTCCGATATCCTGGGGGTCTTGGAAGCGGGCAGATCCGGAACCCCCCGCCCGATCAGCAAGATCCCGCCGGCCAGGGCCAGCGCAAGGGCAGGAACCCGCCAGAAGGCGCTGAGCAAAGCCTCCCCGCCGGCAGCCAGCGCCGGACCCAATGCGGCGCCCATCGCCGTGGCCCCTATGGACCCGCCGATGTTGCGGGCGAAGAGCAGCATGGCGGTGACCACGCCGAGGACTCCCCGGGACGCCTCCTCCTGGGCGCACACCAGGAGGGCCAGCATCACCATCCCCATCCCTGTCCCGATGATCAGGCCGGCCAGGGCCAGGACCGGCAGCGGGGCCTGCCACGCGAGGGTCCACAGGCCGAACCCCGCTATCATCGCCAGGGGACCCCAGCGGGCCATCGGCCGGGGCCCCCAGCGAGGCAGCCACCGCGCCGCCAGGACGCTGCTCACCGTCCACCCCACAGTCATAGGGGAGAGGAGCAACCCACCCGCTGTGGCGCTCTGGCCGCGGGCTGCCTGTGCGAAGAACGGGATGAAAGCGGTCATCCCGAAGAAGGCCATGCCGCCGAGCAGATTGCCCAAGAATCCCCGGAAGGCGAAAGGCCGCCGCAGCGCCGGGAAGGGAACCAGCGGCAATTCTCGGCTTCGCTCCACGAAGACGAAAAGGATCATGGCGAGCGCCGCGACGATCAGCGCGCCTGGGGACTCCAGCTCCAGGCCATAGATCAGCGCCCCGGCCTCCAGGGTGAACAGAGCGGCCCCGCTCCAATCGATCCGCGGGGCCTCAGGGCCGGCCCTCTCCGGCATGCCGCGGCCCACCAGCAACAGAGCCGCAATCCCGAAAGGCAGGTTCAGGTAGAACACCCAGCGCCAAGAGAAGTGATCCACGATCAGTCCCCCGATCAGGGGGCCGACCAGGGCCGAGAACCCCCACACGCCGCTGATCCAGCCCTGCACCCGCGCCCGCTCCCGCAGCGGATATAGCTCCCCCACCAAGGTGAAGGTGAGGCTCTGTAGGCCTCCTCCCCCTAGGCCCTGCAGGGCACGCGCGGCGATCAGCATCCCCAGCGAACAGGCCGCCCCACTGAGGGCGGAGCCGAGCAGAAAGATCAACACCGCCGCCAGATATAGCCGCCGCCGGCCATACAGATCGGAGGCGCGACCCCAAAGCGGCCCGGATACGGTGGCCATCAGAAGGTAGAGGGCGAAGGGCAGGCTGTAGAGCTGCACCCCGCCCAGTTCCTGGATCACCCTGGGCATCGCTGTGGCCACCACCGTGGCTTCCAGGGCGGCCAGGAACAGGCCCAGGATCAGGCCAGCCGTGACTCGCAGACGATGAGAAGCGCTCCGCGTTTCGTCCATGGGAAAACTCGCCCGCCTCCCTGAAGATCCCCCGGGCTCCAGGTGGCCCCTCTCAACCTCCCGAGAACGGAGCTCCCTGCATTCCCCATGGCTCTGGAGATCCGGCGTAGATCCGCCGTCTCCCCTCCAGCCGCGCCCACGGACGAAGCGAATGCCGGACGCAACGCCCTCGATCCAGGAGGCGCTCCACCTGGAATCCCCGCACCGTCCGGGCATCGGCGATGAGCCGCTGGTGGCAGCGTGAGGGGAACCGCTCCGCGCACATCCGCGCGACCCAGGCGTCCGCCAGGCAACGTGAGGGGAGTCCGGCCGTGGAGCGCGCCGCCCGCCCAGGTCCAGCCGGTGGGGGTAACCGATCCCCACGGCGGCCAGGGCCGCTGTCGGGAGGATGGGAACCGCCGCCCGTCGATCACCCGCTCCAACCGGTGGATCCAGAGGAGCTCCAGGGACTCCTCCAGCGGCTGGTTCGAATGTCCCAGCGTCCACACCGTGGGCGCACCGTCTCCTCCACGCGACCGAGGGCCACGTCGATTGTCAGCAGGGCCTAAGGGTTCGTCAATCCCGGAGCGTAAGAGCGGTGGCCCACCACGCGGACCAGCCGCTGAGCCCCCCGGAGCGCCACCGGACCCACGCATATGGTCCGGGGCCCCGTCCCTGCTGGGCCGGACCCGCGGGCGGCCGCGCTCCGAACGGCCAGAGGTTCGGGATCAGGCGGGAGGGCCAGCGCTCGATGGGCAGCAACATCAGCGCCGACCCCATCAGGGCCAGGTTCGGACCGGTCGTCCGCAGCGGCTTCGAGAGGCCTGAGGATCGACGCAGAGATCCACCCACGTGCCCGGACTCCCTGGGCCGATCTTCAGGCGAATCCAATCCTCCTCTTCCTATTCCTATCCCACCCGAAACCTCATCTCCTTGATCGGGAAACGAAACATGGGCTCGGCGACTGTTTCCAGGAGGGTCACTGTATGAAGACCCCGGATCTCACGCTCGAGGGGAACGGGCCCGTCTGGCCAGCCCGGACCCTCTCGCGCCCAGGGATGGGCCGCCAGCTCCAGGGCCAGGCCATCGGGGCCCCAAAACCAGACAAGCGGGCTTGCCTGACAAAATTGAGACGCAGCTCGGAGAATGGGGTAAGTGAAAGGCCGACATCAGACGATGAAACTGGAAACGGGAGGAGAGATTGGTCCAAGCGCGTCGGCGTCCGGCGCGGGGTGGGGATCATGAATCACGGAGTGTGGGGTCATAAGTGAAGATGATCAACATATTCCAAAAGAGAAAATTTAAGGATGCAGATGCCAATCGGCCAGAAGCGCGCTTTGTAAGAACTGGACCAAGCGGCGCTCATATTCTGAAGGATCTGCTTGATAAAAGCCACCATGTCCGACATTTGGAATAATGTACAATTCCTTTGGCTCGCGCGCAGCTCGATATAATTGCATTGCGTTTCGCACTGGAACAAGCATATCCTCTTGCCCGTGAATGAGCATCACAGCTCGTGGGGAAATGTTGGCAATCTCATCGATCGGGCGCACACTGCGCACGCTTATTCCTGTCATGCGTTCGCCGAACCAGCTCACCAGTGGCGCAAAAGGAAAGGCCGGCAGGCCAGTCAGCCCTTCTACCCCTTCCGCGATGTTGTCTTCGAGACTGGTGAAGGCGCTCTGGGCGATCACAGCGCGTATACTGGGGATGCGCGCGCCGGCCAGCAAGGCGGTAGCTCCTCCCATGGAATCTCCCATCACGGCGATACGTTGCGCGTTCATATCGCGGCGCGTGTTGAGATATTCGACCGCACCATGCACATCCAAGACTTCAAAATACCCGAATGTGGTGATGGTGCCTTCGCTCGTGCCATGATTGCGCAAGTCAAAGAGCAGGGCCCCGTAGCCGTGCTTCGTCAGCATGGCAGCTTCGTCGAGAAAATGGGCGCGATTGGACCCCAACCCATGAACGAAGATGATCACTGCGCCATGCTCAGCCCGTGGCGGGACAAACCATCCTTCCAGTCGCGTGCCATCCGGCGCACGAAACGTGACCGTTTCCCAGCCCACAAGGCCGACCGTGTCCGGCGTGCGTTCAGCAGGACGACGTGCTGGATACACCAGCATCCGCGCGCGCGAGTAGGCGAGCCATAGGGTCATCCCTCCAAATGCGAGGGTGCTGGCAGCCAGTGTGAACAACGCAAGATTGAGCCAATAACTTAGAGGTCTATTCATATAAATCTCCTAAAGAATAGCAAGGGAAGGCTCATTTAAGATTATTTGATGGTTTTAAAATGTTACAAATGGCGCGTTATTGCCTCCTTAAGCTGTATCATTTTCCATCTGCTGCTGTCAAGGCTCTTGCCTGATCCCTGCGTGTGCCAGATTGCGCCGATGCGACGGTGCGCGCGCCGATGCGTGCTGCCAACCCACCGGATATGACCATCGTGCAGGCGCTGTTCCAAGATCCCCCGGCCATCACGCTGCGGCGTAGCGGAATGCCCAACACTCGCCTACCACGGCCTTGCCCCTCTGGTTTCTTGAGCCGCCTTTCCGCTGCAGGCTCGGGCAGAGGAACATCCCGCTGCACCGCGTTTCCAGGCAACATCGAGGTCGATTGCAAAAGAGCCATGCATGAGGATGTTCCGCATGCCAGGGAATGTGAGAGGCGCGATTCCTGATTTCCTCGGGCAGCCTGCGCGCCGCCTCGCTGATAACCTGCAGGCGCCGAAGGAACCATGCCTGCAGCATCTCGTCTGGCTCAAAAGCGCTTCGGTCGCGATCCCGCTATCGGTCCATAGCGGCGATCCCTTCCGAAATGTCCCCCAGCCTTTCCCTGAGGTCTCTCATCGCGTCACCGCCTCTCGAGGCACACGCTCTCGGATACGAGGCTATAGGGCGCATTCCGTGACCCCATCCACTCAGCGCCCTGGGAGTTGCTCCAAATCCTATTGAAGACCCTCTAGGTCCAAAAGGGCGCGATCCGGCTCTATCTCAGCAAGGAAATCGCTAGCGCTCGGTTCATCGGCTTTGCGGCGAGCGACCGAGCCGAAGACCCGTACGTTGTGCGCACCACGCTTAGCGCACACTTCCAGGATTTCCTCTTGCTTTGCCTTCAAATTGCAAACCACGTCTCCTCCCTGTGGACGCAACCTTACACCGTGCATACTTGCTTATAGGTTACATCAGAGTGATGTGGATGGCTGGATTTCTGCTTTGATGGTAGCGCAAGAAGGCTCGCCGTCAAGAGCAGACCTGTGAGGGGTATATCCCGGGAGGGTCGTGGGAAGTCGGGTGGCCCGACCCATCGGCTTCCAGGCCTGGTCCCATTCGCTTTCTCCGTCCATCCCTGCGTCAGGATAATGGCGAAGTCGTAAACAATTCTTAGACGGTTCAGATGGGTGGACGAATAAATCGCGGTTCCCCATCCACCGTCCCGTCCTCTGGAGAGCCTGAGCGTCCAGTGCGCATGCCATCTATCTGGACGGACCGGCGGGTTTCCAGAAGGACGTTGGAGGCGGGGTGATCGGATACCCCGAGCTCTGCCTCAGAATCCCGGAGGGGCCACCCGCGGTAACCTGCTGTAGAATAGGCAGGAACTCGGACGCCAACAGGGGAGGCGCCCTCGATGCCACGCGCGTGGAACCGATGGCTCAACCGCGGGGTCCCCATCCTGCTGGCGGGCTTCATGATCTGGCAGTTCGCCCTTTTCCAGCAGGAGCTGCAGCGGATCCCCCGGACCTGGACCGCGGCCGGGCTGGCCGTGGGCGGACGCTCCATCGATGAGGCGCTGGATGCGGTGGAGCGCGCCCTGATGGCCCCGCTGCGCGTGCAGTATCAGGATCGCACCCTGATGCTGAACCCCAGCGACGTAGAGGCGCGGCTCGATCGGGAGAAGAGCTGGGAGCTGCTGCAGCAGGCCTTGTCCGAACGCCAGCGCCCGAGCGCCTTCCTACAATTCCTCTTCCGCCAACCGCCGCCGCCCCGCGATCTGCCGGTGGCCACCCAGGCCTCCCCGGAGAAGATCCGCCTCTGGCTGCTGGAGGTCGCCCGCCGCTTCGATGAGCCACCCGTGGAGCCCCAGCCGGACCTGGAGCGCTTCGCCTTCACGCCGGGCCGTCCGGGCCATCTGCTGAACATCAGCCGCTCCGCCGAGCGCCTCTACGCCGCCCTGGCTCAGGCGACCCCTCGGGAGGTCGCCCTGGTGGTGGACGAGAAGCCCGCCCCCTCCCTCTCTCTTTCCGCCCTGGGCCGGTTCTTCGAGGCGTACCTGGGCTCCTTCGACGGCACTGCCGGGATCTTCATCAAAGACCTGCGTCGGGGAGAGACCTGGATGCGCAACGGGGACCTGCCGTTCTCTGGGTCGGGCGTGATGCGCCTGCCGGTGGCCCTCGCGGTCGCTCGGGCCCAGGACCTGATCCAAGACGAGGAGCGCCGTCAGACAGTGTTCCAGGTGCTGACCGACGAGACCGCCCTGCCCGCCCTGGATGCGCTGCTGGCGGACCTCGGGGAGGGCGACCCGGCGAAGGGCGCAGAGCAGGTGTCCGCCTTTCTGCGGGAGCTGGGGCTGGTGAACTCCTTTATGGCCTGGCCCTTCGACCAGCCGGGCACCCCGCCTGCCGTGGTGACCCCAGCCAACAGCCGGCCGGATCTCCCCACCCAGCCCGATCCGCGCCGGCAGACCACCCCAGAGGACCTGGGGGTGCTCTTGGAGATGCTCCGGCAATGCACTCAAGAGGGCGGGCCGCTCCCTCTCGTCTCTGAGGGCGCCATTCAAACGGGGGAATGTCAGTTCATCCTGGAAGCAATGACCCAGAACCGCCTGCTGGATCCCCGGGGTCAGCCCACCCTGCTGGCCGCCGGTCTCCCCCCGGGCATCGCCTTCGCCCGCCGGCCCGGCTGGACGAACGAAACCCGTGCGGACGCAGGGATCGTCCTCGCCGGGCGCGCGGAGTATGTGCTGGTGGTCTTCCTGCACCGCCCCATCTTGATGGAATGGGAACAGGCTGTGCGGATGATGCGGGATCTCTCGCAGATCACATCCCAGTTCTTCCTGGGGACGCCCTCCGAGTAAGGCCGGCGATCTTGCTGAAAGACACTCTATGAATCATTTGCGTTGTGCATGATCAGAGCTCTTCGTCGACCCTGCGAGGGCTCCAGAGGGAACGGAGATCCTCCACGCGACGTCGGGCGGCTGCGAACTCCGGCCGGGAGGATCCCTCGGTGCGGCGCAGAAACGCCCGGATCTCCTCCCACAACGCATCCACCGCGTCCAGGTAGCGCTCCCGATCCCGGGGCTTGAACCCCTGCAGCTTGCGCGGGCCCTCCCGCCACCCCTCCGCGATGGACCAGTCGCGAATGGGGAAGGCGCACCCGGCATAGAACAAGCACATCCCCAGCGGGGTCAGGATGGGCGGGATCCCCAGCCGGAGGGCCTGCTCGGTCTCCCGATGGATCGGCTGGCTCTCGCCGAGCGTCTCATAGGCCAGCCCCAACCACCCTCCCGGTGGGATCAACTGGCCGATGCACCGGAAGAACGCCCGCACCACCTGCTCTGGGAGCTCCGTGGGCACATCTTGGAAGCGAACGGGGTTCTGAAAGAAGCCGTCGAGCCAGCCGGGGATCGGCTGCGGACGCGGACCGGCGGAAAGCCCTCGCAGGACCGGACGCTCGGAAAGAAGCCCCTCGCGCTCCAGGTAAAACGCCACATAGCGTTGGCCGGTCGTGACGCTCCGGCCCTCCTCCCGCACCCGGATCCGATAGTCCCCTGCCATTGCGCCATCCAGGGTTTCCCAATGCATACTCATTCGTCCGGAACGGGATCCAAGTCCATCGCAGCCCGCCTCTATCTGTCGCAGCATGACCCGATGAGCCCGAATTATGTGAAAGGGCATTATGGAATCAGGATCGCGATTCGGTCATTTGTCCGCAGGGCCAACAGGCGACCGTCGGAAGACCAGGCCACCTCCTCCCCAGCTCCCCTCGGTTCTACCAGAGAATCCCCATGTTCTACCAGCCGTTGAGGAGCCAAATCCGGCGCTGTGATCCGCCACAGGCCCTCCGGAGCAGTGATCTGAACCGCCGTTGCCGCAAAAATTCCCTGGGTTCACCGCACAGTTGCCGCCGACAGGATGTTGAGCGGGACAGCTGCTACGAAGAACTTCCGCCCATAGTTTCCGAAGGCCACTGCGCGCAGGGCGAAGAGCTCGGGCGCCGAGCATGCGAGGATCAGGGCGGTCGCGGAAGCGTAACCGGTGAGGACGGCGAGGAGAGAGCGCAGAGGAAGCCACATTGCGGCGACATCGGGCCAGAGGGCGATAGCTGCCCCCCGGTTCGGGGAAATACCCACCTCGCCCCGGAACCTCAGCCGGAGAGGCCCGTGGCGTCCGGCCACGACCAGGAGGGCCAATGCTGCCCGGGCCAGCCCGTGGCCTGGGCACAGCATCTGGGCCCATTCAATGTCTAGCATCCCTTTCCCCAGATCTCCTGGGCCGTCCGCTGCCGATCCGCCGCACGTCTTGCTCGGCCAGCAGGCGAACCACCCGTCAGCCCGTGGGGAACGATCCGATCGGATACGCGCCGAGGATCTGCACGGATGCAGATCCCGTCCCCTCTTCCCGAATCAAAGATCGAGGATCCGTTTCCCCGCCTCATGCAGGCGTCTGTGGGGCCATGCCGCAGAACGCCTCGTAATCGATGGGCTCGAAGAGCGTAGGATGATCTCCGCACACCGGGCAATCCGGGCGGCGCTCCACCTGAATGCTATACCATTCTGCCCGCAATCCATCAAAGATCAGCAGCCGGCCGGCCAGGGAGGTCCCCACGCCCAGCAACCACTTCAGGGCCTCCAGCGCCTGGAGCGCCCCGATGGTGCCAGGGACCGCCCCCAAGACGCCTGCCCGCTGGCAATCCTGGAGCAGATGAGGGGGCGGCGGGGTAGGCAACAGGCAACGATAGCACGGGCGCCCACCTGGCAGGACCATGCTGACCTGGCCATCGTACTGCAAGATCGCCCCGCAGATCAGCGGCTTCCGCTCCCAGACGCACACATCGTTGATCAGATACTTCGTAGCGAAGTTGTCGCTCCCATCGATGATCAGGTCGTAGTCGGCAACCAGCTGGCGGGCGTTGGCAGCCGTGAAGCGGGTCGTGTGGGGGATCACCTGCACATCCGGGTTCAGGGCCTGAAGCCGCTCCCGAGCGACTTCCGCCTTCGGGCGCCCGAGGTCCTCCGTGCGGAAGAGGACCTGGCGCTGCAGGTTGCTGAGGTCCACCACATCGCCATCAACGATCCCGAGGGTGCCCACCCCAGCGGCGGCCAAATAGTGGGAGATGGCGGATCCCAGCCCGCCAACCCCAACCAGTAGCACCCGGCTCTGCAGCAGCTGGCGCTGTCCGTGCCCGCCCACCCCGGGGAGCACGATGTGCCGGGCATAGCGGCGGATCTGTTCCTCACTCAACGGGAACACTCTCACCGACTCCAGCAAAAATCATGATAATCCTATCGCCGTTTGGGGTGTTTCGGCAAGCGCCGCC
>Ga0272447_1001298_pt1 | contig 15998 bp, 11 predicted proteins | sample YNPCB0133_FD_194589 | JGI IMG/M metagenome (GOLD analysis project Ga0272447, IMG submission 194589) | Hot spring microbial mat communities from Yellowstone National Park, WY, United States - YNP-CB-013-3 | ecosystem: Environmental > Aquatic > Thermal springs > Hot (42-90C) > Sediment | place... | reverse complement strand
AAATAACCAGCGATCCATGCCAGTCCCCGTTTGCGGCTCAATTCATAGGTCACAAGTCCCGTTAAGACTGGAATCAACGACCCCACCAACGCATTCAACCACCGATAGCCCCAGGGATAAAAACCCGTGAGTTTGATGCCCAACGCAATGATGTATTTACCCAAGGGGGGATGGCCATCAAAAAAGGGCACGTTGTGCAAATAATTCCAGGCAAATTGGGCGAAATAAACCTCATCAAAGACGAATCCTTCTAACCGTCCCAAACCCCACAACCGCAACCCCAAACTCAACCCCCATAGCAATCCCCACAAGCACCCATATCCCATCATGAATGGCTGTCAGAATGTTCTGGTTTGAGCAAGGGAAAGGGAATCACTTCCCGAATACTGGCCGCATCCGTCACCAACATCACCCAACGGTCAATTCCCATCCCCAGACCACCGGTGGGGGGCATCCCGTACTCCAAAGCCGCCAGAAAATCCTCATCCACCCCCTGGGCAGCTGCATCCCCAGCCGCTTTACGAGCAGCTTGCTGTTCCAACCGGTGACGCTGATCAATGGGGTCGGTCAACTCGGAAAAACTATTGGCCAACTCCCGCCCGGCAATGTACAGTTCAAAGCGCTCCACCAACCCTTGGTGGGTGCGATGGGGTTTGGCTAAAGGCGAGATTTCCAGCGGAAAATCCAGCACAAAGGTGGGTTGGATCAACGTCGCTTCGCAAAATTCTTCAAACAGGGCATTTAAGAGCCGTCCCACACTGTCGTAGGTTTCCGCATTGGGCAACCCACACGCCTGCGCCGCTGCCTGGGCTGCAACCACATCACCACACGCCGCAAATTCGGCATAATCCCAGCCCGTTTGTTGCCGCACCAAATCGGCCATGGTCACCCGCTGCCAGGGGGGTGTCAGGTCAATGGTCTGCCCCTGATAGGTCATCACCAAACTGCCCAACAATTCCTGCGTTACTGTCGTCACCAAGTCCTCAGTTAACCGCATCATATCGCTGTAATCGGCATAGGCTTGGTAGAGTTCAATCGAGGTAAATTCCGGGTTGTGACGGGTGGAAATGCCCTCATTGCGAAAAATCCGCCCCAATTCATAAATGCGCTCAAACCCCCCCACCATCAACCGCTTCAGATGCAATTCCGTCGCAATCCGCAGGTATAAATCCATCGCTAAAGCGTTGTGATGGGTCACAAACGGACGGGCATCGGCGCCCCCCGCCTCTGGCTGCAATACCGGGGTTTCCATCTCCAAAAATCCCCGTTCATCCAGATACCTGCGGGTCAATTGAATCAGCTTGGCCCGTTTGCGAAAAATATCCCGCACCCCCGGATTGACAATTAAATCCACATAACGCTGGCGATAGCGCTTTTCCACATCGGTTAAGCCATGCCATTTATCCGGCAAAGGCAACAGGGATTTGGTTAACAATTCATAGGTACTTACATACACGGACAATTCCCCTTTTTCCGTGCGTTTGATGCTGCCTTGCACCCCCAAAATATCCCCCACATCCGTACTGTTTTTCAACCGCTCAAAGGCGGCCTCCCCCATGTGGGCTTGAATCCGTTGCTTTTCTAAATACAACTGAATCGTACCCTGCTCATCCTGAAGGGTAAAAAAAGCCAGCTTGCCAAAGACCCGCCGCGCCATCACCCGCCCGGCCACCCGTACCTCCACTGGGATTTCCCCCCCGGGTGCCAAATCAATGTACTGCTTTTGTAATTCAGCCGTGCTATGGGTGCGGTCGTAGCGGTAGGCGTAGGGATTGATGCCTGCTTGCCGCCATTGCTGCGCCTTTTCCAGCCGTTGTTGGCGTAATTCCGCCCCGGTATGCCGTGACATGTTAGAGCAACCGTTCCAAGCGGCGGCGAATCTCGTCTAATTCATCGCTCGCAGGACGGTTCGGCTGCCAGTCCGTTTCGGTCACGTTGTGCGGTGGGGGAATGACCAGCGCTCCCCGGGGCACCAATTGCCAATGAAACCCGTTTTGTTCGCAAAAACACCGCACTTCCTCCGGGTCAATCTGCTCTACCGTCGGCACGGGAAAATCCTGCGCCTCTAAGAGGGTGGCAAAACGCACGGCATCATCCTCATCTTCAAACATTAAAATCGTGTCTTCGCCCTGTAGCTTCAGGCTGTGAATCCCCTCGTTGTCACTGCCCGAATTGTAAATCAACACGTAAACACCCATGCGTCTATCCCCACTGCCATTCCTTGATTCATTCTAAATCCTGCTGCGCCGAATCTCTAGCGCAAAAAAGCGGCCAACTGGGGCATGAGGACATCGCTGGCGACCAGTAGGCTGTAGTGGCCCGTGCCGGTGTGGGTGAGGGTCGTTGCCGTCGGACACAGGTCATGCAAGGCGGCCCGTTCTGCCGGTGTAAAGGTGGTGTCGTTATCCGTATGCACCAACAGCACCGGACGGGACGGGTGATCGAAATCCTCAGGACGCAAGCGGTAATGCTGGCAAAAATCGGCCACAACCCGGCAATTGAGATGGATAAACGCCGTTTTACTCATGCGCTGGGTGAGGGCTTCCTGGAAATAGGCACGCCAAAATTCCCGATGGGGCACCTGCACCAAATGCTTATGCACGATGCTTTGATAGGCCAAAGTGGTGATTTGACCCAGCGTCATACCCTGCAATTGCCGTTCCTTCTGACGGGCCTGTGCCAACCGCTCCGCACTGGGAATGCCCGTATGGGAAAGAACCACCCGCTCCAGCAACACCGGATACTGCCGCCACAAGGCCAAAGCCACCATCCCCCCCAGCGATTGACCAATCAGATGCACCCGCTGGAGCTGTTCCTGCTTGAGTATCTGGCGTATCCCCTCCACCAGTTGCTCGATGCGACTGGCTGCCGGATAGGTAGGGGCAATCAGGCGAAAATCCCCCTGCCAGTGATGCAAATAGGCAAACCACATATCCCCAAAAGGCACCGTCCCCGGCAGGAAAAGCACCCCCGTCGCACCACTGCCCCCCGCCCAATACTCCCAGGTCAGGCCGTCAACCCGAAGCTGCCGCTTGGGGAAATGCCGCCGCACATGGCACAACAATTGCGCCACCTCCTGATCCTCCTTGGGTAACCGGCGGTACCGTTCCGGCAACAGCGGGGTACTGACCTTGGGCGCAAACAGGAAATGCCAACGGAGCGGCTTTGAGGACGGAGTCTCTGTCCGCGTCACCGGTACTGAAGTCTGGGCCTCACCCGCACCGTCTGCTGGTGGCTGCGGCGGCTGATCCACTCCTTTTGGCGCTTCCTCCCGGCACAGCGTCAACATTCCATCCTGCTCAACCAAAATACAAAAGCACCCCGCCTGCTGATACTGCTCGGCAAACGCAATCGCCTGCTCACGCCGTGCGACACTAAAAGCCTGCCCCTTGCGCAAATGGTGATTGGCAAACGTGAATGAATGCCCCTGGTGATAATTCACCCCCTGGGCTTCCAGCTCACTGACATGAATCACCACAACCGAAGACATCGCCAGCTTCCCACCCCAACCGGCTGCTTGGGCAACCTTGCCACACCCATTATCGAACACACCACCCAACCCCATCAGGACAAGCGGGGCTGCTGCACCTGCATTTTCACCAACACCACCGTAATATTGTCATGCCCATTTAACTCATTGGCCAGGTCAATCAACTGCCGCGCCGCCGCCTGCAAATGAATCAACCCCGTTTGCGGCAACAACAAAGGCTTGATGTACTGCTCCCAATGACGCTCGACTAAGCCGTTGTCCGACAACCCATCAGAACACAGCAGGAGAATGGTATCTTCCGTCACCGTGAAGTAATGGACATCCACCTCCAGCGTTTGCTCATGGCGCGGCCCCAAAGCCTGGGTGAGTTGGTAGGCATCCGGGCGACTGTAGGCAATGGCTGGGTCCGTACCCCGCTGAATCTCCCACTGCCCCACCTCGTGGTCCACCGTGACCTGCTGCAAACCCTCCGACTGGCTGATCCGGTACATCCGACTGTCCCCCACATGGGTCACCGCTACCTGGTTATCCTGCACCAAGGCCACCACCAGCGTCGTCCCCATCCGCCCCTTGCCCCGGCGGTACTCCTCCTCATTGCGCAAATAAATCGCCTGGTTGGCTACCCCCACCGCCGCCTGGATCACCTCCGGCCCCGGCAATTCCCCCTCCGTCCAGTGGTCCAACAAATAACTGGCCAACTTGTGGGTCGCCAATTGACTGGCCTCATCCCCCCCCGCATGGCCGCCCATGCCATCACACAGGATGTACAACCCCTTGCCTTGCACCACTTCCCCCTGGGGACTCAGACGACGGTGCAGCACCGTATGGGCATAGAAATAATCCTGGTTGTACTCCCGCTGACAACCCACATCGGTCACCCCTGCCGCCTCCAAATTGGCCAGCCGCAAAGGCGTTTGTGCAGGCAGCGTTTCGGACACAGACCGGGCAGTTTCCATAGGAGTACTCAATCCTGTTGTAACAAAAAGGTTACCTTGTCTTCCTTCCCCAGAGCAATCCAGTCGCCGGAACGCAAGGGACACCGTTCCCCTGGCCGCAACCGCTGCCCATTGACATACGTGCCATTGGTACTGCCCATATCCTCAATCGCCACTTGGTTATCCTGCACCACCAACCGGGCATGAATCCGGGAAACAATGTCGGAGTCAGGGAAACCAGCGACATCAATATCAGGGGGCAAATAGTCGTTGGGTTTACCTACCAACAAAACGTTCCGGTGCCGGGGAATATACACCACCGTACCCGTGCGCACATGCACCAACCGTGGCTGATGCAGCTGCACCTGAGTTACGGAATCGGGTTGGGTCGGTTGCGACATGGGCAATAATGCTGTCTCGGTCAGCCAACAGTCAACGTATGTCCTCTCATTGTAATCTATCGTCGCCCCATTGAATCCACTGCTTAGGAAGCAGGTGCTAAGGGAAAGACCACACAAAATTGGGTCCGACCTTGGCCGCTGGTGGCGGTGATACGGCCGCCTAAATGGGTCACCAAACGTTGCACCAGTGCCAACCCCAAACCCATCCCCCCGTGCTCCCAGGGGTTGTGGCGCGGCACCCGGTAAAACCGCTCAAAAATCCGTTCCAAATCCTGCGGCGGAATTTCTACCCCCGTATTCGTCACCTGCAACTGCCAATGGTGGGGCAATCGTTCCGTCGCCACATGGATCGTACCCCCTGGGGGCGTGTACTTGAGCGCATTGGTCAGGAGTTCGGTAAGAATCCGCTCCAAGCTAAATAAATGCACCGTGACCTGGGTCAATTGCGGGTCCAGGGTATAGGTCAAGTGCAACCCCTTTTGCTCCGCCTGGGACGCAAACCGCTGCACCATCCCCGGCAACCACTGCTGAATGTCCAAACTCACCTGGGGCAAGGGTTCGCAGGTACCATCCAGATGACGCAGCAGCAACAAATCCTGGATCAACTGCGCCTCCCGTTCGTATTCCTGCTCCAAAATCTCCAAATACTGCAACAACTTCGCCTGCTTGGTGGCGTTGATATTCCCTTTGCGCAGCGTTAACCCCAGCATTTTCAAAGCCAATTTCATATTAGACAGGGGAGTACGCAACTCGTGGGACACAGTACTCAAAAAATCATCCTTCAACCGGTGCAGCCGTTCTAATTCCACCACCTGCGCCCGTGACTGCTGATACAAACGGGCTTGACGAATGGCAATCGCACATTGGTTGGCCACCTGGGGCACCAAATCCATCGGTATTCCCCGCTGAGGCCGCGCCAAAGCCACCCCCAATTCCCCCATCACCCCCTGGTCATCCATAATGGGCGCCAACACCATCTGTCCCCCCACCTGCCGAAACTGGGCATACACCGGCGGCAACAAGTCCACAGGCGGATAATGCCACACCTCCCCATCCAACAACCGCTGGTACAGTTCCCGATAGTGCCCTAACTCAATGCGCGTGCCGACCGTACTCGGTAGGGTCTCATTGGGCAAATACTCATAGGCAATCGTCGCCCACATCTGCGCCTCATCATAAAGCGCCACCCAGCAGTAATCCGCCCCCAAGGCTCGCCCCAGGCAGTCCAGCGCCGTGATAAAAATCTGCTGCTCATCCAAACTCCGGCGCACCTGTTCCGTGACCGTATAGAGCACCTGGGCCGCATTCAAGGCCTGTTGCAATTCCGCCGTGCGCTCCTGTACCTGCGTCTCCAACATGCTATTGAGCGTGCGCAGCTGTTGCACCAACTGGGCCTGGTCAATGGCAATCCCCAACTGCAATGCCAACTGTTCCACCAACTGCTGTTCCCCTGTCAGCCATGCCCGTCCTCGCCGGGTATCCGTGGCCACCAACAGCCCCCACAGCCGTTGCCCTTGGAAAATCGGTGTCACCAAAGCGGACCCCAAAGGCACCCGTTGCAACTGCCCCAACCAATCCGCCTCCCGAGCCGTCTCTTGCAAGTCCGCAATGGCCACCACCTCCCCCCGCCGGAGCGAACGCATTTCCACCCCATCGCTAAAAAGCCACTGTTGTCCCAGCAACGAAGCACTCACAGGCGCTGCCGACTCATGCACCACCTCCCCCCAGTCCTCCCGCAACAGCCGACAGACAAACACCCGCTCCACCTGTAAACACAGACGAATTTCCGCCACCGCCGTCTGCAAAATGGTCGCCAAATCCAAGGAACGATGAATCCGACTGGCCACCTGCCGCACCAGATGTTCCCGCTGCGCCTGCTCCCGCAACGAATCCTCCAACTGCCGATGCCGGTTGATCTCCCGAAACGTGACCACCAACCCCTGCTGTTCACCCCCCAAAGGCGCTAACGTCGCTGACAGGTAATCCAACCCATCCGGTCGCACCAAACGGGTATCCCGGGGCAACCCCGTACTCACCCCCTCGCGCAGCACCCGTTGCATCAGTTCCGCCAGTAGATTGGGATATTGCGGGTGGGAAAGACGCAATACCTGGGGTAGCAACTGCCCCTGCGCCGTTTCCAGCGTACATCCGGTCAACTGCACCGCCATCCGGTTCATGGTCACGACCCGCCCTTCCCCATCCGTCACAATGACCCCATCGCCCAAACTGTTCAAAATACTGAGAAGCATCTCCTGGGTCAGGGAATGAGGGGTTGGCTCGCAAGAACCAAACACAGCCTTTTTCACGTGCTCACCTTTTTCAAGATAAGATTAACGAACAAACTGGCTGCCAAGCCGATACTTGAACACATTTATTGGCACACCTCTCCGAGTACCTTTATCCAAACCCCTTCCTATGTGCATTTATCCGGGCCCCCTCTTTTAATTAAGATTTCCCTCCTGAGACTAGAATTTGTCTTTTCTTCATAAAACCAGCTTATAGCTTAACAAAACCAGCTTATAGCTTAACACAACCGGTAATACAAGTGTACTACAGCCCGAGTGAAGAGGGATAGGTATTTTTAAGCATAGCCTATAACCCAGTCTTATTGCAAACATAACTTAAACTGATTACCTCTGCTTATAATTTAGTTAATAATACTTAAACTGTTCATTAATCTGAGAATTCTCCGAACAAGTGCAAAGGAATGGGGCGACGCCATCAGACCTGCTGTGCGAGTACACAAGAGGTGATGAGAGAAGTGGCGATTCAAGGGTGATGCGTATCTAGGGACCTGAGGGAAGTAAGTAGAAATACATAGCGCTGACCTGCCACCAGACACCACCGCCCACCGTCCCAAGTCGGCAATGGATGAGCCATTTTATAACCATGCTACAAATGATGGATTTGATTGCATCGTACTGCACCATCCTCGATGCGAAAGTTTTTAACTTGGTTACAGCCTATTAGGGGGTTACGGGATACGGTGGTCAACTCACTTGCTTTGACTTCGCTAATGCTCGGCCTTGGATACATGACTTTTTGTATCCTTTAATTAGTGAACAGTCTGTAATACTTCTTGATAGGTTTTTTCAGGGACGGACATGATGACTTTATGCGCTCTAGTCCCTATTGCGATAAGAACGGGACATTCCTGTATTTCTCCAGCACCAAGTTTTCACTCGGATAACAACCATCGCATCCATTAATCCCCTATCCCGTAAGCATACATGTTTCAGTTTTGGGGCCAATATTTCAACCGCAATGACCATCAATTGATCTGGGTTTAGTAGGTGGCTCTAAACTCGAGCAGAATTGCTAGAACATTTAATTAGCTAAACTGCTCATACCAGTTGCTACAGTAAATCATGCTTCACCCCACCCCATTGCCGGGTAATTGCCTTAGCCAGATGCCGTTTCAAATCAATTGCAAAACCATCCCTTCCCGGGCCAACACACTATTGGGCAACACCTGTCGCACCTGCGCCTCAATCCCATCCAAAAATGCGTCATCATGGCTGGCATCGTGATGAAATAATACTAATTGCCTGACCCGGGCAGCTTTGGCAACCTCTACCCCGGCCTGCCATGTCGAATGACCCCAACCCTGGCGTGGCGTCACTGGATCATAGTATTCTTCATCTGTATAATTGGCATCATAAATAAGTATATCTGCATCACGGGCAAGATGCACAACACTGCGATCCAGTCGGTCGGGATAATGTTCTGTATCACTGGCATAAACGACGGTTTTCCCCTGCCAACTCACCCGATAGCCCAGAGCGTAATTGGGATGGTTCAAGCTGCCCGTTTCTACTGTGATGTCGCCAAGCATAATTTTTTCGCCAGCAGTCAGGTCATGAAAGTGTAAATCGGCCCGCATCATTTGCAGGGGAACGGGGAAATTAGGGTCGAGCATTTGCTTGGTCAAACTTTGTTTGATGGAGTAACCGTTGTAGGTGGCTGGGCCGTAAATGTGAAAGCAATTGCCCGGAATGTACGCTGGGGTAAAAAACGGAAAACCCTGGATGTGATCCCAGTGGGAATGGCTGAAAAAGAGATGGGCTTGAATATGGCTTTGACCGGTTAAGGTTTCGCCCAACACCCGCAACCCCGTACCGCCATCAAAAATTAACCGCTGACCCGCCACCTGCATCTCGACACAGGGTGTATTGCCCCCGTAGCGCACGGTATCAGGGCCGGGTACCGCAATGCTGCCCCGCACACCCCAAAATCGCACCTTAAATTCTGCCAATTTTGCCACAATCGTACCTACCCGCCGTTGGCCCTATGGTTCAGAATAACCAAGTGGGGTTCCTTCTGTCAGTGATGGATAGCACGGGTTCAATTGACGCTGGAAGCGAAAGAAGCAACCTGGCCGGACGTTAACCCATACTCCAAACCTTCTGCCACCGCCTGATAGGAAGCCTCGATGATGTTGGTTGATACGCCAACGGTGGTCCAACGGTGCGATCCGTGGGTAAATTCGGCCAAGACACGGGTGGTCGCCGCTGCCCCCGATTGTCCATCCAACACCCGCACTTTGTAATCGCTGAGATGAAAGTCCTGCACCTGGGGATAGAAGTTGGCAAGGGCGCGCCGCAAAGCCCGATCCAACGCGGATACCGGGCCATTGCCTTCTGCTGCCGTGAGTAATTCCTGCCCCCCCACCGACACCTTAATCGTCGCCACCGAGGAACTCCAATGCCTGTCCCCCTGCACCTGGGTTTGGCAGTGTACCTGAAATCCGTGCAGCACAAAGGGGGGATGCCGTTGCCCCAGTACTTCCCGCACCAACAGCGCAAAACTGGCTTCGGCGACCTCGAATTGGTACCCCCGTCCTTCCAATTCCTTAAGCCGTTGCAGCACCTCGCGGGCGGCAGGATGGTTGCGGTCCAAGGGCAACCCCAGCTCCTGCGCTTTGGCAATGATGTTGCTCAGGCCCGAATGTTCAGAAATCACCACCCGCCGCTGATTCCCCACCACCTCAGGACGGATGTGCTCGTAGGTCAGGGGATTTTTGCCCACCGCGCTCACATGCACCCCCCCTTTATGGGCAAAAGCCGATGCTCCCACATAGGGCGCATGGTCGTCGGGCGCCAAATTCACCCGTTCGCTCACCGCTCGACTCACTTCCACCAACCGGGCTAACTGGGCGGGTGTGATGCAGTGGTACTTCAGTTTGAGTTGCAGGTTGGGGATCAGGGTGCATAAGTCGGCATTGCCGCAGCGTTCGCCGTAGCCGTTGATGGTTCCCTGCACCATGCGGACACCACTTTGGACGGCAGCCAAGGCGTTGGCAACAGCGGTGCCACTGTCGTTATGGGTGTGAATGCCCAGTTGCGCCTGGGGAAACTTGGCACGTACCTGCTGCACTATTTCCGTAATTTGGTGGGGCAAGGTACCACCGTTCGTATCACACAGTACCAACCATTCCGCACCGGCAGCCAAGGCGGTTTCTAGGGTGGCGAGGGCGTATTCCGGGTTGGCCTGGTAGCCGTCGAACCAGTGTTCTGCGTCGTAGAGGACGCGCCGGTTGTGCTGGCGCAGGTAGGTAATGGTGTCGGCGATCATGTCCAGGTTGTGGGTGAGGGTGGTGCCCAGCCCCTCGGTGACGTGCAAATCCCAGGATTTCCCAAAGACGGTGACCCAGGACGTGCCGGCGGCCAGGATACCCTGTAGGAACCTATCTTCTGCGGCGGTGGTGCGGGGGCGGCGGGTGGAACAAAAGGCAACTAACTGCGCTTGGGTCAGGGGTTCCTGTTGCAACTGCCAGAAAAATTGCACGTCTTTGGGATTGGCTCCTGGCCAGCCGCCTTCGATAAAGGACACCCCTAGTTGGTCCAGCAGGTGGGCGATTTGCAGTTTGTCTTCCAGGCTCAAAGCCAAGCCTTCCCGCTGGGCGCCGTCTCGCAAGGTGGTATCGTAAATCCAAATGCGCTCGCCGGTCATGGGGCCGTAGGATGCGTGTGATTCCTTATATTGTAGGGCGCAGGGAGTGAATCAGCGGCTTTCTTGGGCGGAAAAACTGAGCTATGGGCTAGGGGATTTGGGGCCAGCGATGGCTGCCAATTGGATGGCCGTGTTTCAGTTGCTGTTTTTGACCAACGTGGCAGGGCTGAATCCGGGGCTAGCAGGGACGGTGTTGCTGGTGGGGAAGGTGTGGGATGCGGTGAATGACCCGTTGGTGGGGTTACTCAGTGACCGCACGCAAAGTCCTTGGGGACGGCGGTTGCCCTGGCTATTTTGGGGGGCGGTGCCGTTGGGGTTGAGTTTTTTGGGCCTGTGGTGGGTGCCCCCGTTCCCTAGGGAGCCGCAGCCCCCTATCTGGCCCTTGTTTTGGTACTACGTGGGGGTGGGGTTATTGGTGAATACTTTTTACACCGTCGTCAATTTACCCTACACGGCGCTGACAGCCGAGTTGACCCAGGATTACGATGAACGCACCCGTTTGAACAGTTTCCGGTTTGGGTTTTCCATTGGCGGGAGTATTCTTGCGCTGCTGTTGGCGTTGGTGATTTTCCAGTGGCTGCCCCAGGACCCCCGGCGGCAATACCTGGTTTTGGGGGCGGTGGGGTCGGTGCTGGTGACGCTGCCGGTGTATGGATGTATAGGCGGGATTTGGCGGCGGGTGATGGCTGTCGAACGACAACGCCAGGCGATGCCCCCTGTGCCCTCGCTCCCTTTGTGGCAACAGATGCAGGTGGCCGTGCGCAATCGTCCGTTTTGGTTTGTGGTTGGGATGTACCTGTGCTCGTGGTTGGTGCTGCAAAATACGGTGGCCATCATTCCCTACTTCGTAAAAAGTTATATGGGGCTGACGGATCAGGTGTTTACCCAGGTGGTGTTGGCGGTGCAGGTGACGGCGCTGGGGATGCTGTTTGTCTGGAGTCGCCTAAGTGCCGTTCTGGGGAAAAAGCAGGTGTATTTTTGGGGGATGGGGGCCTGGATCGGGGCGCAGTTGGGTTTGTTTGGGGTGCAACCGGGGCAGACGACCCTGCTGTTTCTCCTGGCGGTGACGGCGGGGGTGGGGGTGGCGACGGCCTATTTAGTGCCCTGGTCCATGATTCCCGATGTGATCGAGTGGGATGAGTGGCAAACGGGGCAACGGCGGGAAGGCATTTTTTATGCGTTGATGGTGTTTTTGCAAAAGGTGGGGTTGGCGCTGGCGCTGTTCGGGGTGGGACAGGCGTTGGAATGGTCCGGTTTTGTCCAGCCCATTCCTGGGCAACCGGAACCGCTACAACCGGCTACGGCGCTGTGGACGATTCGGGTGATGATAGGCCCCCTGCCTGCGCTGGTGTTGGGGTTGGGGTTGGTGTTTGCCTACCACTACCCCATTACTCGGGCCAAACACGCTGAAATTCTCTTGCGCTTGGCAGAACGGCGCAGATCGGCGCACCAGGATCAACCCTAAATTCCCATTGGGCGGTACGTGGGGATGCCCCCAAATCCGGTAGGATACAAGCAGTACCGTTGAAAACTGTCTTGCAGGAACGGCTGTGGAGGTTGCCTCTTGTCCCCACGGGGGGGTTTTGGTTGACCGGGTCGTGCCACCGGAGGCCCAGGCGGAATGGCAGGAACGGTTACGTGCGGCCCCGATTCTGCCTTTGGATGAGCGCACCCTGTCGGATGTGGAAATGATTGCCACGGGCGGCTTTAGCCCTCTGACTGGGTTTATGGGGGCAGCGGACTACGAGGCGGTAGTCGAGCATATGCACTTAGCCAACGGGTTGCCCTGGACCATGCCGATTACGTTGGGGGTTTCCGAGGCAGTGGCCCAGACCTTGAGGCCGGGGCAGTGGGCGGGGTTGGCCGACCCTCAAGGGCAGGTGATTGGGGCCATCCAGGTGCAGGAGTGCTATCGTCCGGATCGGGAGCGGGAAGCCCAACGGGTCTATCAAACTACGGAAACGGCGCATCCGGGAGTGGCCGCCTTGCTGGCGCAGGGGCCGGTTTATGTGGGGGGGCCGTTGTGGGTTTGGCAATTGCCGCAGCCACCTTTTCCCCGCTATCATTTGCCCCCGGCGAAAAGTCGGCAGGTGTTTCAGGAGCGGGGTTGGCGCACGGTGGTCGGGTTCCAAACCCGTAATCCCATTCATCGTGCCCACGAGTACATCCAAAAATGTGCGTTGGAACTGGTGGATGGTTTGTTTTTGCATCCGTTGGTGGGGGCGACCAAGAGCGATGACATTCCGGCGGCGGTACGGATGCGCTGCTATGAGGTGGTGCTCGAGCACTATTTCCCGGCTGACCGGGTGGTGTTGGGGGTCAATCCGGCGGCGATGCGCTATGCGGGTCCCCGGGAGGCGGTGTTTCATGCCCTGGTGCGCAAAAATTACGGCTGTACCCATTTCATCGTGGGGCGGGACCACGCGGGGGTGGGCAATTACTACGGTCCCTATGCGGCGCAGGAAATTTTCCGGGAGTTTGACCCGCAGGCATTGGGAATTACGCCGCTATTTTTTGAGCATGCGTTCTATTGCCCCCGCACGCAGGGGATGGCGACCCGTAAGACCAGCCCCAGCCCACCGGAGGAGTGGATTCACCTGTCGGGCACCAAGGTACGGGAGTTGTTGCGCCAGGGAGCAGCCCTTCCCCCCGAATTCAGTCGGCCTGAGGTAGCAGCGATTCTGATGGCGGCCATGCGGGATTAGATCGAGGAGGCGCACAGGATGGGTTACACCCGGCGTTCTTTGCTGCACATGGCACTCTTGACGCTGGGCAGTACCCTGGGGTTGGCAGGGCGGGTCTTGGCGGCACCCACCCCCCGGAAACTGGCTCTGCTCATCGGCATTAATCAGTATCCCCAGCGGTGGAAAACCCCGCCTCTGTCGGGCTGTGGGACGGATGTGTGGTTGCAGCGGGAATTGCTGTGTGGCCGGTTTGGGTTTGCCCCGGCGGATGTGCTGACGTTGACCGATGCTCAGGCGACCCGGGCGCAGATTGCGGAGGCGTTTCAGGGTCATGTGCGCCAGCAGGTACGGGCGGGGGATGTGGTGGTGGTACACTTCAGCGGCTACGGCAGTCGGTCGGGGCAACCCACCTTGTTGGCGCAGGATGGGGGCATCAGCGAGGCAGAATTGCTGGGCTGGTTGCAGCAGTTGCCGACGGAACAGGTCATCACCGTGCTGGACACGGGATACGACTATCCGGGGAGTTTCGCCTGTGGCAATGTGCGGGTGCGTGCCTGTCCGCCGCTAGAGGAGGCACTTGCGAACCCTGGGGGAACGCTGCGTCCACCGGGCGTACTGTTTCGGGCGGCGCGGGCTGGGAGTGTGGCGACGGAAGCCCTCTGGCCGGGATTTAGCGCCGGTACCCTGACCTATGCCCTCACCCAAACCCTGTGGGGGACAACCCCTGGCCCAATTTTGGTGGAAGTGGCCGCCCAGATTGCCCAAACGGTGGGGTCCCAGCAGGCACCGGAAATGGTGGGATCGCCCCAGAGTTTGCCCCCGACAGTGGGTGCGGCTGGCCGGGTGGTGCAGGTGAGCCACGAAGGGGCCGACTGTGTGCTGGCAGGGGTGCCCCCTTGGATTTTGGCTGCCCTGGCACCGGAATCCCAGTTGGTGACGGAGCAGGGGGTGACGCTCTCGTTGCGTTCCCGCAGTGGCCTGTTGGTGAAAACCACACCTGCGGCTCCGGTAGCGGTAGGAGAATGGGTGCGGGAGCGGGTGCGGGTGGTGCCCAGCAATGTGCATCTGACGGTCGCCTTGGCTGCTGAACTAGAGCGCATCGAGCGGGTGGATGCCACCAGTGCCTTGGGGACTTTGAGTTATGTGCATACGGTCAAGGTGGGAGAACAGAGCGCCGATTGTCTGTTGGGACGGGTGACCCCCACCACCTATGGGTTGTTTTCTCCTGGCCACGACCTGTTTCCCGGTACGGAAGGGGATCGGGATGAAGCGGTAAAAGCGGCCATTAAACGCTTAATTCCCCGGTTGCAGCACCTGTTGGCAGCCAAACTCCTGCAATTGACCGACAACCTGGCGGCCACCCCTTGGCAACTCACGGTGCGGCTGACGCAGGGAGACCAACCCCTCCTTACCCAAAGCACGGTCCCCAGCCTGGTGGTCCCCCCCACCCACACCGGCATTCCCACCCTTGACCCCAACCGCCCCCTGACCTGCCAGATCACCCACCGGGAACCCCAACCCCTGTATGCCCTGCTGTTGACCCTCCACCCCAGTCAGCCCATTGCCCTGTCCCCAACCCAGGTCATTCCCCCCCAAACGTCAGTGACCGTGGCCTTGCGCACCCCACCCACCCCGGGGCTGACGGAACTGCGACTGCTGCTTTCGCCTACGGATTGGCCCACCCCCTTGCCGACGGAACCCCTCCCCCTGGCGCAGGCGATTCTCAGCCACCTCCATCGGCCCAACGCGCTCAAGGACCTCCCCAAGGACACCTACAGTCTGCCGGTGGACACCTGGGCCGGTTTATCCCTCCTCTACCGGGTCGCTTGAAGGCGGGGCAATCTCCCGGCGCACCACACAGCGGATGTGATTAATCGCCAAATCCCCTAAGCCCCACTCCGGGCGGCTGCCATCTGCCAGACGCAACCGTTCAAAGCGAATCCCCCGCCCCAATTCCAGATGAAACCATCCCAACCCCAAAAAAAACCGCTTGGGTTGCAACCAAGGACGTTCCCGCAACTGATCCGTACTGGACTCAATCGGCAACCAGCCCCGCCCCGGCCAATACACCTCGATCCACACATGGTTGAACTGGGGTCGCAGGGGAACGCCTACCTGTTCCGGGTGCCGGGGACACTTGTACCGCCCCGCCGTGCGACAGGCAATGCCATTGAGCCGCAACAGAGCCAACATAATGCCCACGTACTCCCCGCAGGAACCGGTCCCTCGCTTGAGGGCAATATGGGGTGGGTCAATGGTACCTTTCATCCGATACCGCATCCGGTCATAGACGTAGTTGCGCACCGCCAGCAATTTATCCGCAAAGGTCACTGCCCCCGCTACCGCCTCCTTGGCTGCCTCCCGGATCAGCGGTTCATCCATACTTAAGTCGTCATCATCCACCAAATAGGCCTGCAACTCCGGTTGCAAAGGCGGCACCCCCGGCAAGGGCAACACCTGGTATTTGATACTGAAAACCTCCAACTCCGCCCGCCAACCAAAAATCACCCCCGGCTGTGGCCCCAAACGGGCAAAC
>Ga0272447_1001297_pt1 | contig 16003 bp, 16 predicted proteins | sample YNPCB0133_FD_194589 | JGI IMG/M metagenome (GOLD analysis project Ga0272447, IMG submission 194589) | Hot spring microbial mat communities from Yellowstone National Park, WY, United States - YNP-CB-013-3 | ecosystem: Environmental > Aquatic > Thermal springs > Hot (42-90C) > Sediment | place... | reverse complement strand
TGTATGGCTCGCTGGGCTATATGTCGTCGGGTGATAACTATAAGCCGCGTCGCTCGCCGCAGGATGAGCTGGCGCCGGCGGAAAACCTGAACCTGCCCCCCCTGCCCGGCACTGGCGAAGCGAACCACTATCGCAACTTTATTCAGGCGGTGCGAAGCCGTCGCCCTCAAGACCTGAACTGTGAGGTGGAGGAGGGCGTGATTTCGGCGCAACTGGTGCATCTGGCGAATATCTCCTATCGGCTCAAACGCGCCTTGCGCTTCGATCCACAGCGCAAGCGGTTTATCGATGACCGCGAGGCGAACGCCATGCTGCGCCGCAACCACTACGCAAAAGGTTTCGAAGTGCCGGAACGGGTATGAGGGCACGCCCTGCCTAATAGGGATACTCCTGCTGCCGCGCCATATAGGTCTGATAGCTCAGCAACAGCGGGATGCCCGTAAGCAGCAGCAAGAGCAGCAAGCGGAGGGTAAAGAGGGCGATAGGGTGCAGGCGCGTCAGCGGCTTCAGTCGGCTGATGCCGAGACTAACACCCGTTAGGTAGAGCAACGCGAGGAAGTGAGCGGGCAGCTCGGCATAGCCATACGCCATACTCCACAGCAGCGCCATCAGCAAGAGCGCGAGCGCGACCGCCCCACGCCCCAACTGGAAACCCCGCATAACCCAGCTCATCAGCACGCCCATCCCCAGCACCGCCCCCAGCGAACCTGCCAACTGACCCAGCAACGCGCTCTTATTATAAAAAATCAGCCCCGCGCTGAGTCCGCCCAGCGTCGCCAGCAGGAAAGGCAGCCCCGCGCCCCGCTCCTGCTCGCCTATTGGCGCCACCAGCACCATCAGCAGCCATGCGGCAAGCGTGAGCAAGAGGATAATTCGGGCGCCACTCCACGGCGCCCAGTAGCCCGACTCGAGAAGAGGCTTGAAGCCCAGCACCATCAGCCAGCCCAGCCAAAGCAACCCCAGCGAACCCCAGAGCCAGCGATAATCAGCCGGCAACTCCGCCAGCCAGCCCAACCCGATGCCCAGCAGTGCAAAGTAGAACAGCCAATGGATGGAATCGGTGGGGGGAAAAGGGGGAACACCTCTGTTTAGTAAAATATGTGCCACCAAATAGCCCGCTCCTATTGCCAGTGGCGAAAGCAGCCATCCAAAGCGATGAAGCGAGCGGATGCGCCCGCTTAGCAGCCAAATAAAACCTGCCGCGAAAGCGGGCACACCCGCCTCGAGGGCGGCACGGAGCCACACGCTCACTGACGCACCGCCTCCACCGCAACCGTCACGCGCACCTCATCCGACAGCCCGCCGTTCAGCCCGTAGCTGACGCCGAACTGGCTGCGCTTGATGGTGAAGGTGGTCTCGAAACCGATAATCTCTTGCCCGCGTGGATTCCGCCCCTTGCCCACATAGGTCACGCGCACGGTCAGCGGACGCGTGGTGCCGCGAATGGTTAGGTCGCCCTTCACCTCGAGCGTGTTGGCATTGATTCGGCGAACCGAGGTGCTTTTGAAGGTGATTTTGGGATACTGGCGCACATTGAAGAAGTCGGGGCTGCGCAGATGGTCGTCGCGCTGACCATTCCCCGTGTCGATGCTGTTGGCGTCGATTTCGAACTCCACGGAGCTTTTTGCAGGGTCTTGCTCGTTGACCACAATTGTACCGCTGAACGAGTTAAACCGCCCGTAGGCGTAAGCGGTGTTCATGTGCTTCACGCGGAAGAGAACAAACGAGTGAACGGGGTCTACCCGATAGGTCACGGGTTGTGCTGGCACACTCTGAACGGAGCTAACTCCCAACGCCAGCATGCTCAGATACGACATCCAGCGCCACTTCCGAACATGGCTCATAGCAATCCCTCCTGATCAGATTCAAGCGTCTCTTCACAGGGAGCAACGAGCGATTGTGAAGCAGTGGCTTGCGCAAGCAGCTGCTGCATCTGTTGACAGAACTCTCGCAGGGGCTGGGCACAGACACGAAAAAGATGGTGCTGCCCCTGTTTGCGCATCTCGACCAATCCCGCATTGATTAGGACATTCAGATGATGGGACACAGTCGACTGCGCCACAGGGAACCGCTCCGCCAGCGCCCCACAAGACATCTCGCCCTGCTCCGCAATCGTGCGGAACAGACTCAACCGTGTCGGGTCTGCCAGTGCCCGCGCAACCCGTACCCATTGCTTCTCGCTCATTGCTCCATCTGATAGATAGACGCTTGTGCATATATCTATACGAATCAACCCCTGCATGGTTCCATGCAACTGCCCACACTACCAACAACCGAATGCGCTCAGCGCCATTCGCGCCAAGCTTTGTAAGCAATGTAGGGGAGACGCAGCAGGTAGTAGCCCGCAAAGCCCGCAATCCCGCGCCAGAGCGAGGGTTTCATCGGGCGCGGCTCAACCCGGCGCAGCTCATGATGGCGATAGGCGTAATCGAGCGCGGCATAGGTCGCCTCGATGCCCTCGCGTGCCGCCCACTCGGCTATCTCATCGGACGCCGTGCGCAACAGCAATCGCTCTGGCAGGGCAACATGCATGCGCAACTCGCTATAGAGCCGACGCAGCCCCGGTGTATAGCCCTCGCGTGCGGCTTGCTCCCGCAGCTCGGCGTACCACTCTCGGTCCAGTGGGCGCGAATCGGGCAACTGAGCAATCGTCTCGATGCAGCGCAGCAGCCAGCCCAGTCGCTGCAAGTCCCACACGGGATCGAAGGCGCGTATCTCAATGGTGCCCAGTCGCCGCGCCACGATTAAATCCTGAAAGCGATAGGTCGGATCCTCGCGCAGCGCCCCGATGGCAAAGGAGTGCGCCACCCGATACGATTGCCCGAAGTATCGTCCGCCAGCGAAGGGGCTACTTGCCGAAAGCAGAATAAGAAGCGGCAGGAAGTGCGCCAGATTCGCATAGACCACCTCGCGCCGCTCGTCAGGCACCGAGAGATGCACATGCAGCCCGCCCGTGTTGGTAGGTGCCTCCAGGTCGAACAGGTGCCCCACAGGCACGAGATAGGCGTCGCCCACAGCCTCGGTTAGCTCCGCACGACGCAGGCGTAGCTCCTGCATCAGCATTCTCAAGTTCGGCTGGGGTGTGGTCGCAATCTCCACCGTACTCATCAGGCACTCGCGGGCGTCCTCACCACGGGCAAAATTGGTGGCGGAATAGCGATAGTAGTGGCGTGGGTTGCGAAGCAGCAGGCGCGACATATAATAGAGGGCACTCAGGTGCGGGCGCGTCGGCTCCGTGATAAAAAGCTCCTCCTCCAATCCCAGAGCATAAATACCGCTTCCCTGCACCCGATTCCTATCCGTAAGCGTGTCGATATTGGAACGAAGCTCCTGCACCGCCCCTAATTATAGCATGCTCCGCTGGATGAGCGTGACGGTCAGACCAACCCCTTGACAAAGCCGTCATCGATAGGGTATATAATAAGGCGTGATTAGCACTCGCTCCCCTGCGAGTGCTAATTTTATGCCTGTTGAACCGTTCTATCCGAAGAGCGAAGGAGGTGTTATGGGATGCTCAAACCGATTGGTGACCGTGTGGTGGTCCGCCCCAAAACGGCGGAAGAGATGACTAAAAGCGGCATTATCCTGCCCGACACCGCCAAGGAGCGACCGCAAGAGGGCGAAGTGATGGCGGTTGGGACAGGGCGCGTTCTGGATGATGGACGCGTCATCCCGTTGGAAGTCAAAGTGGGTGACCGTGTGCTTTTCTCTAAGTATGGTGGCACCGAGTTCAAACTGGGCAACGAGGAGTATATCATCCTGCGTGAGGATGACATCTTAGCTATTCTGCAAGACTAAGGAGGTGACGAACTGATGGCTGCAAAAGAGATTCTCTATAGTGAGCAGGCACGCCACGCGCTGGAGCGCGGAGTGGATGCGATTGCAAACGCGGTCAAGGTCACGCTTGGACCGCGCGGACGGAATGTGGTGCTGGAGAAGAAGTTCGGCTCCCCAACCGTGATCAACGATGGGGTCACCATCGCCAAAGAGATCGAGTTGGAAGACCGCTTCGAGAACATGGGCGCTCAGTTGGTGCGGGAGGTTGCTTCGAAGACCAACGATGTGGCAGGCGATGGCACCACGACGGCGACCCTGCTGGCGCAAGCCATCTTCAAAGAGGGGATGAAAGCCGTCGCCGCAGGCGCCAATCCCGTTCAGGTGAAGCGCGGAGTTGACCGCGCGGTGGAGGCGGTGGTGGGCTATATCCATAAGGTCGCCATTCCCGTGGAGGGACGGGATGCCATCGAGCAGGTGGCGACCATCTCGGCGAACGACCCTGCTATCGGCAAGGTGGTCGCCGACGCCATCGAAAAGGTCACAAAGGACGGCGTCATCACCGTCGAGGAGTCCAAAGGCACCGAGACCACGCTCGAAATCGTAGAGGGCATGCGCTTCGATAGGGGCTACATCTCGCCCTACTTCATCACCGACCCGGAGCGGATGGAAGCCGTACTGGAGGAGCCGTATATCCTGCTCTACGAGAAAAAGATTAGCGCCGCCCAAGATTTAATCCCTCTTCTGGAGCAGGTGGTGCGTGCGGGCAAGCCGTTGCTCATCATCTGCGAGGATATGGAGGGCGAGGCGCTGGCAACGCTGGTGGTGAACAAGCTGCGCGGCGTGCTGCAGTGCGCCGCGGTCAAAGCGCCCGGCTTCGGTGAGCGGCGCAAGGCGATGATGGAAGATATCGCCATTCTGACCGGCGGCACCTTCTTCACCGAGGATTTGGGCATCAAGCTGGAGAATGTTCGCTTGGAGCAGCTCGGTCGCGCCGAGAAGGTGATTATCGAGAAGGAATACACCACCATCGTGGGCGGCAAGGGTCAACCCGAAGCCATTCAGGGGCGTATCGCCCAAATCCGCAAGCAGATTGAGACCACCGAGTCGGACTACGACCGCGAGAAGCTGCAGGAACGGCTCGCCAAACTTGCGGGCGGGGTCGCCGTTATCAAGGTGGGTGCTGCCACTGAGACCGAACTGAAGGAGAAGAAGTCGCGCTTCGAAGACGCCATCCACGCGACCAAAGCGGCGGTGGAAGAGGGCATCGTGCCCGGTGGTGGTGTCACCTTGGTGAACGCGATAAAGGTGCTGGAGGAGATTCAAGCGGAGGGCGACGAGCGTATAGGGGTCAACATCATCCGACGCGCGCTGGAAGAGCCGCTGCGCCAAATCGCCCATAACGCCGGTGTGGAAGGCTCCGTGATCGTCGAAAAGGTCAAGGAGCTGCCCACAGGACATGGCTACAACGCGGCGACGGGCGAGTTTGTCGACATGGTCAAAGCGGGCATCGTGGATCCTGCCAAAGTGGCGCGCACGGCGCTGGAGAACGCCGCCTCTATCGCCGCTATGCTGCTGACTACCGAAGCGCTGGTCGCGGAACTGCCCGAAGAGAAGGAGAAGAAGGCTTCTACCTCCCCCTACTGACACACAGACCACTCACCCCCCATAGCCGGGGCTGCAAAGCCCCGGCAATTTTTTTAACATCTCGGTTCGTGGGGTTCCTCGCGTGGCTCCATGCGCTCGGGGGCGGAGACACCCATCAGGGTGAGGGTGTTGCGCAGCACGATGCGTGCCGCCCGAATGAGCAGCAGGCGTGCGTTGGTCAGGTGGGGGTCATCGCTTAGCACGCGGCACTCGGTGTAGAAGCTGTGAAAAGCGCGTGCCACATCGAGCGCGTAGGCAGTCAGGCGATGGGGGGCGTACTGAAGCCCCGCGAAGCGCACCTCCTCGGGAAACTCCGCCAGCCGCTTGACCAGCGCGACCTCTTCGGGGTGCGTGAGCAGGCTCAGATCGGTCTTCTCCGTTTCGGGAAATGGCACACCCTGCTCGACTGCCACCCGCTCGATGCTGCAGATTCGGGCATGGGCATATTGCACATAGAACACAGGGTTTTTCTCCGATTGCTCCTTCGCCAGTTCGAGGTCGATATCGAGGGTGCTGTCGTGGGAGCGCAGCAGGTAGAAGAAACGGAGCGCATCGACGCCAATCTCCTCCATCACTTCGCGCAGGGTAATCAGCTCGCCCGCGCGTTTGGACATGCGCACAGGCTCCGTACCCCGAAAGAGGTTCACCAGCTGATAGATCAGGATGACCAGCTGGTCGGGATTGTAGCCGAGGGCGGCAACGGCGGCTTTCATACGCGCCACATAGCCGTGGTGGTCGGCTCCCCAGAGGTTAATCAGCAGGTCATAGCCGCGTTCGTACTTATCGAGGTGATAGGCGGCATCGGAGGCGAGATAGGTCGGCATGCCGTTTGCCCGCACCAGCACGCGGTCCTTCTCATCCCCAAAAGCAGCGGAGCGCAGCCAGAGGGCGCCTTCTGATTCATAGGCATACCCCATCTCGCGCAGGCGTTGCAGGGTGCGTTCGACTGCGCCCGTTTCATAGAGGCGCTGCTCCGAGAACCAGCAGTCGAACTGGACGCGGAAGTCGCTCAGGTCGCGCTGCTGCTCCTGCAGCACCTGGCTCGTTGCCCACTGTTCGAATCGCTTCAGCACTTCGGATGGCTCGCCTTGGTCGGCTGAGTCGCCATATTGCTTGCGAATCCAGTTGGCAATCTCGATGACATAGTCGCCGTGGTAGGCGTCTTCAGGCATTTCGACGGCTTCGCCCCGCAGCTGCCGATAGCGGGTCAGCACGGAGAGGGCAAAGTTGCGAATTTGGGTGGAGCTTTCCCCGTCGTTGATGTAGAACTCGCGCTCCACCTGATAGCCGAGCGCTTGGAGCAGGCGTGCTATGGTATCGCCCACGGTGGCGTTGCGTCCATGTCCGAGTGTGAGAGGACCGGTGGGGTTTGCGCTCACGAACTCGATTAGCACGCGTTTGCCCGCACCCAAAGTTGCCTCGCCATAATGGTCGCCCTGCTGGAGGATGTGTCGCACCACCTCTCCTGTCCAGCCTGGCTTGAGATAGAAGTTGATGAAGCCTGCGCCAGCGATTTCGGCGCGTTCAATCCACTGGTGCGTCTCTTCGGGTAGGTGTGCCAGTAGGATGTCGGCGACCTCGCGCGGATTGCGACGCACCTGTCGCGCCAGCACCATCGCCAGATTGGTTGAATAGTCGCCGAACTGCTCACTACGCGGGATTTCCACCTCGAAGGCAGGGATTGTAGCCAGTGGCAGCTGCCCCGCCTGCTGCGCCGCTTGCAACGCCTGCTCCATCCAGCTCCGGATAGTCTGCCGAATCACGGCAAGGAGTATACCTTTTGGCAGGACAAGCGAGCAGCAGGGAGTATTTCGAAAATACCCTCAACAGGGGAGGTGAATGATGCGAGAACATGGTGGTGTGCGATTTGGGCTGATTCTGTTCCTAGTGGTCATCCTTGCTGGGTTAGCAGCGGGTGGCTTCTGGTGGTGGAGGGAGCACAACCGCGAATATCTGCTTCGGCTGCAACTGAAACCGGGCGACACGCTGCGGTACTCCTACGAAATGAACATGTCCGCTCAGGGTCAAACGATGCAGTTCTCCCTCCTTCTATCCATGAAGGTGCTGAAGGTGCAGAAAGACGGCTCCTTCGTGATTAGGACTCAGGTGGAGAGCGGGATGCTTAAGGCGAACGGCGCCAGTATGGCGATGCCGAATATGCCCCCACAAACCGAGACCTACCGCCCGACTGGGCGGCGTGTGAGTTCCGGGCGCGTTGCGAGTCCACTGGCGGAGTTTGTCGAAACAAGTTATCCTAAAGAACCCGTCAAGATTGGCTCCACATGGAGCGAGCGCCAGAAAGCCCCCGATGGCTCCACTCTTGAGGCGGAGTATCGGGTCGAGGGCAGGGAGCGCGTGCTGAAGCGAGACACGCTGCGGCTTGCCGTGACTGTGCGGGATGTATCGAACCCGTCAGCCCCCGTTCTAATACTGTCGGGGCATCAGTGGGTGGATTTAAGCACGGGCATGGCGGTGCGGGTGGAGGGTCAGCTTCACCAGGTGCGTTTGCCTTGGGGTAGCACCATGTCCATGGAGGGGAATTTCAAGGTGCGCCTTCTGTCGCCGTAGGCGGCACGCCTGTGTGGGCACCCCTCTTTGGCACGGAAATTGCTGCAAGCTGGTTTGAAGGGTGCAGACCCTTTTGCCTTGTTTGGGGCGTCGTGCTGCAAGGCGAGGCGGGGTTGCCCGCTTGGCGGCTCGGCAGCGTGCAGAGCTGTATCGCGCTTGCCTATCGACGCCCTTTTCTCTTTTCGGCAATCGCTACCTCGTATTTTCCCCTGTGGTGCGTAGTCCCTCCTGTGGAATAGCCCCGACAGGAGGGAGCGACCACCATGCGACGCCTTTGGGGAATAGCATTCGGTTTCACACTGGCTTGGACGCTTTATGCGAACGAAATGGCTGCTCTGCGCACCCCCCACGGCATGCTTTGGGCAGGCACGACCTTTGTGCTGCAGGCGACCGCTTCGCAAGGCAGCACGCTGCTAACTCTATCGGGGCAGGCGCAGGTGCGCGTTGGACAGGTGTATCGCTGGCAGATACAGGTGATGCCGCCTGCAGGACAGAGTGTGAGTTCGGGGAATGCGCTGTTTGCGTTCCATCTTACGAATCTGGGCAACGGCTATGACCGCCCGCAATTCATCCGTTGGCAAGAGGAGCTGACCGAAACGCCGGTCTGGCAAATTGGGCTGTTTGAGGATCGCAACCGTAGCGGCGCAGTGGATAGTGGCGATATTCAGATTAACGGGCAGGGCAGCCTGCTGATGCCTACAGAAGGCATGGCATACTTGCTGCGTGCCACACCTCCGCCCTCTTCGACGCCCACCGACGGTGTTTGGATAGGGGTGGCGGCGCGCTCCGTTTCGGGGCAGGGTGCCTATCTGACCGCTGAATATGTGGCGGGTGCCCTGCGCAGTCTTTATGCACACAGTCGTGGCTATGCTTATAGCGGCTATTTTATGTATGTCTCCCCTGTGTTCTACGAGGGGCGAGTGTTCTGGATGGCTACCGATTCGAGCCATCGCACCCGTATTTTCTACACGCCCAACCGCATCGACCAACCCGGCGGCACCCTAAGCAACAATCGTGCGCTTTATGGGCTAACGCTCAACTTTGTGCCGAACGGTTTCAGCGTGGTGGTTGGCAATGGCTGGTTTGTCGGCACCTCGGATGGGCGTCTACTTCGGTTAGACATGGGACGCATTCTGAATGGTGATACGAGCAGTACCCCCCATCACCAGGTGACTCTTCCGAATGGGGTTCAGCCGCGTCTCGACTTGCAGCCGGTGGTCTTTAACTCGCGCCTTTATGTGGTGGGCAGCGATAATCGGCTGCATGCCATTTCGTCGGCTGGCGTCTGGCTCACGCAGAGTGCGCGCCCAAGCAGCGCAGTCGGTTCCGTTTCCTGCCCGCCGTTGCTGACCAGCCGCATGATGGTGGTAGGCACTTCCAGCGGCTATGTGGTAGTGTTCGATCTGGTCACGGGTGGCATCCGGTGGACGCGTCAGGTGGGGACGGAGCCTATCAACAGTTTAGCCGTCACGCGCGACGAGCGATACCTGTTGACGCAGGTAGGCAACAGTCGCCTGATGGCAGTGACGAGTACGCAAGGCACGACCTACTGGCTGGTGAATTTGCCCGATGGGGTGGTCTCGCCGCTGGCGTATGATGCCTTCACCGATTCGGTGCTCTTGCTGACCCGTTCGGGCTGGTTGTACGCTTTCCATGGAGCCACCGGTACGCCACGGGCGCATTACCCCCAGCAGATTTTCACGGGGCAGCCGCTGCAGCGTGCCACGATTGCCACGCTGCGCCGCACAGACCGTAAATCGCCCTATGCTTATGTGCTGGCGCAGCAGGAGCTAAGTGGCAGCAGCGCGACGCAGGCGCGCATGGCGATGGTCACGATTCTGAACCCTTACAATCGGTATGATGTGCCTGAACAGCAGATGGGTTCCCAAGCGGAGTATCTGCCTGCGATAGCGTTCACGGGTGATTCGGTCGGCAGCTTCTGCCTGGTGGGTCAGAAGCAGGCACATGCAGGCACGAACACCCAGGGAATCGTGGTGGCGTTCCCCGTGCAATAAGGCGGGCAGGCTGGTTAGGCGTTTCAGGGTCGCCCGGTGACACTGGTGCGGGGCGACGCACTAACGGCTTGTGGGCTTTGGGCGAGCTTGCGCAGATAGTCCTTCAGCAGTTCGAGCTGGCGCAGCTCCACGATTGCCAGATACTGCACGCCCTGATTGAAGCGCACCCCGCTCACCCGATTGCGCCGACAGAGCTTGGAGAGTTTGCCGGCGATAATCCAGTCCGCCGAATCGCCGGTCAGCTCCTCGGTCAACATCGGTCCGATGCGCCGAATCCAGGTGTCGACGGGCTGCAGGTAGTGATAGTCTGCGGCATCGATCTGAGGCTCCAGTTCATAGAGGGCGACCATATCGCGCAGCAGCAACGAGCCGACCTTCGGACCGATGCCCTTGATGTCCGTAATCTGCTGGTAGATAGGCTCCACGCGCCCGCTCCGCACAATCGCCTGATGGATGGTGGTCCAGATGTTGCCGATTTCATCCTCTTGGTAGATGTGTGTAGCGAACTCTGCCAGCCCCTCGATCAACCCGCGATTGAGCTGCTCGTTAATCTTGCGCTGATGCTGCTGGCATACTTGGACAAATGCCTCCCAGAGCTGCTGGGGCGCGGTGCCGGAGGCGAGCAATGCGCTGAAGTTCTCTTTTCTCCCCCTCAGGGCGCGCTCCAGTGCCTGCAAGGCGAAGCCGGAATACTCTTGCCGATCGTTGCCGCGCTTGGCGAACGCGTAATAACCCAGCATAGCGCGAAAGGCATAGTAGGCGTCCGCCAAAGCCTCGCGCACCTCTTGGGCACTGCTGCCCGCGATACGCATAGCGCGCGCCAGCTGCGGATAAAGCACCTCCTTCTGGAAGCGCTCCGCCTTCTCACCCACCAGTTTGTTCAGAATCAGACTGACCTCGTATGGTGTAAAGGTTACCATCGTCCTAAACCTCCCTATAGCCGTTTGCCATAGTCTCTATCTCGGAGGGACTCCGTCCATGCCGATGGGCATATCGATTTAGACGGCGTGAAACCGTGCGAAGTTGCTTTCGAAGTCCCTCGCGAGGGCTTCCACATGATATTATACGGAATTTCGCTCGAAAAATTCACCTTTGCGGCACACGCTGCCCGTGCAGGATGACTTCAGTACGCCCGCTCAGCGTGAGTGAGTATAATTAAGGCGATGAGTGCGCTCAAAAGGCGGGCACGCCCTACGCTGGTGGTGGTGGCACGGGAGGCGGGCGTCTCCATCGGCACCGCATCGAATATTTTGGGCAGCAAAGCCGCTCTCCATAGTTCTGAAACGGTGGATCGGGTGCTGCGGGTAGCCCGACAGCTGGGCTATCGCCCCAATCGGGTTGCCCGTAGTCTCGCTGCCCGACGCAGCCAGACCATTGGCATCATCATGGAGCCGCCCCATGCCCTCTTCACACGCAACGAATATGCCACCGCTGTGCTGGACGGCGTGGTCGACTGCTTCACACCACAAGGTTATCATATCAAGATTATCACGCTACGCGACATGAATCCGCGCCTGCTTTGGGCACAAATCGATGACGGCACCATCGATGGCGCGATTCTGATCGCCCCGCTTATCGGCAGCCCGCTGCTGGCATGGTATGAACATACCGCCTTGCCCTGCGTGGTGGTTGGCAGCGCCCTACCCGAATCGCTGGGCTTTTATTGTGTCGATTCGGATAGTGTCGGCATGATTACGGAGGTAGTGAACTGGCTGGTTGGTCTGGGCCATCGGCGCGTTGGTTTCGTGCAGGGACCAGCAGAGCAGTGGAGTGCGCAGCAGCGGGATTATGCCTTTCGGCAGGCGATGGCAGCGCATGGGATCGAGGTTTGCCCCGAATGGCTGGCGTGCGGTTTCTACACGCAGGAAGGTGGGCGCCAAGCCGCCAAACAGCTTCTGCAACTGCACCCGCCGCTGACCGCCATCATCGCCAGCAACGACCCGATGGCATTAGGCGTGCTGGAGGTCTGCCGTCAGCGTGGCGTGCGTGTGCCCGAAGATGTCTCAGTTGTTGGCTTCGATGACATGCCACTGGCGGCATTAGCCAACCCCCCCCTGACCACTGTTCACAATCCCATCCATGAGATTGGCTACCATGCGGCGCAGGCGCTGCTTGAGCAGATAACCAGTGGCGAGATGAAACGCGGCAACTGTCTGCTTCGAGGCGAGCTGGTCATCCGCCAGAGCGCGGCACCTCCGCCTGACTCGCACTGAGCCGATAGCGGTGAGGTTGACAGGTATCTAACATATTGCCCTGCCCCCTGTGGAGACAGCATGCGAGGCACGATCCAACAGGTGGGCTTGAGGCATGCGTTGCCACCCGTACCCTTTTCGCCTTCGGGCTGGGTGGAGCGGGAGGCGAAGCTGCTGGAGGCGGGTGTCTACCCTGAACGCGGGCTGGTGCTAACCCATGAAGACATGGAGCGTCTGGTGGCGCACTTCCATGCGCCGGTGCCGCTGTTGGTGGAGCATCGCCCCTCGCCTATGCAGCTGGGCTGGCTGGTGGCGGTCTGGCAGCGGGGTGCGGAGCTGTTCGGGCGATTGCTCCTTTTTCCCGAAGCAGATGCCCTGCTGCAGCGATTGCGCATCCGCGGGTTGAGCCTCGGCTTGAGCCGTGACCTGCAGCGCATCGTGGAGGTCTCCGTCACGGGCAGTCCCCGCGTTCCCGATGCCCGCCTCTTCTCTGCCTCGATGCTGTCTCCGCTGGAGGTGAACCGTATGGAACCGATGGAGAATCCCACGCTTTTGCCTGATGTGGGCGAGGAGCCTGGTGAGGTGCAGCAGTTGCGGGCGCGTGTGCGCCAGCTGGAACGCGAACTGCAAGGGCAGCAGGTGCGCGAGCAGGTTCAGCGATGGACGCTCAGTGGGAAGCTTCCGCCCGCGCTTGCATCCCTCGCAGAGACCATCCTGATGCAGGGTGAAGCCCCGGTGCAGTTCAGTGGTGAGACGCTGCCGATAGCGGAGCTGTTTCGTCGCTTTGTGGACGCGCTCCCTGCCCAGTCGCTGCTTGGTGAAATCGCCCCGATGCCTGCCTACGAGACGCCCGGTCTGAGCCACGAGGAGCTCCAGTTCCTGCAGCAGGCGTTTCCCGATTTGAACCCATCTGAGGTTCTGGCGAACCGCGATTCAGTTGAGCCAGCGTTTGGGAGGTGAGCCGATGCCAGCCTTGAATCAGCCCTACGAGCCGATGGAGAAGGAGGGATTGCTGGTGAGCTATCCCGTGCGCGGAGGTGTGCGCATCTGGAAAGGCGCCCTCGTCTGTGTCGATAGCAGTGGCTACCTCGTGCCCGCCTCCGATACCGCGAATCTGCGCTTTGTGGGCGTTGCCTTCGAAAGCGTGGACAATCAGGGCGGTGCGAATGGCGACAAAAAGTGCCGAGTCATCAAGCGGGGCACTTTCGTGTATAACCGCGCGGGCACTTTCTCCCAGAGCGATATCGGCGTGGTGGTCAAAGCCACCTCCGATAACGAGGTCAGCAAGACCACGACCAACAATATCGCGGTTGGCACGGTGGTGGAGCTGCCATCGAACACGACGGTGCGAATCCGCATCGACAATCACACCGTGTGAGGGAGGGAGCGAGCGATGCCACTGGTTCGAAGCGATTTGTTGTCGCTGATGGAGGCGGGGTTGCGGACGGAGTTCTTCCGTGCCTACCGCCAGTTGAGCGAGTCGAGCATCGTGCCGCGCATCGCCACGATTGTGCGCACGAATCTGCCCACGCAGAAATACGGCTGGCTGGGCAGTGTGCCCGCCATGCGCGAGTTTGTCGACGAGCGTATCCCCGCCGGGTTGCGCGCCTACGAGTACGCCATCAGCGATCAGGTATGGGAAGCCTCCATCGCCGTGGAGCGACGCGCGCTGGAAGATGAGCAGTACGACATGATTCGGATGCGCGTGCAGGACCTTGCGCTGGAGGCGACGCGACACCGTGAGCAGCTGGTCATTAATGCCCTGCTGCAGAACGGTATCGCCTACGATGGCAAGCCCCTATTCAGCGCAAACCATGTGGAGGGCGACAGCGGCACCCAGAGCAATATCCTGAGCGGTGCGCTGGCGACCGAGACACTGCAGGAAGCCATCGCGCAGATGATGGGCATCCGCGACGATCGGGGGCGACCGATGGGCATCATGCCCGATACCCTGCTGGTCGGACCGTCGCTGCAGTGGCTGGCGATGGAACTGCTGGAGTCGCCTGTGGTGGTGCAGATTAACACGACGGGCAACTACACGCCCTACCGGAATGTGTTGCAGGGCAAATTGCGCCTGATTGTCTCACCTTATATTGCGGGCGACCATGCCGAGAAGTGGTTCCTGCTGGACACCTCGCGTGCGGTGCGAGCGGTGATTTTGCAGGAGCGTCGCGATGTGCCCGTCGAGTTCGCGGCTTTGGACCGTCCCACCAACGAGAGCGTCTTTATGCGCGACCTGGTGTTCTACGGCATTCGCGCCCGCTACGGGGTGGGCTACGGTCTGTGGCAGACCGCGCTGATGGGTACTGGATAGGTGCATCACCCCCTCCGTTAGGTTCCCCCTACTCGCAGGGGGAACCTGCAAGAGGGGGCAACATCCGCTTTTACAACTCGATTCGCACGCCCAGCACCTGCAGGATTCTTCAGGATTTTGGGTTATAATATATCCTGGAGGTGCGTGGATGAAAAAGCACGGGTTCACCTTGATTGAGCTGTTGGTCGTCATCGCGATCATCGCCATTTTGGCGGCGATCCTGTTCCCGGTGTTCGCGCAAGCGCGTGAGATGGCGCGCCAAGCGACCTGTGCGAGCTACTTCTATCAAGTGGCGCGTGCCAATGTCGCGTACTCGGCAGACTTTGATACCTACCAGCCTCTAACTGAGTACTATGCCTCGTGGGCGAATATCGATAACCCGGCGAACCGTTATCTGGCGATGCTGCTTCAACCTTACGCGAAAAACTGGCAAATTTTCCGCTGCCCTTCTGACCCGAACGCGAGGGACGAAATCCTTGCCAGTTGCCACGGGCATCCGCCCTATACCGAGATTCAGCGTCTGCAGTGCTATTCGCTCACCACTAACCTCGGCTATAATTACGCCTATCTCTCCCCTATTGCCTGCTATGACCGATGTGGGGATTATCTTTATGGCTGGCGCAACAATCCAACCCATGAGGCACGAATCAAGATGCCCGCTAACACGGTGCTGTTTGTGGATAGCATCTGGTATCGCAACCCTACCACCGGTCAGCCGGAGGGTGGTGGCAACTGGGTTGTGCTGCCTCCATGCCGCTTCTGGCGTGACCCCAACACAGGTCAATCGGTGGACACCTTCACCATGCTCTATTCACCGCGTGCGACACGCTGGTACAGCTACGGCTGGCCCTGCGGTTGCTCCGAATGGCAAGGCGCCGGCTGGATGCTGAATCAGGCGAGGGGATGGTGTCTCTGGTTGGAGTTCGGTGGGACATGGCCGTGGCACCGTCGGGAGCGCATGATGGTCGTCTTCGTGGACGGACATAGCAAGGTCTTCACGCCCCGCCAGCTGACCAAAGGCTGTGACCCACGCCCGTGCTTCAACGGCTTCATCCTGAACCCCGAGGAGTATATGTGGGACATGGATGATTACTACACCCGCTGAGGAGGTCGCTCATGCAGAGCCGTGTGAATCCTGTGCTGGCTGTGATTCTGGTCATCGTGGCGGTGCTGGCGGTGGGACTGGCTATCTGGTACTATAGGAGCAGTCAGCCCTCTGGCGAGATACCGGAAAGCGCCTATCCGCAACCCCAAGCGGGGCAGCCGACTGTGGAACAGGTTGGTCCCCCACCTGATGTGGTGCCTGCTGGTACGCCGGGCAGCCCCGCCACCCCGCCCCCTATAAAAGGACGGTGAGAGCAGGTAAAATAGTATTTAATGAAACGGATTCCGCGTGTGGTGGTGGCGAAGGTAGGGCTGGATGGGCACGACCGGGGTGCGAAGGTGGTGGCACGCGCCCTGCGTGACGCCGGCTTTGAGGTTATCTACACGGG
>Ga0272447_1001296_pt1 | contig 16006 bp, 14 predicted proteins | sample YNPCB0133_FD_194589 | JGI IMG/M metagenome (GOLD analysis project Ga0272447, IMG submission 194589) | Hot spring microbial mat communities from Yellowstone National Park, WY, United States - YNP-CB-013-3 | ecosystem: Environmental > Aquatic > Thermal springs > Hot (42-90C) > Sediment | place... | reverse complement strand
GTGGTACCGCGGAGCGCCCCTTCCGTCCCTGGACGGAAGGGGCGCTTTGTTTAGAAGGGCCGGACCAGGGGCAGGCCCCCGGCGGGCCAGCGAAAATTAAAAGAATATATTTTTCATTGCGGCGGCTTTGCCGCCGCAATGAAAAATATATTTTCTTTACCCCTGCAGACAAAAAGGCTAAATTTTGGGGAAGGGACGCCCCGCCCCTCCCGTCGCCACAGGAGGAGTCTATGGCCTGGTGGGAGACGTTCTTTGACGATCGCTACCTGCGCATCTACGGGCCGCTGGCATCGCCTGAAGCGACCCAGCAACAGGTGGAAGGCATCATCGCGTACCTGGGCCTTCCGCCAAGCGCTTCGGTTCTGGACCTGGCATGCGGCTACGGCCGTATCGCCATCCCGCTGGCCCAGCGGGGCTTCCAGGTGACCGGTCTGGACCTCAGCGACGTGCTCCTGGGCCAGGCCCGCGCCGCGGCCCGGGAGGCCGGCGTTCAGGTAAACTGGTATCGGGGCGACATGCGGGAAATCCCCTGGACGGAGGAGTTTGACGCCGTTGTCAGCATCTTCACCTCTTTCGGCTACTTCGCCGACGAGCGGGAGAACCTGCGCGTCCTGGAGGGAATCCGGCGCGCCCTCAAACCGGGCGGTCAGGTGCTGATAGACGTCATGAACCGGGACTGGCGAGTCCGTCAGGACATCCAGCGCCACTGGTTTGAGGCCGGAGAACTGATCGTCCTGGCGGAGCCGTGGCTGGACCCGGTGGCCGGCCGTACCGGGGAGACCTGGCGCTGGCTGGAGGGCGGCGAGTGGCAGAGCATGGAGTTTGACGTCCGCATCTACACCGCCACCGAACTGAAGGCCATGATAGAGGCCGTCGGACTGCGTTGGGTGACGGTCTACGGCGGATGGACCGGGGAGCTGCTCACCCCTCTTTCCCGCCGCATCATCGCCATCGCCCGACGGAACGCTTGACCGCCGCGCCAGGTGTGGTACAATGAATGTGCCACCATAGTGGCATTTCCGGTGGCTGGAGGTGCAAAATGGAGATGATCAAACTGACCGTCCGGTTGCCTCTCCCCTTGCATCGGGCGTTGCAGGAGCGGGCCCGGCGCCGACGCCAGTCCCTGAACCAGACCATCATAGACGAACTCTTCCGGGCCATTGGAACGACGGCGGAGAGCGACGCCGCTTTTCTCCGCCGGGTGCTTCGGGAGGAGGGACTGCTGGCGGAGCCCGACCTCTTTTGGGAGACGGACCTCTGGGAGGGTCCCGCTCCCACGGCCGAAGAGGTCCGCCAGTTGCTGGCGGGCGCGCCTCCCCTCTCCGACATCGTCATCGCCGAACGCGGGGAGGCATAATGGCTCTCTTCTACCTGGACACCAGCGCTCTGATCAAGTACTACGTCCCCGAGCCCGGCACCGGCTGGGTTCAACGCATCCTGGACGAGCGGAACAGGGACGGCGAGTGGACCCACTGGATTGCCATCAGCCAACTGACACGGGTGGAAATCGCCGCCGCCGTGGAAAGACGATACCGGGCCGGTGAACTGAGCGACCGCCAACGACAGGCTGTCCTGGCCAGTTTTGCCCGGGATTGGCGGGAGCGTTTTGAACGAATCGCTGTGAAGGAGAGAATCATACACCGCGCGGCCGCTCTGGTATCCCGCCACCCCCTCCGGGCCTACGACGCGGTGCAACTGGCCTCTGCACTGGTCCTGGCAGAAGCCCTCCGGCCCTATGGACGGCCTGCGCCGACTTTCGTCTCCGCCGATGCCCGCCTCTGCGAAGCGGCTCGCCGGGAGGGCCTGGAAGTGATCAACCCGAACGAGCAGATGTAGCCCCGCATCATTTTCGTGTAATTCGTGACCCCACTGCAAAAAGGGTTCTTTATCGCAGAGACCGCAGAGTACGCAGAGCAATATTTAAGAAAATCTCTGCGCTCTCCGCGTTCTCTGCGATGAGTTTTTGCAGTGAACTCATTCGTGCAATTCGTGGCTTAAGAAAAGGAGGACAGCATGCCCGAACCGTTAGCCCGAGTCTACAACCCCGCCGAAATAGAAGAGCGTCTCTACCGCTGGTGGGAGGAGCAGGGGTACTTCCGCCCCGAGACCCTGATCCAGAGGGGGCTGGCCTCCGCTTCCGGCCCCCGCTTCTGCATCACCATGCCCCCACCCAACGTCACCGGCGTCCTCCACCTGGGCCACGCCATGACCGCCGCCGTGGAGGACCTGCAGACCCGCTACTACCGTATGCGGGGGTACGACACCCTCTTCCTCCCCGGCACCGACCACGCCGGCATCGCCACCCAGAACGTCGTGGAGCGGGACCTCCGCCGGGAGGGGCTCACCCGCCACGACCTGGGCCGGGAGCCGTTCATCCAGCGGTGCTGGGACTGGGCCCAGAAGCACCGGGCCATCATCACCGAACAGCACAAGCGGCTGGGCGTCTCCTGCGACTGGTCGCGGGATCGGTTCACCCTGGACCCCGACCTCTCCCGCGCCGTCCGGACCGCCTTCGTCCGCCTCTACAAAAAGGGGCTCATCTACCGGGGCAAATATATGGTGAACTGGTGCCCCCGCTGCACCAGCGCCATCTCCGACCTGGAGAACGTCTACTGGGAGGAACCGGGCCACCTCTGGACGGTCCGCTACCCTATCGTGGACGAAACGTGGGACGGGCCACGGGCCGGGTGGGGGAGCGGGCGCTGGGCCGAAGGGGCCACCCGGTTTATCACCGTCGCCACCACCCGCCCGGAGACCATCCTGGGCGACACCGCCGTCGCCGTTCACCCCGACGACGAGCGGTACCGGGACCTGGTCGGGAAGACGGCGGTCCTTCCGGCCCTGGGCCGTCGCATCCCCATCATCGCCGACCCGGCGGTGGACCCGGCCTTCGGGACGGGCGCGGTCAAAGTGACCCCGGCCCACGACCCCACCGACTACGAAATCGGCCTGCGCCACGGCCTGGAGCCGATCAACGTCCTCTCCGAGACGGCGCGGATCAACGAGAACGGCGGCCCCTATGAAGGTCTGGACCGCTTTGAGGGCCGCCAGCGCATCGTCGCCGACCTGGAGCGGGAGGGACTGCTGGTGAAGACGGAGCCCTACGTCCACTCCATCGGCCACTGCCAGCGCTGCGACACCATTACCGAGCCGTACCTCTCGGTCCAGTGGTTCGTCCGCACCAAACCCCTGGCCGAGGCGGCCATCCAGGCCGTCCGCGACGGGCGAATGCGCATCGTCCCCCAGCGGTTTGAGAAAATCTACTTCAACTGGCTGGAGAACATCCGGGATTGGTGCATCAGCCGCCAACTCTGGTGGGGCCACCGCATCCCCGTCTGGTATTGCGATGACTGCGGCGGCCAGACCTGCGAACTGGAGGACCCGACCGTCTGCGCGCACTGCGGGAGCCCGAACATCCATCAGGACGAGGACGTGCTGGATACCTGGTTCTCCTCCGGCCTCTGGCCCTTCTCCACCCTGGGCTGGCCCGACGGGACGCCGGACTTCCGCCGCTACTACCCCACCGACATGCGGGAGACCGGCTACGACATCCTGTTCTTCTGGGTGGCCCGCGAGGTGATGCTGGGGCTGGAGATGACCGGGCAGGCCCCCTACTCCACCGTCTACCTGCACGGCCTGATCCGGGATCAGCACGGGCGGAAAATCTCCAAGTCTATGCCGGACGCGCACAAGTACGACCCCCTCAACATCATCCGGGAGTACGGCGCGGACGCGCTCCGCTACACCCTGCTCACCTCGTCCACGCCGGGCAACGACATGAACCTGGACCCGCGCCGGATTGAGGGGGCGCGGAACTTCGCCAACAAAATCTGGCAGGCGGCCCGCTACGTCCTCTCCGTCTGCGAGCGCTGGCCCGGAGAGGTCCCGGCTCTGGAAGGACTACCGCTGGGGCGGCCGGAGCGCTGGATTCTGAGCCGCCTGGCCCGCCTGATTGCCACCGTGAACCATCTTATGGAAGACTACCAGTACGGGGAGGCTGGCCGCCAGATCAACGACTTCCTCTGGAGCGAGTTCTGCGACTGGTATCTGGAGATTTCCAAGATTGCCATCTACGCGCCGGACGCCACGCCCCAGTCCACCGCCCCGACGCGCGCGGTGTTGCTGACGGTGCTGGAGGAAGCGCTGCGGCTGCTGCATCCGTTCATGCCGTTCGTGACCGAGGCACTGTGGCAGGCGTTGCCCGTCCCCAAAGAGACGGAGTCCCTTATGCTGGCCCGCTGGCCCGAAGAGGCCCCCTGGCCGGTGGACGAACGGGTGGAGGAGGAGATGGAGTTGCTGATGGGGCTCATCCGGGGCATCCGCAACATCCGGGCCGAGTACAACGTGGAGCCGGGGAAGCGCATCCCGGCCCTGTTCGCCGCCGGGGAGTGGGCCGGCCTGCTGCGGGAGGAGCAGGCCATCCTCTGCACACTGGCGAAACTGGACCCGGTGGGGCTGACGGTCGCGGAGGCGATGGACGCGCCGGCCCAGGCGGCGACGGTGGTGGTGGGCGACGTGGCGGCGTACCTGCCGCTGACGGGGCTGGTGGACCTGGAGGCAGAGCGGGCGCGGCTGGAGAAGGAACTGGCGAAGGTGACGGCGCGTATTGCTCGTAGCGAGGCACTGCTGGCCGGGGAGTTCGCCCAAAGGGCCCCGGCGGCGGTCGTGGCGCGGGAACAGGAGAAACTGGAGGACCTGCGGGCGGCCCGTCAGCAACTCCAGGAGCGGTTGGCCCGGCTCAGATAAAAACAAAACAGGTGACAGTCACCTACAAGGTGACTGTCACCTGGACTGTCACCTGATTTGACAAAAATCCTCTCTGCTGGTAGAATACAGGCCGCACGGCCCGTTCGTCTAGTGGACCAGGACGCTGGCCTCTCAAGCCGGAAACAGGGGTTCGAATCCCCTACGGGCCATCGGCCCATCTGTGGGAAAATGTAGGGGCAACCGCAAGGGGGCGACCGCAAGGGTCGCCCCTACAATTTTTGTCCCCGGCCAATCGTAGGGGCAGGGCTTGCCCCTGCCCCTGGGCTTGCCCCTGCCCCTGTGAGGGCGACCGCAAGGATCGCCTTACATTCGTGCGTGTCCTTCGTGTCCCTCGTGGTTATTTTCTACCCCGCCACCGCTGCAGCCCCCAGCCGATGAGCACCCCCAGCGGCGCCAGAATCACCCCCAGAAGCCCCGTCGGCACCATCTGCAACAGGTCCATATAGTACTTGAACCCCAGTTTCAGGTCCGGGAGGGCCCAGGAGAAGCGGATGTTGTAGAGCCAGTAGAACAGGTCCACCTGGAGCAGGAGCAGGTAGCCCACGAAGAAGGCGAAGGTCACCATCCGCTCCAGGGTCTGCAGGAGGAGCCGTTTCCAGGAGACGAAGGCCAGCAGGAGCCCGGCCACGGTGAACGAGAGGGCCGCGTCCAGCAGCCGTTCGTTGAAGAAGGCCTTGATCTGGGCCTCGGTGTTGAAGGCGGAGAGAGACCAGTTGTACCCCCGCCCGAAAAAGAGGGCGTTGTAGAAGGCGAAGTAGAGCAGGGCAAACCCCAGCGGGATCAGCAACTGGCGCCATCGTCGCCGGAAGAGGAGCAGGTAGAGAAGCGGGACGAAAGCAATGCCCAGAGCGATGGGCAGCCGGAGGAGCCGTTCCTGCCAGAATCGTTTCGCCCGCGCGGCCTGAGCCCGCGCCGTGATCTCCTCCCACATGCCACTCACGGCCCCCTCTTCCCCCCGCGCGAGCCGCTCCCGGTATTTGGTCAACACGTTCCCCGCAAACGGCCGGACCCCCAGGGCCTGGGCGTAGGCGTCGTAGAATCCCACCAGTTGCAGGCCGGCGTTCAGCCCGATGCGCCCTTTCGTTTCGGCCGATGCCTCCAGCATCTCCACCAGCGGGCGGCCCTGGGCGTGGACCGGGATGGGGATGCCCAGCAGGGCGGCAATGGTGGGGGCGATGTCGGCCTGAAGCCGCTCCGTATACACCCCGTGCCGGATGGCCTTCCCCACCATCACCAGCGGAACTTGCAGGACTGACTCCTCCCAGCCACCGTGCCCACCGACATCCACATGCCCGTGGTCGGAGGTGACGATCAGGACGTCTTTCTCCGGGTCCAGTCGTTCTGCCAGGAAGCCGATGTAGCCGTCCACCCGTTGCACCTCATCCAGGTACGGAGAACTGATACCACCGTACAGATGGGCCAGTTCGTCGGTCCCCCCAAAGTAAACCAATATAAGGCCTTCTGAGTACTCGTCCAGTGTCCGAACGGCCAGATGGTAACTCTTGCTATCCATCTCGGTCCACGCTTCCAGCGGGATATTCTCCCCCTTAGGCCAGGACACTTCTATGAAGTCTGTGAGATGAGAGCCGTAGAGTTTTTCCCATCCTCCTCCCCCGACGATGACAGATGGCATCCCGGCATCCCGCGCCGCCTTGAAGATGGTGTCCACCCGGACTTCCCCCTCGTACCAGTTGGTGGTCACCCCGCTGATCTCCTGCCAGGTGCCCGACACAAGGACCGTCCAGGAGGAATAGGAGAGCGACGGCTGCCCAATCCGAACGGAGAGGTCAGCCCCCCGCTGACGGAGTTCGTTCAGGCGGGGCATATTCCGGGAGGCGTCCAGCCGCAACCCGTCCACCAGGACCAGGACGACCCGTCGGGCCAGGGGTTCGGCCGCGATCCCCCGGGGCAGGTCGGTCAGGTAAGGGGTCTGGTACTCCACCACCGCGTCCCAGCTCAGCATCGCCAGGTTCTGGGCCTGGTAACCGATGGCCGCCAGGATGAGAAGGACCAGGACCAGCAGCAGGATTTTCCCCACGCGAGCCATATCACACCTCCTTGGGTATAATATGTTCTGATACTGGGAGTGCCAGCCCACCCCGACTTGATAACGGCGGGAATCTCTGGCCTCCCCTCGGGCAGCGCCTTCGGGGCGAAGCCTGAGATCTGGCTCAGGGAGGGCAGCGCTGTGCCTTCTTGTTTCCCTGCTCCTGAGGAGCAAATTCTATGTCCAGTATGCGCCCCTCGTCCCGATGGGCCTCGCCCCGAGCCCTCGGCCCCGAGGCCTCGGGCCGAGGGGGCTTCTCGGCCCGGGGGGTACTTCTCACCCGCATCCTGTTCACAATCTGCCACTCCCTTGTGTGAAAAACGCGGATTTCTTCTCACCGCAGAGAGTGCCAAGAATGCGTACCTCACCCCTCCCCCCAGCCCTCTCCCCTCTCCTGGCCGAAGGCCATGAGAGGGGGAGATAATGGAGGTTTGGGGGCGGCGGCTTCGCCGCCGCCCCAAACCCCTTCTTCTTCCCCCTTCTCTCCCGTTTCGGGGGAGAAGGAGGCAAGGGGAGATGAGGGGGTCAAAATGGGTCTGCCGACCGAGATTGAATGAATTTTCTGCGCCCCCTGCGTTCTCTGCGATGAAATCTGTTACGCTATGGAGAGGGCGAGCCCAATTTGCGGCTCAGTTTCTCCAGCATGTCCGCCACCATCGTGGGGAGGTCATATTGGGGCGACCACCCCCATTCCTCCCGCGCCGCGCTGTCATCCACCGTACGGGGCCAGGAATCAGCAATCCGCTGGCGGAAGTCCGGCCGGTATTCACAGACGAATTCGGGAATGTGCTTTTTGATTTCGGCGGCCAACTCCCCGACGGAGAAACTGAGGCCCGCCAGGTTGAAGTCTGTATGGTGCTTGAGGCGGGCGAAGTCGGCCTCCATCAGCATCAGCGTCGCCCGGATGCAGTCGGGCATGTACATCATCGGCAGGACCGTGTCCTCCCGGACGAAGCAGGTGTAGCGCTTGTGCTGGATGGCCTCGTAGAAGATTTCCACCGCGTAGTCGGTGGTGCCGCCGCCGGGCAGAGTCTCGCTGCTGATAATGCCCGGATAGCGGAGGCCCCGCACGTCCAGCCCGAAGCGGCGGACGTAGTAGTTGCCCAGCAGTTCGCCCGTGACTTTGGTCAGACCGTACATCGTCGTCGGGCGGAGGACCGTCTCCTGGGGGGCCGGGTCCCGGGGCGTCTCCGGGCCGAAGACGGCGATGGAACTGGGGACGAAGACTCGCACCATCCCGTGCTCCCGGGCGACCTCCAGGACGTTGTAGAGGCCGTTGATGTTGACATCCCAGGCCCGGTGGGGATTCTTCTCCCCGGCGGCGGAGAGGACGGCGGCCATATGGTAGATGGTGTCTATGTGGTACTTGCGGACCACCGCCTCCAGTTCTTCCCGTTTCGTGACGTCCAGGAATTCAAAGGGGCCCGAATCACAGAGGGCAGGTTTTTCAGGGGGACGCAGGTCTGTGGCAATGACGTTCTCTCTGCCATATTTTTCACGCAGCGCCTGGGTCAGTTCGGAACCAATCTGTCCGCAGGCTCCGGTGACCAGAATGCGCTTCATCTCTCGGTGATTGGACATGGGGGCTCCTCTTTTTGAAGGTCGCAGGTCGCAGGGTCGCAGGTCACAGGGTCGCAGGTCGCACGCCGCATGTCGCAGGTCGCACGTCGCAGGGCGCAGGTCGCACGTCGCAGGGCGCAAGTCGCACGTCGCAGGGCGCAGGTCGCACGCCGGAGGTCGCAGGTTATGGCTCCCAAACGTGCTGGACCAGGATGCCCTCTTTCTGAAGGGCCTCCAGGAGCGTTTCCCGGTCCACCCCTTCCACCCGGATCGCGATGACCCGGTCCTCGGGGCGCTTCCCCCAGAAGGTCCCCAGGGAATGGATGTTGCCCCCCAGCGCGGCAATGCGGTCCACCACCCGGGCCAGGCTTCCCACCTTCTCTGGGATGACCACGGTGATGCGAAGGCTGGGGTATCCTCCCCCCAGGCCCTCCACGAAGACCCGGAAAATGTCCGTGTCGCTGATGATGCCCACCAATTGGTCGTTCTCCACCACCGGCAAGCAGCCGATGCGGTGCCGGATCATCACCTGGGCCGCCTCCTCAATGGGCAGGTCCGGCGAGACAGTGATGACGTCCCGATTCATGACCTGTCCCACCGTCATCCGGGAGAGGAGATACTGAATCTCAAAGTTGCTGAGGGACATTTCCGGTTTGGGGGACGCGTAGACCAGGGCTTTCTCGGTGGTGATCCCGACCAGTTTGCCGCTCGGGTCCACCACGGGCAGGTGGCGGAAGCGCTTCTGGCGGATCAGGTCCAGCGCGTCTTTGACGGATACATCAGGGGTAACGGTTATCGGGTTGGGGGTCATACGGTCGCGAACCAGCACAGGACCTCCTTGATAACCAATGACCAATGAACACACCGACTACCCCGGGGGCCAGCGCAGGGGGCGACCGCCCAGGAGGTGCAGGTGCAGATGAAAGACGGACTGGCCCGAAAGGGGGCCGCTATTGACCACCAGCCGGTAGCCGTCGGTGACTTTCAGGTCTTCCGCCAGTTGCCGGGCCACGATCATCATCTTGCCCAGCAGCGGCGCATCCCCTGGCTCCGCCTGCGCGATGCCGACGATGTGCCGGTTGGGGACGATGAGGATATGGACCGGCGCCTGAGGGTGCGCGTCGTGGAAGGCGGTCACTTCGTCGTCCTGATAGATGATGCGCGCCGGGGCCTCCCGGCGGACGATGCGGCAGAAAATGCAGTCCGACATAAGGTCACTCCTCAGCGGTGGGGTTTCTCAGATGGCGAAGCAACAGGGCGAGCAGCGCGTCGGCCAGGCGAATGACCTCCCCGGCGTCTTCTTCCGTCGGATGAGCCGTGGGCCGGTAGCGGGCTTCATTCTTCCACTGCAGCGCCCGGTTCAGCCCGCGGCCCAGTTCTGGGTCCACCTCCCCCGTTTTTACATAGAGTGCCCCGAACGAACTCACGATCCCCCCGTGACTGCCGGGCATATTGTCCTGTTTCAGCAGAATCAGCGCCTTCGCCGCCAGTTCCGCCGCATTGTAGCCAGCGTCTATCGCCAGCCGGAGACGACCCCGCTCCAGAACCTCGCGGGCCGATTCCAGGTACTCCTCGGCCAACCGCGCCAGGTCTTCCGCCATCGTCCGCTTCATTTCCCCCGCAGAATATACCTCCACCCCATGCCGGGTCACGTTGTACAGGAAATAATCCCGGGGCGGAACCAGGTCGTACACTGAAGAAAAGATAATTTCTATCGGGGCCTGCTGCTCGGTCATAAAATCGTAGGCCCGGTCCAGGATGACTCTTTCCACTTCCCGGCCGTCCAGGGTGGCGATCAGGATATCTATGTCGGAATCGGGGCCAGCCGTCCCCGTAGCCTGACTCCCAAAAAGGATGATGCGCGCGATTTTATCCCCACCCTCGCCGGAAAGCAGGTGGTCTTTGAAACGGACCAGGAGTTCCTGCAGGGCCTGCTTCTCCATTCCAACGGCACTCCGTGCGCTGCGTGCCTGACGACAAACTACGAGCGGACAGGCTGACAGCCTGCGCTACCGGAATTATACCACTTCTCCCACCAGAAAACCATTCTGCTCTCCGACCAGGCGCGTGGGGGTGATCCGGTTGTGCAGGTCGGCGGGGCAGGCGGTGACCACCTGGAGGTAGTTGTCGGTCAGACCGTGCCAGAGGCCGTCCCGCCGACGGCGCTCCCAGAGGACCGCCAGTTCCTGGCCCAGAAACCGCCGCCGGTACTGGGCCGCCAGGCGCTCCCCCAGGTCCCGCATCCGGGCTGCCCGCTCCTGCACCACTGGCTCGGGGACCTGTCCCTCCATCCGGGCGGCCGGGGTGCCCGGACGGGGAGAGAAGGGGAAAACGTGCAGACGGGCGAACTCCATCCGCTCCACGAAGGCCAGACTCTCAGCGAACTCCGCCTCGTCCTCCCCGGGAAACCCCACGATGATGTCGGTGGTGACGGCCATGTCGGAGACGGCGGCGCGAATCCGCTCCAGCAGACGGGCGTACCCGGCGGCGGTGATGCGGCGCCTCATTCGCCGCAGGGTCGCCTCACAGCCGGATTGCAGCGGCAGGTGGAGTTGACGGCAGAGGCGGGGGTTGGGCCAGAGGGCCAGCAGGGACTCATCCACGTCCCAGGGCTCCACCGAGGAGAGGCGCAGACGGGGGAGGTCGGTCTGGGCCAGAATCGCCGCGATGAGGCCCGCCAGCCCGCCCGGCAACCCCAGGTCCCGGCCGTAGGCGCCGATGTTGACGCCCGTCAGAACGGCCTCCTGGTAGCCCTCCCGAACCCGCTCCGCAATCTCGGCGACTACCTCCTCCGGCGGGCGGCTGCGGACCGGGCCGCGCAGGATGTGGACGATGCAGTAGGTGCAGGCGTTGTCGCAGCCGTCCTGGATTTTGACAAAGGCGCGGGTCCTCACCCCCACCCCCCTAACCCCCCTCCCCCTCTCCCGTTCTACGGGAGAGGGGGAGGGGGGCAGGGGGGAGGGGGTGAGGGCCTCCACCGCCCGCTCTTTCTCCTCGTTGGGGATCACCCAGGCGACGTTGGGGAAGGCGGCCAGTTCCTCCCCCCGGAGGGTCGCGGCGCAGCCCAGGACGGCGATGCGGGCCTGGGGATTGGCCCGTGCCAGCGCCCGCAGCAGGTGGCGGGTCTTCCGCTCCGCCTCGGCGGTGACCGCACAGGTGTTCACCACGCAGATGTCGGCCCGGGCGGGGTCGTCCACCACCTGACAACCCCGCCCGGCCAACTGGCGGGCCAGAGCCTCCAGTTCGCTCTGGTTCAGCCGACAACCCAGACTGCGCAGATAGATGCGGTGAGACATGACGACGGACGACGGACGATGGACGACAGACGACAGACGACGGACGACGGACGATGGACGACAGACGACAGACGACGGACGATGGACGACAGACGACGGACAACGGACGACAGACAACGGACGACAGGGACGTGTGGCGCTGACCGTCAGACCGGTACGCCGATGCAGGCCGACAGCCTGCGCCACATAACAGGCTGACAGCCTGCGCTACAGTGTGGCGCCAGCCGTCCGGTCGGTACAGGTTAACGACCTGCGCCTGGCCACCTGAGAGTTGGGGATAGGACACGGATCAACACGGGTTTTTACGGATCGGCACGGATGAAAAATCCGTGAACATCCGTACCATCCGTGTTTATCCGTGTCCTATTGAACGGCAAGCCAGGCAAGAGTTCAACAATCAGTGGTCCTCAGGCCAGGCGATGAGGATCGCGGTGACGGTCGCGCCTTCCGGGAGGGGAGGGCCGGGGGGGATGCGCAGGAGAGCATTGGCCCCCAGCATGGAGAGCAGGCGGCTGCTGGCCTGGGAGCCCGTCGTCCGGGCCCACCACCCATCCTCCTCTCGCTCCACCACCGCGCGCACAAACTCCGTCCGCACCGGGTCGGGCCGGACCGGGTGCCGCAGCCGGACCGGCATCTCCGGCCGCCGCAGTCGGGTGTGCCCGGCCATCCGCCGCAGGGCCGGCCGGACGTACAACTCAAAAGAGACCAGCGCGGAGACGGGATTGCCGGGCAGAGCAAAGCAGGGCTTGCCCCGGACGGTGGCGAACGTGAAGGGCTTGCCTGGCTTCTGCCGGACTCTGTTGAAGTGGACGGTGCCCAGTTCGGCCAGCAGGGGCCCGATATGGTCGCGGTCTCCCTCGGAGACGCCGCCGGAGGTGATGAGGACGTCGGCATGATCCAGGGCCGACGCCACTTTTTCCCGCAACATCTCCGGTCGGTCGGGGACGATTCCCAGCGAGAGGGGCTCCCCTCCGGCCTCCCGGATCGCCGCCATCAGCGTGTAGCGGTTGCTATCCCGGATTTGCGCCGGGCCGGGGATTGCCCAGGGCTCCACCAACTCGTCGCCGGTGGAAAGAACGGCCACCCGTGGGGAAGGGTAGGCCCACACTTCAAACCGGCCCACCGTCGCCAGCAGCCCCACCTCCGCCGGGCCCAGCACCGTCCCCGCCGCCAGCACCACCTGCCCGGCGGCCAGGTCGGAGCCCGCCGGACGGACGTTCTCGCTAGGGCGAACGGCGCGGGTAAAGTGGACAAAGTCCCCCTCCACCCCGCTGTCCTCCACCATCACCACCGCGTCGGCGCCGGGGGGAATCGGCGCGCCGGTCATCACCCGGGCGGCGGTGCCGGGGACGACGGTGACCGTCGGCATCTCTCCGGCCCCGCCCTCCCCGCTCAGAATCCGCCGCCGGGGCGACGGGTCCTCCGCCACGACGGCCCAGCCGTCTACAGTGGACGCCGCAAAGGGCGGGTGGTCGGTTTCGGCGCGGACGTCCTCTGCCAGAACCCGTCCGGCAACCACATCCAGCGCAAATCTCCGGGGCGCCAGCGGCGCCACCGCCGCTATCACTCGCTGCCAGGCCTCCTCGGGCTCAATCATTACCATTCCCCCTACTCCCTACTCCGTACTTCCTATACTCCCCCTCCAGCAATCGCCGGGCCGCCGCTACCAGCCCGAAACAGCCGGTCAGCATCATATCGCCGTAGGGCGCGGCGAAGTGGTAGCCCAGACTGGCAGCCAGGTGACGCTGGGGGCCGGTCACCGCGACGAAGCGGAAACCACCGTCGGGGGTGTAATCCGGGCGGATGTAGGCGCCGTGGCCATTGTCCTCATAGACCTCCGCATCGGTCAGCGTGCCGGCCCGAAGACGGTCCACCAGATGCCGGAGTTTCTCTGCCGTGATCAGGACAGTGTGGTGCTCAAAGAGGCCCAGGATACGGCCGGCCCGGAGGAGTACCGCCACGGTGTGCTGGTTACCGACGTTGACGGCGATGAGCCCCTCTTCGTGGTGGGCCGCCGCCACCGGGTCCTCCAGAATGCCCCAGAGCGCGGCCGGTCCGGTATCCATCAGAATGGCCCCGGGGACGTCCCGCTGCACCGCCTGCATGCGGGTGTAGGGCGCGGGGATGTCCCGATAGGCCAGCCGGACCATCTCCCCGCCGTTCCGGACGAATTCCCGCCACAGGTGGAAGCGGAAGCGGCGGTTGGAGCCTTCCAGACATTCCCCGTGGTCCTGCACCGCCACCGCCACCGTCTCCGGAAGCGAGACGCCGAAGGGGGCCAGCGCGTCCGCCAGAACCTTCAGGTCCACATCCCGCGTCCGCAGGGTGACCAGGTTGGGCAGGTCCGGCGGTTCGTCGGTGATGATATAGCCCAGACGCCGCACTTCCTCCAGGTTATCTCGCACGGTCAGCGCCGCGCGCGGGGTGATGTAGACGGGGTGCCCGGCCCGGATGTGCCGCTTCATCGCGCTGACGACGGGCCCGCCGCCCATCAGGTTGCCCGTCAGAAAGAGGGGACGCCCCTCCCGGGTCGCCTGCTGGACCTGGCGGGCCAGCACGGTTGTCCACGACGGGAGTACCAGTTTGACGTTATTTTCCATCGGCTGCCCGGCCTCCCAGATGAGGATGTCCTGGGTGCCTGCGCCGACGTCTATGGCCAGGATGCGGTCCAACGGATTCGTCATTCGTTCGGTAGCCTCTCTATCACAATTTCCCACGAACTCATCTCCCCGTCCGGGCACGTCTGGAGGGACAGGCCGGAGAGGACGGGGGCATTGGGCTCCTCCACGCTCAGCGCGTAGAAGACGCCCGGCTGGAGGTGGAAATCGGCGTAGCCGGGGCTCACCCAGGGGCGCAGTCCGGTGACGGCGCGGTCGGCGCCGTCGGCCCAGAGGAGCCACAGCACCACGCCGTCCAGTGGCCGGGGCCCCGCCGGGGTGGGCGTCGGGCGGCGCGGGGACGGGGTCGCGGTCGGCTGCGGCAGCGGTGGCGTCTGCACCCACACCCGCAACTGCCCCGGCGTCTCTCCGCAGACCAGATTCTGGGTCAGAACCCGATAGGGGGAAGGGACCGGTGTCCACTCCGGGACCGGAGCGGGAGTGGCCGTCGGGGTCGGAGGGGTGGGCGAAACGGGCGGAACGGGTGGGGTCGGCATAGGGGTCGGGAGAATGCCCCCGGTAGTTGCCCCGGGCGTCTCCAGGTAGATGCTCATCGCCGGGGTGTAGACGCCCAGGCGCCGGGCCAGTTCGGTCAGGCGCCGCATGGTCGGCGCGGGCTGACCGTGGGCCGCGTACGCCTCTATCATCGCCGCCAGCGCGTCCCGCACGTCCTCTTCCCGCAGTCCCTTCAGCCGGGCCAGGGCCCGGTCCATATCCCCGTCGGCCACGTACCCCAGGGCGGCCAGCCGAATCCACTCGTGCCGGTAGTCGCTGCGGAGCAGGGGCGGGGTCGTGTTGTAGAGTTGGACGGGGTCAATCAGCCAGGCGTAGACCAGCCCCAGCGCCAGCCCGAGGGCCAGACCGAGAGAGAGGGCGAGGAACCGGCTCCGGGAGATCACGGCGTCCCTCCGAGGTGGGGCCACATGGCCGGGGTGGTGGCCCCCAGTGCTTCCGCCAGGCGCACCAGCATACGGATGTCGGTGGGACGGCCGTCCTGGGCGATGAGGGTCTCGGTCAGTTCCACCAGGGGACGGGTGGGCTGCTCGGGGTCCAGGCGGGCCAGCCGCTCCCGGGCGGCGTCGGGGTTCCCTTCCACCTGGTACGCGGCGGCGACCATCAGGATGTAGTCGTTCCGGTAGTCCTGCCGCAACTGGGCGGGGGCGGTGTTGGTGTACTGAACCGGCCAGAGGACCCAACCAACCAGGAGCCCCAGGGCGATGCCCAGGGCCAGACCGACCAGTCCCAGGAGAAACAGATTTCGCATCGGGGCCTCGCGGGGTGGCTCAACGGAAAGGGGATTTTGGACCGCGGCCCAAAATCCCCCTGAATCAGGTGCCGGAGGTGGGAGTCGAACCCACATGGGCCAAGCCCACACGATTTTGAGTCGCGCGCGTCTGCCTGTTCCGCCACTCCGGCCCGTCTTTTTTATCAAACCACGAAGACACAAAGGCACAAAGTTTATTGACAAAAATCTTCGTGTCTGTTAAATCCCATAAAATCGTACCTGGGGTATACCGGCTCAAGTCCCGAAAAATCGTACCTCCAGAGTTCCGTAACGGCGGACACTTTCTGTGCTTCCAGGCTTGATTACCCCTCACCCCCCTTTATCCCCCCTCTCCCCCTGGCCTTCGGCCAGGGGAGAGAGGGGATTGAAGAGGGGTTTTGCGGCGGGCGGCGAA
>Ga0272447_1001291_pt1 | contig 16029 bp, 20 predicted proteins | sample YNPCB0133_FD_194589 | JGI IMG/M metagenome (GOLD analysis project Ga0272447, IMG submission 194589) | Hot spring microbial mat communities from Yellowstone National Park, WY, United States - YNP-CB-013-3 | ecosystem: Environmental > Aquatic > Thermal springs > Hot (42-90C) > Sediment | place... | reverse complement strand
GGAACAAGAGTCCTTTCTACCAATCAACTCGTATGGAGCCACATGTATTTGTTCCCTCATAAATAACTCCACTTTCTGAATCAGCCCATAGTGCCAAAAGCATTTCCGGGACTTCGTACACTACTTCCTCCTTCGCAGCGTGCCCAATTGCTCTGGAGTTACTCCCATGAAGTTGATAATAGAGCGTGGACGAAATCATCTGGGAATGATGGGACGCTTGCAGATGAACCGATCCAACAGCGTGGAGATTCATCCGACGGCGATCGTAAGTTCGGAGGCCGTCGTGGAAGAGAATGTCCGTATCGGTCCTTACACCATCGTGGAAGGACCTGTGGCCATTGGAGCGGGGACAGTAATCGGTCCCCACGCGCATCTGATCGGGCCTTTGAGGATCGGACGGAACAATCAAATCGGAACCGGCTGTGTGCTGGGAGGCGCCCCCCAGCATTTGGGCTACCGAGGAGAAGCCACTGACATCGTCATCGGCGACGGAAACATTTTTCGTGAATATGTTACGGTCCATCGAGCCTTACCTCAGGGAACTGGCCACGGCAGCGGGATAACACGCATCGGTCACCGAAATCTGTTCATGGTGGGGTGTCATGTGGCTCATGATTGCACGATTGGAGATGATTGCATCCTGGCCAATGGAGCATTGCTTGCCGGACACGTCACCTTGGCGGACCGCGTCCTCATCAGTGGCAATTCGGCCGTCCATCAGTATTGCCATGTAGGCCGATTGGCCATGCTCAGCGGAGTATCCGCTATCAGCCAGGACATCCCTCCGTTCTGGGTGATGCAACGCCACAATGAGGTTTGCGGCGTCAATGTCATCGGTATGCGACGAGCGGGACTATCTACATCGGACATTCAAGCGGTCCGACACTTGTTTAGCCTGATCTATCGTCAGCGACTTCCTCTGAGCGTAATCCTGCAACAGAACCACCAGCTTGTGGAACATTCCTCAGCAGTTCGGGAAGTTCTCGACTTTATCCGTAGCTCTCGACGCGGCATACCCGGGGCACATCGCTATCGCGGCGCCGTAGAAGCCAACTCCGATGCCCAAAGTTCCGCCGCTTGACCTTTGTGCCTGGAAAAACCCGAAAAGCCCTCCGCGACCCCAACCATCTCGCTTTGCTATAACCTCAACCACTTCGCCTGTGCTAAAGCAACGGTATGGGAGAAAATGGTTTGAGCGGAATGCTTCCCTTTGTCCCCTCCACTCGTGTGTACTCCTGAAAAAACAATATGTGTGCTTCTGGAGGCACAATAATTCTCGGTTATTGCCCTTTTCCCGTTCCCCGGTCTTTCCTTGTCACTGTTTCGTCGGCTTCTACGATATTAGACGAGGGAGGCAGGGTCACCGTTGAGGTGAACGGCCAGAAGTTACTCCAGATATCAAAAGAAAGAATCGCGTTGGTTGTGTGAGTAGCCATTCCGGAGGGTTGCACGGCCTTCCTCAAGAGGATTACCGATCCTCACGACATCCGTGGAATACCCTCAGATCTCCCCATGGGGGGCACCACATGTTTTCCCGGGGAGTTTGCCACTGTTGAATACGGTGAGGAGCACACCAACGCCTGAGGTGTAAGCTATGCAGACCATTGCCACGCTCAAGGCTATCGTACGTAACAGCCGCGGTACCCGTGCCGCACGAAAGCTGCGTCACCAGGGACTGGTTCCAGCGATCATTTACGGGCATAAGCAAGAAAACGTGCCTGTCGCTGTACCCCGTCACGACATCGACCATATCGTCCGGGTCCAGCATTCCCGCATGATCACCTTGGATGTGAACGGGCACACGGAAACCGTGCTCATCCGTGAAGTGCAGTGGGATGTCTTTGGTCGTGAGATCATTCATGTGGATTTCGAACGCAAAACTGCGGCAGAAAAGGTGCGGGTCGTTGTTCCGATTGAATTGCGGAACGTACCGAAACAATCCGGCGGAGCGGTATTGGATCAACCACTTCATACGGTCCACGTGGAGTGTCCGTTGGGTAACATTCCGGAAGTGATACGTGTCGATATCACCCACTTGAGTGTGGGCCATCCGATTCACGTTAAAGACCTCGTGGTGCCGGAAGGTGTACGCATTCTGGAGCAACCCGAGGCCGTGGTCGTTCAGTTGAAGATGCCTGGTGCCGCCGAGGCTGCTGCTGCACCGACTGCAGAAATAGCTCCTGCTGCCCCCGAAGTCATCAAGAAAGAGCGCAAAACCGAAGAAGAGGAAAAATCATCCTAGATCCGCCCTTCCAACCTCCTCCGAATGGAAAACCATCACGGCCGCCGGGAGGCAGGCACAGTGTGCGGATGGCCACGTCCTTCCCGTGATCTGGGAAGCCAGACAGCACACTTTTATGCCGACATGGCAAAGCAGGGTGTGTACTGACTTCCGCATTTTTACAATGATTTGTGATGGCCGCAACTTCCGGGGATTCCCGGTCGTAATGCGATCCGTGCGCCTACTGAACGGATAAACACTTATGAAGATCGTCGTCGGTTTGGGCAATCCCGGGAGTCGCTACTGCGGCACACGCCACAATGTCGGCTTTGAGGTCATTGATACGCTTGCTCGTCATCCCTCCGTGGGCGCTTTCCGGGAAAAATTCGAGTCGCTGGTGGCAGAAGGCCGCGTGGATGACGAGACGCTTCTGCTTGTCAAGCCCCAAACGTATATGAACTTGAGTGGCCGTGCCGTCCGCGCCCTGCTGGATTTTTACAAACTCCCTCCCCAGCAATTGCTCGTGGTATGTGACGACATCCATCTGCCGCTGGGCAAGTTGCGCCTCCGTGCTCGTGGTAGTCATGGAGGACATAACGGGCTGCGAGACATTCAACAACATCTCGGCACAGAAGAGTACCCCCGCTTGCGGATCGGTGTGGGGGAACCAGCGGCCGGTGAGGCGGTCGATCATGTTCTCGGCCGCTTTCGAGCTAGCGAGCAGCCCATCATTACAGAGGCGATTTTACGAGCGGCTCAAGCGGTAGAGTGTTGGGCCTTGCAAGGAATCGAGGCGGCGATGAACCGCTTCAACGCTTCCGACAAGCAAGCTCAACCATCATCATCCCGCAACCGCTCATCCCCACGACCTTCCCCTCCCGCGTCGGCGTCCGCCACGACTTCTCCCCCGGATGCGGCGACTCTGGCAGAAATAACGCGTCCCATCCCAGCTACGGAATCGGACAGCCACATGCCGGCGCATCAGTCCGGCAACTCCCCGCCTTCCTCCTCTTGCGAGGGTATCTCCTCATCTTCATGCTCTCCCCCTGGCAACCCCTCAGCCAATTCATAAATCAATATCCCACACCCCATGATGGTGACCCCTCTTTCCGAAGGGAGGAAAGAGGTAAACGGCAGTCCTTTCAGACTTCTGCATAGCTGCCGTTGTATCCGTGGTTACGCGACTGCTGCCCATCCAGCAGTCGGGGAAGCGAGGCAAAGCCATGCCGATGAATACTTACGAAACCCTGTTGCTGCTGGACCCCACGAAAGTCAGCTCAGACAGCGAAGGGGTCCTCAAGCAACTCCATGCACTCTGGGAACGACACGAGGCTACCATTCTCGTCAGCCGACCATGGGATTACAACCATAAACTGGCCTACCCTATCCGCAAGTTCAAAAAGGGAGCCTATCACGTCATCTACTACCAACAGGACAGTCAGAAGCAACGGGAACTGGACCGCGATATCAAACTTCAGGAGGGTCTGGTGCTAAGACACCTCACAATCCGGTTGCATCCCAAATGGGTCGATGCGATGCTCAGTGTAGCCCGCGAGGATGGTTCAACAGCCTTCGCCCTCCGTGGCATGCGGGAAGATGTCACCCTCAGCGATGAGGCAACGTCTTCCTCACCCACCGACGCTACCACACCCAGCGAACCTCCCCCCTCTCCGCCTCCCACACCAAGCCGACGGACACGCCGGAGTGCCGAAGCTGCAAACAAAGCGGAATTGTCCTAACACTCCCTTTCCTCCCTGACACCGATCCGGTTGACCTCACCAAAACCATCCCTCCCTTCACCTCCCCTCCAACCCGCTTCAGAGACTGATCCGGGAAGCGTCGGTTTCGTCTCGCGCGGGTCGAAGTGATCCGTGTCGCGTCCCATCGAAGGTGATCCATACCCCTACCGTTATCCCCCCAGGGGCGGAGGTTGGCCTCACCCTGATCCATTCGGTATCTCCCGAAAATCCGGATAACGGAATGTTCCGTACCGCTTAGGATGATTTTTGGACCTACCAACCTTGCGGTAGGTAGCTGGGTGTGGGATATTTGGTAAGGAGGATGTGGTCTCACCCTTTCCCAGAGTCTCAACCGTATCCCCTAGCGAGACCCATCCCGAAAGGAGGTCGCACCATGGCGACGTTGAACAAAGTGATGTTGATTGGCCGGCTCATTGACAATCCGGAGCCCCCGCGTACCCTGCCGAGCGGTAACACAGTGATCAAGTTCCGTTTCGCCGTGGGTCGCAGCCGGAAAAATCCACAAACGGGTCAATGGGAAAATGATCCCAACCCCCTCTACATCGACTGTGAAGCCTACAGTCGGCCGGACACCCGCCGCAACCTCCCGGAACTGATCCATCAGTTCGCTCGCAAGGGAGACCCCCTCTACATCGAGGGACGATTGCAACTCGATCAATGGGAGGACAAAAACGGCGGGGGCAAACGTTCCAAACACAAAGTTGTGGTGGAAAGTATCGAGTTCCTCGGCAGCCGTAACCCAGACGGTCCTCCCCCTTCCCCCATCAACCGTGCGGCCTCCCGTCCCAACACCACTCAGGGCCACGAGGATCTGCCGGACTCCTACAACTCGGATACTCCCCCAGCCCCTCAGGAGGATGAGGACCCCATTCCCTTCTGAACCGCCACCCTTTCTCCAGCTCTCTTCGTGTAATCCCTGCCCCGTCAACTCGTTACGGCCCCGACGGGGCAAGCAAACGTTACCGCTGCGGACAAAGGCCGGTCCCATTCCTATGATGACATACCCGGCTCGATTTGTCCTCGATTACTCCGGGAAGGCTGGGTTTATTTGGTGAGAATCACGGTAGTCCGGCTTTCTATCCGCGACGGACTTCTTAGGAGCAACTGTCATGGCTAAGAAGAGTTCCTCCGGCACCGCCGCTAAAACTTCCGCGCCCGCGCCGACCCAACGGCTACCTAAAAAGAAGGTCAAAAAGCGGCAACAAGTTAAGAAAGATCCCCACGGCAACATCTTCGTCGTGCTCGTGCAAGATATTCCTCACCTCGGACGCCAGGGCGAAGTGGTACGAGTCCGTCCCGGTTACGCCCGGAACTACCTCTATCCCTACGGTCTGGCCGTAGCACCCACCGAGGAGAACCTCCGCCGACTGGAGCAATACAAGATTCAAATCCAGAAGGCTCGTGAAGCGAAAATTGCAGATCTGAAGGTGCTGGCGGAGCAACTTTCCCGGCTACCTGTGATCACCATCGAAGCCAACGCTAACGAAGAAGGCCACCTCTATGGGTCGATCGGGCCTGTGGAAATCAGCAAGTATCTCAAGAACAAAAACTTGCTCGTCGAACCAGATATGATCCGCATGGATCAACATATCAAAGAAGCCAACACCATTGTGGAAGTGCCCGTTCACCTGGGGTACTCCATCGAAGCGAAAATTCAGGTAGCAGTGATCGCAGCCACCAAGCGTTGAACCCCCTGCACTGAGGGGAATCCCCCTGGTTTTGAGGCTGGCCTAGGCCTTTTTCTCTGCTGCGTCTCATTCACTGCGGAGCGGAACTGTTCGGGACACATTCACTACGGAGCCGTATAAGAAACAAGCTCCGATGCTTAGGTCCCGGATGCCAAGGTAGATGTTGAATCGATTCTCTTTGCCGATAGATTTTTCACGAGTTGGAAAACTTGTACGAGAAAATGGTAAGTGAATTTTTCGATTCCCTCAGCATTACTTTCCCGGTTGCCTGCAACATTGAGTATGAAAATGTTGTTTTGGACTAACCATTGGAACACCTCCTCCGGAGTCACTTTCTGTTGGGAACGCGAGGACTCGGGATAAGTAACTTTCAACAAGGGCCTTTGTAGTTCCTCCGCATAGCGGATAGTGGCAGCAACACCGTCGGCATTCCAACGGCGGGCGATACAGATAGTACCGCGGGCAAATTCCACATTGCGTCGTGTTCGCTTGGTGTACTCTGTAGTCGGTAAAGCCAACATGCCGTACAGTCGTTCATATTCGGGTCGGGGGCCATCTTCAGTGAGATAGCCCTTGGGCATCCAACCACCCGTGGGAATGCCACAGGCTTTGGCTGCCTTCAGACCGCCTATATCGGCTCCCGTCTGTCCCCCTGAGATCACACGTTTCAACTCAAATGTCGCCATAAGTAATCTCCCCTAGAACATGCTCGACCAGTTCTCTGTCACCGTGGAAATATTTGATGAGATGATGGAATCCGCATCCCGCTCCCGTAATCCCAATCCTCATTCTACAGCCGTGGTAGCATGGTTGTCATGGAATCGGACAGTTGCACTCCTGAAACCACCCGAGAGCAGGACCTTTCCTTTCGATAACCCATGGTCGCAAGCAGTATTTGTTGCAAGTTTCCCGCCATCGGTGATTCTGCCAGACATCATTGCGGGGATCGTGCTCGGACTCAATCACAACCCACGCACAACCTAAGCGACGACCCCATCATAACCAGTCGACAAGGGAGGCGGCGTGGACCGACCGACCAACCTTGCAACCGCCCTTCCCTGACAGGCACAATCAGGGTATGTTAGGCGCTCTCAATCGAGAATGGATGGGGGACGAAGCCTCTGGAGTTGTTCCAGGGGACCGATTTCGCCCTGCAGTGGAAATACCTGGTCCTCTCTCAATGGAACGCCGAGAACTATGTCTGACGGACTGAATGACCGTGCATTACCTCATAATCTTGAGGCTGAGAAAGGGGTCTTAGGAGGTATTCTGCGAGACCCGGACGAGTTGCCCACCGTTCAGCAATTGTTGCGGCCGGAGAATTTCTACCTGGATGCGCACCAGAAGATTTACGCGGCGATCCTGGAGCTGGCCAATGAAAACCTCCCGATCGACCTGGTAATGCTTCATGAGCGGTTGAAGCGGAATAAGCAGCTGGAGGATGTGGGTGGTGCCCTCTATCTGACCGAACTGTGGGAAGCTGTCCCTACGGGGGCCAATGCGGAGTACCATGCACAGATCGTGCGTGATGCCGCTATGGTGCGCAGCCTGATCCATGCCAGTACAGAAATCCTGCGCGAGGCATACGAACGAACCCAATCCGCGGATGAACTGGTGGCCCAGGCGGAACGCCGCATCATGGACATCGCCAAGGCTGGGTTGGTGGGTGAAACCAAGACGCTTTCCGAAGCCATCCATGAAGCCTTCGCCCGCATCGATGCCCGGACCGGCCGGGACAGCACCCAGTTGGCGGTGAGTGGTCTTCCTACCGGTTATGTGGACCTGGATAATCTCCTGGCAGGCCTGCAGAACTCCGAGTTGATCGTCATCGCCGCTCGGCCATCGGTGGGGAAAACCGCTTTTGCTCTCAATATCGTCCGCAATGTGATTACCAACTACGATGCCGCCACCCATGGGGGTGAGCCAGGGCCTCCTGTGCTGTTTGTCAGTCTCGAGATGACCCGAATCGAACTGGCCGAACGCCTCCTGTGCTGCCAGGCACGTGTCGATAGCCATAAGGTCCGCAAGGGCACCCTCCACGCTGAGGATATTCAAAAGTTGATGGATGCGGGCGATGTCCTCCGTCGAGCCAAGCTGTATTTGGATGACACCCCGTCCCGCAACATGATGCAAATCGCCGCTCTGGCCCGACGGTTGATGAAAAAACATGAAAAAGAAGGGGGACTACGTCTGGTCGTCATTGACTACTTACAACTGATCGAACCAGAGAATCGCCGCGATCCCAGACAAGAGCAGGTCGCCCAGATCAGTCGACGCCTTAAGTTCCTGGCCCGCGAACTGGGGATCCCTGTCGTCGCCCTAGCTCAGGTCAATCGTGCCTCAGAAGAGCGGCAAGACCACAAGCCCCGACTGGCGGACCTTAGGGAATCTGGGAGCATTGAACAGGATGCAGACACCGTGTTGATCCTCCATCGCCCCGGCCGTTATGAGGGCTCCCAAGAGGATAATGTTCTTGAAGTCATCATCGCCAAACAGCGAAATGGCCCCACCGGCGAAATCACCCTAACCTATCTCAAACCGTACAACCGCTACGAGAACTACATCGCGGATATCAGCTACAGCGGAGACGGCTTATGATACCCTGTGTGCTCACTCTGCATTCAACGTTGTCCTGTGAGAGCAGAGACGGCTTATGATGCCCCGTCTGCTCACTTAGCGTTGAATGTTGTCTTGTGAGAGCGGCGTCGGTGGGATGGGGGACATCCGCCAGGATCGGCTGAGCCAATACAAGAGGGTTTTCACCTCGAAGGGCTTGAGATTGGGTTCCAGAGAAAGCAGTCGGGCAGCTATACCGGTCAGATGGGCAGCGGCCCAACTGGTGGCCGGTTCGGCGGCGAAAGCGCCGAGGTAGCCGCGTGCGTGGGCCTGAAACTCTACCTGTTCATGGAGCCGGTAGGCAAATTGGAGAGGATCGGCGAAGAGGGCTTTATCCACGGACAACAAGGGGGGAGCAAAGGCGGCGGGGTAACTGCGTGTGAATGGATGATCATTATGAGCAGCCGCCACAACCAATACGTCTCGATAATAAGCTTCCTCCACCATCTGAAGCAGTTGCCAGCGTCGTGTTGCGGGTTGAAGCCGGTGTTCTGCGATCCCCAGGGACAAATTGATGATCTTGACCTTCCAGACATCCAGGGCATGCCGTAGAGCAGCGAGGACCGTTTCAATAGTGGTGCCTGTTCCGACGGCAAACACATCTGCGGAAAACAGTTGAACCCGCGGTGCAAGTGTCACGATAATGTCGGCAACTGTGGTGCCATGCGGGCTGGATTGACGACCCTGATAAGGCAACGGTGGGCCTTGCGGTCGAAAAATGGCTCCTTCCACTCGGGGAATCTCCATTCCTCGTTGGCGAGCACGTTCCGCCAGCACCGACTGTTCGATGCCGGAGTCCACCACGGCGACCCGAATCCCTTCTCCCGTAGCACGGCTATCATAGAGAAGCCGTTGGGGGGTCAGGTGTGCTCGTATCGCCTCTATGAGGTTCGGAGATTCCATAAAGGTCGATCCAAGGCCTATGGTACTGCCACCGGCATGATGCGGGTGACCCCCTCCGTTGTGACACTCGAAGGAAAGGGAAAAGCCTGACTGTCTGATCCATCACCTGCTACCCCAACTGATATCTAATAATTGCCGAAGGTCCCGGATCATGCGTGTGCAGTGCTCCACCGCCCGGCAACCATGCTGACGGAAGAGGGATCGCACCTCTTCGAGTAACTGAAGCACAGCTTCGGAGTCTGTTGGGGTACTTCCCGCATGAACAAGCCCCTGCTTGATGTGTTCCAACACCTCGGGGGGCGGCCGGTCTTCATGCAGGAGATTCTGGACCTGATCGGTAGCCTTCAGAGCGGCGGCTAAAGCGTCTATCAACAAACTATGCCCTTGGCGTTCTGCCAGACTCCGCCGTAAAAGGTCTGCACCCACGTCCGCTGTCGCTTGGGCCACTTGTACGTCGTCCGCAGTGAAACCTTCGCCTGGCTTATCGAACAACTCGATCGCTCCTACAATGCCGTTTCCAATAGCCATCGCGGCAACCAACACTGTCTTGCGTCCTTGTTCCAGGGGGAACAACTGGATGGTCTGTCCTGAATCGGGCAGCGGTTCGGAAAGCAGAATCGGTTCCTGCCGGCTCAGAGCTAAAGCTGCCAGGCTTTGTCGGAATGGCACTGCCTGGGTTTTTACGGGCTCTCCATCCGGTGGATAGAACATCCACTGGCCGGTTTGTTCCACGTCATCATCCCTAGATTCGTGGTACACACATAAAATACCGTCACTCGCTCGGGTGATCCGGATGGCCCAACGGAGCAAATCCCGCACAGCCTCTGGAACCGGGACGGGGTTCTGAAGCACCGCAACGGCCTGGACATACGGAACGATCTGTTCGACGGCCTCGCGAAACGCTGCCAAGGAACGTTGCAACTCCCTTTGCCGCTTCAGGGGCCGGATGCGTGCCAACTGACGGCGAACAGCTGCGAGAAAGGTCTCGCGGGTCAAATCCGCGTTCTTATCCAGATAATCACGCACCCCCATGCGCAGAGCTTGCAATGGCGTCGCCTGGTGAGCGAATCCCGTCACCAAGATCGCAGTGATGTCGGGCTGAAACTCGACCAGGTCCTCCAGAAGTTGCAAGCCGTCGCTGCCTGAGCCGAGATTCCAATCCAAAATGGCCAGGTCGATCGGCTGCTGACTGGCCAGCCGCAGAGCGGCCTCGGCGTCAGCCACACTGGAGACGGTCACTCCCGGCACTAGTTCGGCAAGCCACTCCGTGAACGTCCGCCGCACGCTTTCTTCGTCATCGACAACTAAGATGGCTTCGCTCATTGAGCATGTCACCACATGGGGTCGAACCTTTCCGCCAGCGGGCAATGGTTCCGCTATCCATCACCCAGACTTCCCATGCACCTGGGCAACGCGGGATATTCCGTTACCATCATACGCAGGTCGATCCAACCGGACAGCGTCCTTAGCTGTATATTGAACAGCATCGGGGATCTTTGGAATCAGGAGGCACGCTGACCCTCCGCTGGTATCCCTCTCCCTCTGGCCCAGGAGTTGAAACCATGACCTCGATCCTCTCCGATGAAGCTGTCCGCGCCTACCACGACAAGGGGTACTATCTGGCCCGTGCCTTTTTTGATGCGGAGGAAATCGACCTGCTGCGCCGCTCCGCTAAGGAAGACCATGAATTGGATAAACACGCTTTCGGCCGCGCCGATGGGGAAGGAGGTGTGGTCCGTCTCTCACTCTGGAATCATCCGGGGGATGGCATTTATGGCATGTTCGCTCGTTGCGAGCGTATGGTTCGCAGCTGCGAAAAAATCCTTGGCGGCGAAGTCTATCACTATCACTCCAAGATGATCCTGAAAGACCCTAAAGTCGGCGGTGCCTGGACGTGGCATCAGGATTACGGTTACTGGTATCAGAACGGTGTGTTACTCCCGTGGCTGGTCAGCGTCTTTATCGCCGTCGATCCTTGCACGCGCGAAAACGGTTGCTTGCAAATCATCGAAAACTCGCATCACTGTGGACGGATCAATCATGTGCTCACCGGTGAGCAGGCCGGGGCTGATCGCGAACGCGTCCAGGAACTGCTCCAGCGCCCTCAAATGTTTCCTCATCGCTACATCGAAATGGAACCGGGTGATGCTTTGTTCTTCCATTGCAATCTCCTGCACCGCAGCGACCAAAACAAAAGCGACCAACCCCGTTGGGCCATGATTTGCTGCTACAATGCCGCTCGAAACGACCCCTACAAGGAAAGTCATCATCCTCGCTACACACCCCTCCAGGTGGTACCGGATGATGCCATCAAAAAGGTCGGTATCCGCCGATTCCAGCCGGACGATGCAGTCGCCTGGCTCGATGGCCAGCGCGATGTCAGTGCCCGCTCCCTAGCCGAACAACCGCAATAACCATGGGGGTGTGACCAAAGAAAAGGAGGGGTTTTTGCACCTCGTCAGTGATCCGGAGAATGATCAAGTTTGTGCTACTCCTTGGTGATCAGAGAAAGGGTAGAGGTAGCGATCGATTACCGGGTAATCGGGAAAAAGCCCAGGATTGCATCCCATGCTAATGATCAGAGGGAAACGGTAAGGATTGCGCCCCTAAAAAGGTGGGGATTTTTGCACCCACGCGGGCCAGTTAGCAGCTCCACTCAGGACAAGAAAAATCCCACGAGAAGGAGCGTTTTGCAACTGTGCCGAGGCTCATCGCCGCGGAGCCCCACCACTGGGCCGCACTCCTGGCAAGCCTCGAGGAACCCCGGGACCAACAATTCCTGGACCACCCAATGAGCCGGGCCGAACGGAAGGAAGCGGGCTGCTGGGCAAGGAAGGACGGACCGCAGGAGGCGTTGCCCCACTAGGTGGTAATGAAGGACGAACCGCCGGTGGTGCTGTCCCGGCAGACGATGGCGGACGGACTGCAGGCGGTGATGCCCCACCGGGTAAGGGTGGACGATCTACGGGAAGAGGATTCGGAACAGCGGGGCGAACCCCCCCAGGGGTCGAAGGAGCAGTTGGACGACTTGTTCCTGACGCTGGAGTTACCGGAGAAGATGCTGATGCGGTTGTCGGTGGAACGGATGCACTTGGTCCCGGTGTTAACGCAGTAGGAGGCCGGGTGTTCGGAAGTGGAGAAACATTACCAGGCGATGGAGAGACGTTGCCAGAGGATAATGATGGCGGTGAACGCAACGGTGGTTGCGCTGACGCCGACGGGTTCGTATTCGCCGGGGCACTTGCTGGGTTGGGACGAGTAGCTGGCGGGCTGGAACCAATCCAAGGGGGATTGGATGCGGGTCGGACTGCTGCGGGTGGATTAGACGGTGAAGCGGTACCAGCTCTGTTATTAGGGTCTGTCCCTGATGGACCAGTCCCCGGCGTGGGACGCACAGCCGGGACGCTATTAGATACGCCCACTCGAGGACTGCCACCCGCCGTCGAAGGTTGATTGGGAATGACCGTATTGTTTCCCCCGCGTCCCGCTAGTCCCGCAGAAACGGTGGGAGCTATAGGAGACAGTTGAACCCTTCGCGCAGCGTTAGCCTGTTGCAAGGTGCGAACCACCTGTTCCGCAGGTTGAATCAGTCGGCTCTGCTCGCGTTGAACTACTTGTCGGGCAGTAGCTCTCGCCGCGGTTGCGGCCACGGTAGCAGCACCTGCGATTATACCATTTCGAGGAGTGACCAGATTGCCTCCCGTCTGGACGAGTCCAGACCGTACACCCACAGTTCGGGCACTGTTACCAGTACTAGCAATCAAGGCAGCGGTCTGCACCCGGCCACGCCAATTAGGATTATTCCGATTCAACCAACAGTAGTGCTGCCAGAGGGGATTCCAGCAGCCGGGTCGATAGCACCACCACGGGCAATATCTTCCCGGCCAACCCCACCAACCGCTGTACCACCATCCCACTCCCACGCCGATATTCCAGATCGGTGGCCAGTAGATGCTCGGAAAATACCACCAGGGGGTGTACCACCACGGGTCCCACCAGTTTCCGTAAAAGAAGTAATTCCAACCGGGCCCAATGTATAAGGATGAGAACAAGCCGCCGAAGCCCCAACCCCAACCCAAACCAAGACCCAGGGCTAAACGCGGACGCCATCGCCAACCCGGTGTCAACCATACAGGCTGGGTAAAACAGACGGGAGTGTAAAGTACCCCCCGCCACTCCAACGGATAGTCCCAATACCCCGGCACATACAAGTATCCGGAGCCGGTGTAAAGGTATTGGGGCGGATGCCACATCATCACACCGTTCGGATAGGCCCAATATCCCGCCCGCCAGACATAGCGTCCCTCACGGTACTCCCAGTGACCGGGTATCCAGACGGCGCCGTCCGAAGGCGGTGGTGTGCTCGGTCCATTCTCAACCGGAGTAGGAGGTGAAGGCAAGTCCACGCGCCAACTATTCATACTCGCCGGACGCCAGAAGCCCGGGCGATACACCCACTCTCCCCCCTCGGCATACCATTTCCCTGGCTCCCAGACTCGGTTCGGCGGAACATTCCGCCAGAAGCCGCTGATCCAGATGTAATCCTGTCGCTCCTGATCCCAATACCAGTACCCGGGTATCCACTGGACATTCTCCCCTTCCGGTTTACTTTCCGGTGGTTCCTCCGGTACAGGTGGCGGCGGAGCTTTGGGTGCTCTCAACCCTTCCCCTCGGGTCGGAGCACCCGGTTCCGCAAAGGCCTCATGAATCGGCCCTTTCTCCAAGGGTTGAATACCAGCTTGCTCCGGCGGCATGACTTCCCGCGGCGCTGGTAACTCCGACTGAGATTCTTGACCCCATAATGTTCCATTCTTGCCAGGCCACGTTCCTACGCAAAACCCTGCTAGGATTAAGGTGGCCAAAGTCCTAACGAGCCGATATACCATAGCCCCTCCCCCCTCAGCATCGACATGCTCGCTCCCCTGTTTCATTTTACCCACATTTGTGATCTCCGCGACTTGAAACTCGCGGATTTATCAAGCGAACACCGCTAGACACATTATGATCACGTTGCTTGATGATCCGGTGGGGTCAACGACGCGTACTCGTGGCGAGCGTAGTCAGGTCTGTCTGGATCACGTTGCTTGATGTTCCGCTGGGGTCAACAGTCCACTCGACACGCAGGTTTGGGCACCAACCCCGGCCAAAGTTTTTCACAGACAAAGATTTCAAAGAAATCGAAAATATGGGACCTGACAAAAGCACTTGTGTCGGCCTGCTACACTCACATTTTCCCTAGGGAATTGACCTTGTGGGTATATAAGGCGGGTCCGGATTATGTCATAAGAAGACAGAAATGGATTGGGTTTGCCAAAGTATGTTGGGGTGATGATCCCGGAGGTGACTCCGAGTGCCCCGATAGCCTAGGGAAAAGCCACGTGCCATGCCCCGTTTAGCCGCACTCCTGCTACTGGCCTCCTTGTTTACCGTTCTGGTTGCTGCTCGATTCCAACCCGGCGACTGGGATCGACTCACCGCAGTGGGCCACACCCTCCAACAGCAGGTTCAGCCTTTACTCCCGGATCCAGACCGCTTCCAGCGTCTTGCTGGCAAATGGTGGCATCAATGGCCGCGGCCACCCGTCGATGACTTACGGCATCGCCTCGCGACCGATACGCGTCTGCAGGGAGTGACGGTCATCATTGTAGAGGAAGGTCCGACGATACGCCTACGCGGCACCGTGCCCACGGAAGAAATTCATCAAACGATCCGTGACCTGGCTACAAACACAGTGGGAATTCACACCGTTGTGGATGAATTAGCCACCCAGACTGCGCCAGAACCGATTCAAACTGACGGGCCGTAATCCAACATCCCACAAGCTTATCTTACCCTCCCTGGATCTATAAATATCAACAAAATCATCACTTTGCATATTTGCAACTTGTATTTGACAGATAATTTGATACACCACAATGAAAATGGGCCATGATGTGTTATCATGACCCATGTACGTCGAGCATCTAGAATACAGTTATTCCCAGGACAAATCATTAATATCGTGACTGTATTCCAATAGGACTGATATTGGTGGAGAAATCATGGGAAATTGATGACTGTCAAATTGGCCGGAGGAGTCCAACTAGAAGGCAGACTATCCTTAATAATATGGTTTCCACCGTCCAGGAGCGAGCCGAATCCTACAGTAACATTGTCCGTGCCCCAATTATTCATAACCGTATCGTCATCATCACCTAACAGGGCCACGAGCAAACTCATGATCGCATCCCGCATGTATATCTTGTCTTTGCCTGCACCTGTATCAATCACGGTGGCCTGCAAATCGACGGTTGGACCGGTAGAAGAAGGCACACCAAAGCGTACAAGATCATTTCCCTGATGAGTTTGTATGAAGGTGGTGCCGAAGACTCGAAGAGTCACAGCTCCTGATGTACCCGGGTCCACACGGACCCGATCGTCACCGCCACCTGTGTAGATTCCTAGGTTACCTCCCACGATGACTGTCCCGGGAATGAAACGAACCAAATCGTGGCCACCCGCAGTGTTGATGAACACATCCCCAGTAAATCGACTGCTGGTGAGGAATACTTTGTCGTCGCCACTTGTCAAATAGATGTAAGTATTATTACCAACAATGGTATTATCGATTATAACTTTGTCATTTCCTCCAGGACTGTCACGAATCACCAGATTATTATTGATAGTGCAAGCTCCGATTGATACTTTATCATCCCCATTGAGCATGCTGATATATAGATTATCTAGAGTAGGTGGCTGATTTGGACCGTTGGGATTCAGAATGATCAATGTAGATGTATTTGTCACTATCCAATTTGCAGGTGTACTGGGGTTTAAAGCCAATGTGGTCGATCCGTTGGCA
>Ga0272447_1001290_pt1 | contig 16047 bp, 13 predicted proteins | sample YNPCB0133_FD_194589 | JGI IMG/M metagenome (GOLD analysis project Ga0272447, IMG submission 194589) | Hot spring microbial mat communities from Yellowstone National Park, WY, United States - YNP-CB-013-3 | ecosystem: Environmental > Aquatic > Thermal springs > Hot (42-90C) > Sediment | place... | reverse complement strand
ATGGCACGCAGAATCTCCCTGCGCTCCTCGCTCATCTGCACTTCGCGGGCGTCACCCTCCACATACCACTTGCCTGCCGTGAAGGTGATGGCATACTCAGCCTCCTTTTCGATGTCTCTACCCGTCACAAACAGCGTCCCTGCCTGCTCCCCTCGTTTCTTACTTAATGACAGCACCGCGTCAATCGCGCCCGTGACGCCAGTGCTTCCGCTTACTCTGTCCAACGGGTCGGTGCTGGGCGTTTTGTTCTCGTGATGCACCGCCACGATGGTTACCCCTTCCGCCACCGCGAGGTCTTTCAACAGCGCGAAGGCGTCATAGTCCGCTTGGTAAACGGCATCACTCTTTTTGCGTCTGGGCAGGATGCGTGCCACCACGTCCACAAACACCACCTGCGCCTGTGTCTGCCTAATCAACTCGCGCAACTCGTCTAACCCGCCTCTGTCCATCGGGCTGAGTTCCGTCACCACGTGAAAGCCATCGGGGTCATAGCCTGTGTCCAGCAACTGGATGCGTCTTTGCAATCGGCGCAGTCCATCCTCTAACGCGCAATACAGCACCCTGCGCTTGGGCAGGCGTTGCTCCAGTCCCAACGTCCAACCGCCTGCGCTGAGGGCACAAGCCACTTGCAGGGCAAACCAGCTTTTACCTACCTTCGGGCGTCCCACCAGCAGGCACAGTCCGCCTTCGGGCAGGATGTCTGGCACGAGGTAGGTTAACGGCGGAAACTCGTGCGCCATCAGGTCGCGCAGGCTGACGGCACGACGTGGGGCAGGCGTAGGCACAACGGGCGCAGTGTCCTGTCCGCTGTAGGTCTCGCGCAGGCTCTGCAGGGCGGTCTGGATGGTCTCGTGGCGGTAATCCGCCCGTGTTTGCCACTTCTCGCGTTGCCCTAACGCAGACTGCGAGAACAGCCGTTCAATCCGCGCAGGGTCATTGCCACACCAGAACGCCAGCAGCCGACACAGCGCAAGGTCTGCTTCGCTCTGGGATGGGTAGCCACTGGTGTCGCCGTTCCACAGCGCACGAAACTTCGCGCCATTTTCGGCGTTCATGGCACGCTGTAGCAGCTCTGCATCCGAAAGCTCTACAGGGGCACCCACCTTCAGCGTGTGAGCAGGCTCTGCGAACACGCGCCTGTGCAGGTCTGCCAGCTGCTGGGTACGCTCCTGCAGGTCGGCGGGGGTGCCTTGCAGGTGGTCGCCTGTTACCGTGATGAACCGCCCACTGTCATACATCTCCACACCGTTCTTGCGTCGGCGTCCAGCAGGCAGATGCCCGTAGCACCAGATGTGCAGTCCCTGTCCTGACGGAGACACTTCGGTGTAGCTGTTGAGGGCACCCACCATCTCCATCGCTTCGGGCGTCCAGTCTGTGCCGTTCTTGGCATGGTCAATGTCCACACACACGATGCCCGCCTCTGGGGTGAGCACGAAGCCGATGCCGTCAAACCTGCCCTGCTCATAAGCCTGCAGGGCTGTCTGAAAGTCTGCCCATGTGTTGGGGTCAGACACACTGGCAGGCGTGCCTGCAGGGGTGAAGGGCACTTTGGTCGGTTTGCCTTCGCGCTCCACCAGACGCCAGAGAACCCACTGAGGCAACCGACGCAGGGCAGAGGGGATGGTGTCAGTCCTCCGCATCGGTGTCTCCCTCCACCAGCCTGCGCACCCGTTCCGCTTCGTAGTCGTAGCGTGCCTGCGCTTCCCAACGGTCTAGCAACTGCCGTATGGCATCGAACACCGCGCTCAGCACCTCTGGGTCGCTGGACGCCAACAGTGGGCGGTCACGATGCAGGATGTCGGTAATCAGAACGCCTGTCAACGCAAACACCTCCTCAGGGCTTCCCACTATATAAGCCCGTGAGGAGGCGCGAAACGTCTACAGTTTAGAGGCGATTTTTCAGGTATTGCTCGATTTTTTCCGTGCCCGTTGCAAGAGGTTCCGCGCGGTGGATGGCGCAATCCCCAACTGCCGGGCAGCTTCACTCAGGGAGTAACCCTGCAAACACAACCGTAGCAGCTGGGCAGTGCGCTCGCCAAATTGCGCCAACACGCGCTCTACCGCATCCTCATCAGCCACTACTTCAGCAGGGTCGGGGGTGTGGGGGTCAGGGGCAAGCTCTAAGGGGGACGGCTTGCCATCAGAGACCACCTCGCTCTCCACGACCTCACGACCGCGCTTCCTGCCCGTTCCACTGGGGTTGCGGTCAAGACGGCGTTCACGGTTCAACGCCTCGCGAAACTGCCTTCTCAGACTGTGTAAGTCTGTGCCCTGTGGGTTGAGCAGAATCTCCGCTAGGGCTGCGTAGTAATTGCCGTCGTAGTGTGGTATTGCACACACAAGCTTAGAGGCGTGTCCAAACACGCGCAACTCTGCTGCGTGGAGTAACTCACCTGCCTCACGCACACAGGCTGCAGTCGCATGCCAGACGAAAATCACCTGCAGGATGAGTTCTCCGTAACTCTGGGCTCTCCAACTTGCTGGAGTCATCACCGTTGCCTCAAGCATGGTTGACAACATGTGTGTTACAGGTGTGGGTAGTTCTGCCCTTTCTACTGCATACTTCCACAACGACGCCAGCTGTTGGCAGTTACGGAGAAACAACCGAAACGCTTGCGCCGTCGCTTCCCGCGAGTCACCCATCTGAACATATGAGTCAAGAAACCGTTTGGCGTCTGCAGGCATGGGAACACGGTTCTGACGTGCCAGCATATACGCATGCGCCATCACCAGGCACGCATCGCATGCTTGCCTCTCCAAAAGTTCCCATAAAAGACTTTCGACCTCTTGACACGCATCAGGGGGCAACAGGTTAGACACGTGGGAGAGAGTTCCCGCGAAGATGTCTTGAAGTGGACTGATGGTCACTGAGTACATCATTCACCTCCTGCCCAGGTGTTTGGCGGAGTGTGTCGGCTGACCAGTGGGGCAGGCACTGGTCACTTGCGAGGTGTGCGCCCACCTACCGACACACTTCACAGGTATAGACGCAATCACACTCATCTTTGTTTCACCCGATTCACGGGGCGCGTGGGCGCACGCCCACGCGCCCTCCCTCTCCATCAGCCCGTCTGCGAACGGCGTCCCGTCCTTAGCAGATTCAGCGGCGAGTGTTGCTCATGTGCCTGCTTCAGGTCTTCCTCCAACAGCGCGAGGTACTGCTGGGTGGTGCGCAGGTCGCTGTGTCCCATTAACATCTGCAGGCGGTGCAGGTCGATGCCACTGCGCAGGCTCCACGTGGCAAAGGTTCTGCGCAACTGGTGTGCGCCCAAGCGCAAGCCTGCCCGCTTGCCGATTTTGCGCACCACCACCTCGATGCCCTCTAAGGTCAACGCGCCGTATTCGCCATACCACAAGGGTTGCTCGGACTTGGGCTTGAACGGACACGCCTTCAGGTAACGCTGTAGGGCAAGCCTCACCTCTGCGCTCAGAGGCACAAGGCGGTGCTTTCCGCCCTTGCCCTTCACCAGCAGCGTCTCCTGAATCACGTCACACACGCGCAGGTTCAGTGCCTCGTGGATGCGCAGACCTGTGTCCAACAGCAGCAGAATCAGTGCCCTGTCCCGTAGCCGATGCCACTCCTTGCCTTCACACGCCCGCAGCAAGGCTTCCACCTGTTCCGGCGTCAGGGCAGGTTTCAGCACCTGTTCGCGCTTGGGCGTGGGCACTTTGGCAAAGGGGTTGTTGGTGGTCAGCTCCATGCGCAGACACCAGTTCCAGAACACCCTTGCCTTCTGGTAATCGCTATGCACTGTGTGGGAAGACAGCCCGCGTGCCCGCCGTTGACGGAGGTATTCCATCACGTGCAGGGGCGTCACGCTGTCCATGTCAGGCGCGTGCCGACACAGGTGCAGCACGAAAGGCTCCACCAGTTCCCTGTAGGTGCTGAGGGTTTTGGGGCTACACCCTTTGGCGTAGACCTGCTGGAGCCACAGTTCATAGGCGATGTAGATGGGATGAGAGGCGTTCTGCGCTTTTCGGTTTGAGGCGGTCGGCATGTCTGTGTCCTCCTGTGTGTGTTTGGGCGAAGGGCACAATCTGTAGAGGCTTCTGAGGGCAAACTGCACCAGATGTAGTGTGACTGGCGCCCTCGGAGGGATTCGAACCCCCGACGCCCTCCTTAGGACGGAGGCGCTCTGTCCACTGAGCTACGAGGGCACGTACGTTTTTATGGTAACATGTTTGCGGTCGCCCTGTCAAGTTAGGGGGAAGGTCCTTGTCTAGCCGCTGAACCGTCGTCCCCAAACGGCAAAACTGTGGAAAAACCAAAACTTACCGAAAACATAGCTAATGCAACTGCAGGAATCCCCCGTGCCTGCCCCGAAATGCCCAAACGTGGTTTCCAATGTCGGTTCGCCGTTCATTACCTTACTGATGGGAGGCATTGCCGTCGCCATGATGCCAGAGGTGCCACCACAAACGCCCGCTCTGACTGTCGACACAGTTGTTTACCAGCCGCATGTTTCTAGCGAAGCGATACTGGAAACGGAACCCTCCATGCAATCACTTGGCGGACTCTACCTGGTGTTGGTGCACAACCGTTCAGGACGCACCTTACGCTTCTCAAGACTAATCATCGACGATGAAGATGCAGACAAGCTGGTGGGCGGAGACGTCCTTCACTGGTGGGACATCGTGCCGCGGGAATTGTCGTCGGATGGCATCGCTGCCCTCACCATCAACGGCACTTCTCGGTTTGTCGAGGTGGGACGAATTCGGCGCGCATGGCTCCATACCGAGGACGGTACTGCCCTTCGCATTGTACTGCGACCCGTTGTCCATGCGCTGCGTATCACCTATGCCTACGTTGACGGCGCCAGCGGAGCTGTGTTCATCCATAATCGGGACGAAAACACCGTCTTCCGGCTCGACAACGTGATTGTCGGTGCCGAAAAGGTCTCAGTCCAATTCTTGCAGCGAACCGTCGGACCTGCAGAGACGGTGATGGCGAAGCTGATCTTGGAGCGACCACTACCTGTCGGCACAATGTTGCCCATTCGAGTCATCGCTTCCGACCGCACAGGTAGGCGCGTCTCTACGGGAGGGTTGTTGCGCGTGGTGCCGATGCACTTCCCCATCGGCACATGGGACGACGCGATTTGGCGCGATGCAGACTACCGGACGCAAATGCTCAAGCGGGGGTTCGATACGGTGGTCTTCGGGGCCGGCGGCGACGAAGAGCCTTCGGCGGAGGAAACACAGGTCTTCGAGCAGGTCTGCCCACAGACTGGACTGAAGACGCTAACGCATATCGGCTTCGAGCAGGTAAAGGAGGGGTTTCTTAAACGCAACAAGACCAATCCGCACATCCTTGCGTATATGCTGAAAGATGAACCAGACTGGGTAGACAAGCCTAGTGTGCCGCTGTTCTGCTGGCAACAGATTCAGTTGTGGCGAAAACATGACGTTCCCCAGCCTGTCTACATCAACCTAGCACGCAGTCGCCGCTTTGGTGAGTTTGCACCGTTGGCGGACATCCCCTCCTATGACGCCTACCGTGTCGGCGCACCCATGCCTGACAAGTCGCCGGAGGTGTGGGGCAACCGTCTAGAGCTGGCAGCCGCCTACACAACCGATCTGCGTCTCAATAGCCTGCCGAAGCCGTTCTGGGTGTGGGCACAAGGCATACACACATGGGATGAGCGGCTATGGGTGGATGACGAGCTCGGTAGAGCGGTTCCCACTCCAGAAGAGGCTCGGGTGCAGCTCTGGTTCCAACTCAGTCGGGGCGCCAAAGGAGTCATGTGGTTCCGCACACTTCCCGAAGCAGAGGTTCGCCACTATTATGCCGAACGGGCGCAAAAAGCCATGCCCAACTTAGAGCCGTCGTCACGAGACGAACTTGTGGAGCAAGTCGTGCAACAGTTCCGCGAAACGCTGGAAGAGATGACACGCCTCAACCGATTGCTTCGGGCCGTGCGTCACTTGCTGCTGCGGTGTGATGTCGGCTATCAGGGACGGGTCCGCACCGCCACCGACGCGGCTAAACTAGACGTGATGTCACTAATTGGCGAACGAGTGGCGTTGGTGTTTGTTACTAACTTCGCTTACGAGATGCACCCGAAGGGCTATCGCTTCCGCGAGCAGAAGAACGTGACAGTGGTCGCTCGGTTACCAAACTGGCTAAAGGCGATAGATGTCTTTGCCGTAACGCCCGACGGTACGAAACCAGTAAATTGGCATCTGGAAAAGGGACATGTGCGCCTCACGTGGCGCGCTCTAGACGAGCATGTCGCGCTGGTAGTTGTGGCTTCCGACGGGCAGGCGCGCCAGCAAATCGTGCAGGCATTCAGACAGATGACCTCCTCGCCCGAGTGACCACCTCATGCGCCAAGCGCAAGGGCTCGGGAAGTCGGTGGTTGCGCGTGCAGCGCCGCACCACTGCGATCGCCGACAATAAGTCCACCCTGTGTCCGACGGAAACGTAAACGGGGCGAGCGTGCTTTTGGGTGAACAAAGCCGCCCCTAACAGGTCAGGCCCCTCGCGAATGGGCAGCCAATCGCCCATCGGAGCCAAGTTCTCGACGACACCGCAGAGTAAGCTCTTCGCGCACCCAATGGTCGGGGTGTTCACCAATAGCCCGAAATGGCAGGCCATGCCGAACCGCCGAGGGTGTGCTCTGCCGTGCGCATCACATAATACCACATCGGGTTTTGCCCTCAGCTGAGCCCACGCCTCCAATAATGGGGGCGACTCGCGGAACGAAAGCAAGCCAGGCACGTATGGAAAGCGCACTCGCGTTTCCACGACCACTTCTTCCACGATTGCCAGTTCCTCCAGCCGCAAGACCACAATGCCTGCCCAAGCCCGTGAGCCAGATCGCTCGAAAGTGATGTCCGTCCCTGCCACCAGACGAATGGAACCAACATCTAGCGGCTCCTCGCGCACCTGTTCCCGCAGGCGAACCTGCATGTTCACTGCTTCGGCAACAGTTGTCGGCAAAGCGAGTTCTGCCCGCACGGTCAACGCACCTCACCCTCTGACTGCTCAGCCATTAGCGCCCCCGCACACAACCATAGCACCCAGGACACGGGCGGCAAGAACGTGGAGAAGTTCACTAAGTTGCCGACCGCGCTTTGCAAGGTCACCGTCCAAGCCACGACCACGCAGACTTTCTGCGCGCCTTCGGGCATGCTCCCAACCGTGCGCCAACCGAAGACCAGAATGCTTCCTAACACAAACACGTATAGCAGAAGCCCTACCCAACCCGTTTCTACCAAGATGTAAAGGTAGTTGTTATCGGCACCAGTTGTGTATCCGAAGAAGCGTGGGCTATCCTCACTCCATTTGCCAATGCCCAGCGTGCCTAAACCCATCCCGAAGGGGTGTTGCCATGCCTCCTGAATCGCCCTCTTCCAAAAGGTCATTCGTATGCTGAGCGTGGAGGTCGGGGCGAGTGGTGCTAAAACATCTTGTGCGCGCTCGCGCCACAGCCCTTCTACTGGCAGTTGGATCGCTATTAGCGCGGCGACGGCGAGCGCGATCGCCAGACGAGACCGTCTCCACGCGGCGATGCATACGTAACCAACCCACAACATCACCCATGCATACCGTGCTAGGGACAACACGGCACCTGCCGATGTCAGCAACGCAACAAGAACCCAATGCAACTGGTTCCGCGCTTCCCGCAGCGAGGCCATACCCAACGCAACCACCGCTCCAAAACTCATCAGCGCACCAAACAGGTATGGGTCCATCGTGGAGAACGAGCGCGTGTAACCACCTACCATCGTTCCGGACGGTGCGCCGGGACGGGTGGCTCCGACCTCCATCAGCCATCGATAGGGGATGAACTGCTGCGCGATACCATATAATGCGTGAATCCCCGCCAGCACCCCAATGAAAACCAGCAACAGGCGAAACCGCTCGCCGCCAAACAGCGTTTTGCCAAAAAAGTAGAATAGCATCGGCATCGTGATCCAGCGCAAATCCGCCAGCGCGGCGGAAAACGAGTAGATCTTCGGATTAAACAGGTGAACCACGGTCAACAACGCGAAAACAGTCAGGGTCACTTCGGTAACCCCCCAGCGCAGCGGACGCTCTTTGTTGCTCCATCGGTGTGCAAGCCATACCAGCAAAAGCCATAATACTGCTGCATCTTTCCAGACTCGAGCGATAGGATGCTGGTCATAAACCACCTTAACCAAGACAGGGTGCAAGCTAGTATACGCAAGCAGCGCAAGCACGCCCAACGCCGGATGCCACAGCGAGAGCATTACCCACCCCCCTACACTTAGCACCGCCAACACCGTTGGAGGCGACCAGGCAAACGCCGCCCCTGCCGCAACGCACGTTAGCAGGCTGAGAACGACGAATACGCGCAGGCGAAAGCCTGCCACTGCTTGACTTGATATGAGTTGGTGTCCCATGCCTTTGCGGGGAATAGCTCTGAAGGTCGTTTCGCGAACCGTTCGCCGACCTCCTGCGTCATCAAGTCGAGGATGTCACCCTGTTTGACACCCATAAAGGTCGGTGATATACTGGTAGTGTTAGGAGGAAAAGTTGCCCTATGCCCTTATTAGAGCCGGTTCCCAATGCTCTGAAAGCGAAGGTTGGCAAGGAACAGATACGCTTAAGTGTGTACACCGACATTGGCTCCGACGGGTTGTTTGGCATTCGCTGGCTCATTGTTACGGACAACGCAGTGCAGGTCTATTCACCCGCGCCCGACTGGCTGCGTCCAGTGACGGGTAACGGGCTTCGCGATACACTGGAGCCGCCTGATGTGCAGTGCGATATTGACCTACCCCTCAGTTGCATCTCCGATGCCACCCTAGAGAGCCTAGTTGGCTGTGGTGCGCTTTTGGTCATCCGCGATGGCAAGCCCCTAGAACTGCTGCGCTATTCCAACGCTCGAGCGAGTGTCTTTGGGGAGGTGGCTCGCTACCTCTCCGCAGTGGCCAAACAGGAGCCTCCTCCTGAACCCAGCGAGCAGAAGCCCACACACTGCCCCGCCTGCGGCTTCCGCCTGCCCGTAGACAGTCAGGTCTGCCCGCGCTGCTCGCGAAAAGGACGGGTAGTGTGGCGGTTGCTCGGCTTCGCTAAGCCCTACAAGTGGCAGATTGTGCTGTCGGGGATACTCATGTTGGTCGGAACTGCCCTCGAGTTGGCTCCACCATACCTAACCAAAATACTGGTCGACTCGGTTCTGGTTCCTCGCCAGAACTTTCACCTGCTAGTGGTCATCCTTGCAATACTTGCGCTGACGCGACTGGCAGGGGTGGGACTTGCGGTATGGCGTGGACGGCTGTCGGCGTGGCTGGGGGCGCGGCTGGTGTTCGAAGTGCGCGCCAAACTCTTCCAGCACCTCCAGTGGCTATCACTTTCCTTCTATGACAAGCGTCACACTGGGGCGATTATGTCCCGCATCACACAGGACACGGGCGCGTTGTACGACTTCCTGGTAGACGGCGTGAGCTCCCTTGTTGTGAACGTGCTGCTGCTGATTGGTATCACCGCTGTGCTGTTTTGGATGAATTGGAAGCTAGCCGCGCTTATTCTGTTGCCTACGCCAGTGGTGGTGCTGGTCACCATGTGGTTCTGGAAGATGGTGCGCCGCGTGTTTCATCAGTTCTGGCATCGCTGGTCTCGGCTCTCTGCCACTCTCAACAGCACGCTGTCTGGCATTCGCGTGGTGAAAGCGTTTGCGAAGGAGAGTGATGAGATCGAGCGGTTCCAGCGCCGCAACCGCGACCTCATGCTTTCCGGGATGCAGGCGGAGATGATGTGGGCGACCTTCTTTCCGCTGCTGAACCTGCTGACCAACATTGGCTTCTTCTTGGTGTGGGCGATAGGCGGTTACGGTGTACTGAAGGGGGAAGTACAGCTGGGCACGCTGGTGGCGTTTTTGGGTTACCTCGCGATGTTTTACGGACCGTTACAAATCCTCACCCGCCTCAGCCAGTGGTTGACCCGTACGTTCACAGCTGCGGAGCGCGTCTTCGAGATACTGGACACCGAGCCCGATGTGAAAAATGCCCCCGACGCCGTACCCATGCCATGCATCAAGGGCGAAGTGGAGTTTCGCAACGTCACTTTCGGCTACGACAAGCACAAGCCCGTGCTGAAAAACATCAACCTAAAGGTGGACGCTGGCGAGATGGTGGGACTGGTCGGGCATAGTGGCGCGGGGAAGTCTACCATGATTAACCTGTTGCTGCGCTTCTATGACCCCGACGAAGGACAAATCCTGATAGATGGCGTGGACGTGCGCCAGATTCGTCTGGAAGACCTGCGCAAGCACGTCGGCGTGGTGTTACAGGAGCCGTTCCTGTTCCCTGGCACCATTCGCGATAACATCGCCTACGCCAAGCCCGACGCGACGCAGGAAGAGATCATTGCTGCGGCAAAAGCAGCCAACGCGCACGACTTCATCCTGCGCTTCCCCGACGGATACGATACGCAGGTTGGCGAACGCGGACAGCGGCTCTCGGGCGGCGAGAGACAGCGCATCTCTATCGCGCGCGCCATCTTGCATAACCCGCGCATCCTGATTCTGGATGAAGCTACCTCTCAGGTAGACACCGAAACGGAACGCCAGATTCAGGAAGCCATCGCGCGACTGGTCCAAAACCGCACCACTGTCGCGATTGCCCATCGGCTATCCACCTTGCGTAATGCCCACCGATTAGTAGTGCTGGAGCAAGGACAGATGGTGGAAATCGGTACACACGATGAGTTGATGGCGAAGGAGGGGGTGTACCACCGTCTCGTCACCCTGCAAAGCGAGATCAACAAAATCCGAGCGGTCTAAACGAAACAGGGGACACGGTAGCGTGTCCCCTATTGTTCATACGGACACCGTTCCCAGTTTGACCTTGGCTTTGCGTGATGGGCTCGCCAGTATCGCCGCCACAGCGATGGACAGCATCTTAGACTCTGCGCTGTCGGCGCGGCTGGTTAACACGACGGGCGCAGAAGCACCAACTAGCAGCCCGGCTATGCGACCTCCCGAGGTGTGGGCGAATATCTTTACGAGTGCGTTGCCTGCCTCGATATCGGGTACCAGCACAATGTCGGCGTTGCCCGCCACTGGACTGTGGATTTTCTTTAGGCGCGCCGCTTCTTCCGAGAGAATGTTGTCCATCTGAAACGGCCCGTCCACAATGCAGTCCTTAATCTGATTGCGCTCTGCCATCTTGGAGAGAATGGCAGCGTCGATCGTCGCAGGCACATCGGGATTGACCGTCTCTACCGCTGCTAACACCGCCACTTTGGGCTTGCGGATGCCCAGACCCTGCGCCACATATACCGCATTGCAAATAATCTGTGCCTTTTGCATCAGGTCGGGCTTGATGTTCATCGCGCCATCGGTCACCAGCAGCAAGCGGTCTTTCAGTTCCAAGATGAACACATGGCTCATAATACGCCCTGTGCGCAGCCCCCCCTCGCGGTCTAAAACGGCACGCAGCAGGTCGGCGGTGTGGATCTGTCCCTTCATCAACACCTCGCACTCGCCCTCGCGCACCACTTGCACTGCCCGTCGTGCTGCGGCGACGTCGTCTGGTTCATCTATTACCATCTCTGGAGTGATAGCATACTCCAGGTCGTGTGCAATGGCAAAGATGCGTTCTGCATCCCCAATGAAAAGCGGTTGCGCCAAGTTCGCGTTCTGCGCCAAGCGCAACGCCTCCATGATCGAATGCTCATGCGCACAGGCAACGGCTACGCGGTTACGCTTCAGCCGTGCCGCATCTTCCAAAATCTGATCGAAGTTGGTATAGCCCATAGGCTCCTCCGTTAGCCGCTCAATCTGTTCTATCTACAGTATAACACAAGTGCAGTCACACTGCTATTCAGGCTACCGTCAGAACTACGACGACCGTCTGCGAACCTTCGTCGCTGACCGCTTGACTTGGCGACAACGCGACGCACGGCGCGGATGGCGCGTACGGTGCCGCGCATCTGGCAACGGATACTTCACCCGAACCCATACAATCAGCACCGCGCAGGCTGCGATGAACGCCAGCGCCCACCAGGTCGCTGGGGTCACCCCGCCACCGCCTCCTTCGCCGCCGCCCAGCACGCTTCGATTCGTCGCGTTACCTCGTCCTCACTCCAGTCGGGATGTAGTGAGATGAAAACGGTGCGCCTTAGGATATCGAGCGTGTGCGGGCACATCTCGGGCGTATACTCGGTGCGCAGCCCTTGATTGCGCGGGTGGTTGAATGGATTCATGTCGGGATGATGCATGACGCGCTTCTGCAGCAGAGGTTCCCAGTTGGAGTAGACATGCTTGCCGCTGTCAATGGGCAACCAGCCATTCACTCCAGGTGCTGTGGCGAAGGCACGTGCTTGTGGCTCGCTAGGAAACTGCACCGCCACGGCGACGCCGCAGTCGCCTTCCGGGTCGTTATTTGGCGCGATGCGCAAACCGCCCTCGCTCAACTCCTGCTCAAACCGCTTTCGAATGCGGCGAAGGTCGCTCAGGATGCCGTCCAGCCGACGCAGCTGCACCCGCAATATCGCCCCCATCACCTCGTCCGCGCGCAGTTGCAGCCCCACGAAAATGGGGACTTGTAAGTCCTTCGCAAAAGGACGAAATGTCGCTCCACCATCGTGGTAGATCAGTGCGCGCTCGTAGAGCATGCGGTCGTTGGTGTTCAACGCGCCGCCTTCCCCACAAGAGATAATCTTGAAGTAATTAAAGCTGAACGCACCAGCGTGCCCCCAGCTTCCAAGCCGCCTGCCCGCATAACTGCCACCGACCGCCTGCGCACAATCCTCCAGTACCATCAGCCCATGCTCGCGTGCGATGTTCGGGATTGCCTGCAGATTGCATGCACGCCCAACCATGTGGACGGGGATAATCGCCCGCACGTTGGGGCTCATCTTGCGACGCACGTCTTCGGGGTCTAGCGTCAGCGTCTCGTCTACCTCCGCGATGACCGGAATCGCCCCAACCGCCAGCACCGCCGTCGCGCTCGCCATCCACGTGTAACCAGGCACAATCACCTCATCGCCCGGACCGATGCCCATGCCCACTAGCCCGCAGATGAGTGCGGCTGTTCCTCCTCCTGCCATGCACAGGGCATACTTTGTGCCGATGGTCTCTGCCCACTCGCGCTCGAACTGGTCTACTTCATGCAGGTGCCCCTCCATGCCCTCGCCCACGCGGAACAAACGCCCGCTCAACAGCACCTTGCGTACTTCCTCTACTTCTTCTTCGCCAATGCGATACATGCTCCTGACCCTCCGTCTATGCCAGCGTCACAAACGCCTGCTCCCGCTACCATGCGCCGCGCCACGCCTCGTGGTTCAGGATGGGCACCTCCACCACGCCCCAGTGCCAGCGAAACGGAGTGTGGGGGATGTCGCTCACCCATTTCTGGACAATCACTCCACTGTAGTGCGGCGCAATGCTCGTAGCCAGCGCCGCTGATGCACATCCCAGACGCGAAAAACGGTCGATGCCTTTCTCGCGCAATCGCTATCCCCTCTCGATGCGCTGTTGTAAGTTGGACAGGGTGTAGCGCAGCATCAGCTTTTTGCGCCGACGCACAAATTCGTCGATGGGAGCGGACATGATGTCCGCGGCTGACCAGTTTGAGAACCCAAGTCAAAGCGATGTTCATAGGCGGGACTGTGTCGCTGCAGGTCATGTCCCGCCTTGTGCGCCTTGCACAGGGTGTCTACGCAGTGCATGCTCATTGGCTGTCCATTCAGCTTAGGTACGACAAAGAGAGCCATGCGCACGTCGCGCGAGTGCAGAAAAGTGCATCTGGGGCGCATCGCTTCCAACATATCGCCGCCCCATACGCGGACATCGTCGACTGTCCACACAAACCACGTTGCCGCGGCAATGCCTCATGAGTGGCTTACGCAGTAGTTCGCCCCGACAGAACAAGGCTCCTGCCCTTGCCGCGCCTCGCTGAGCGGAAGCAATGGGGAACCGCAATCTGCATTGAACTCTTGCGCCTCGCCTACGTCTGTAAGATCGGACACACTACCTCAGGGGAGGGAATCAGCCATGAAAAAAGCCACCATCGCATGGTTGACCGTGCTGGGTGTCGCGGCACTGTGGACCGCTCCAGCTGTGCAAGCGCAAGATATGGACAAAGACGGGGCGCGAGGAGTACTGGCACAGTGCCGCCTGCACCGCTGGAACGCGATGGCGAGATGGCTGCAGCTGACCGATGAGCAAAAAACGAGGATAAAAAGCATCGTTGAGAACGCCCGGCAGCAGGCGCGAACCATTCGAGACGATACCTCGCTGACACGCGAGCAGAAGCGTAAGCAGCTACGGGAGTTGCGCAGGAGTACTCGACAGGAAATCGGCTCGGTGCTCACGCCCGAACAGCGCGAGAAGGTGCGCAAGTGGTGGACGTGGCGATGGTATCGCTGGCGAATGTGGCGAGCCTATTTGGTGGCGAACATCGGCGGCGGTGCAGTTAGGAGCCTGGAACGGCATAACTGGTTAAGACCGCACTCCACATTGGTGAGGCGAAGCTGGTAGTGGAACGCCCCGGAACGCCAGTCGGAGAGTATCGCTTCTTGCAACTTGCAAAGTGGGGGGGCTTACGACTGAAAGCCCCCCCTACATCCGTGCCGACACCCTATCTGCCCGGTTGTTGCTGCTGGAGTTCTTTTGCCACCTCTGGATGGTACTGCAGGAGTTGATTAATAGCAATCGACTTGGCCTGGGGTGGCATGTTCGGGTCGTTTTGAATACGCTGGATCTCCGCCTTAATATCCTCAGCAGTCACTCGTTTGGGTGGTGGCTCCTTCGTGCGCTGATATTGAAAGGCGAATATCAGCGCGGCGATGATGACGAGCACAATCGCGATGATCGTCTTCTTGTTGCTGTCCATCGTGTCCCTCTCTCCTCCTGCGATAAGGGGCAGGGCTGGTCCGCCCCGCCCCTATTATCGGCTTCACACGTTCAAAGGCTTAGTACGGATACCAGCCTTCCGCCGTCCACTGACCCGGCAGTCCCACCGGTATGTAGATGTTTCGATACCACAGGATTTGACCGCGTGCCATGGACTTGGCGTGCCCGTCGAAGAAGACCACGTTGGCGGTTCCGTTGTGGCGGTAGCGTGGCATCATTCCGCAACCTGCCCATGTCGCGCTGCCGTCCCCGTCGTTCACGAGGTCGCAGTCCCGCTGCAGAGCACGCTCAGCACCATCTCTTTGTGGCGGGCGACCAATCCAGTCGACCCAGTCCCACTCCCACGTGCCGAAGTAGACCCATCCCCAGAAGGCGTCGTTGACCCCTTTCTCAGTAATCATCACCTTCTCGGCAGGTGTTTCCAACGCGGAGATGGGCGTCACGCGGTGGCGGGCATCGTTGCCTCCGACAGGCCAGTTCCAGAAATCGGCAAACACGTCGTAATGGCAGCCGTACTTACCGCTCTGGTTGCGATCGGGGAAAGACGGGCAGGCGTACAGACCGTGAGTTCCCCAGCTGTACTCCACGCCCCGCTCATCGCGGTAGCGGTCGCCGCTCTTGACATAGGGCCAAATGACGCTGTACCACGCCTGCTGGGGTACGCCGGTGCTTCCGCCACCGTACTGGGACATGGGGAAGGTCTCGTCGTAGTCCTGCACGTACATCATCACGCCGAGACCAATCTGCTTGAGGTTACTCAGACAGGTTGCTCCACGAGCCTTCTCACGTGCCTGCGAGAAGACGGGGAACAGAATTGCCGCTAAGATGGCGATAATCGCTATCACCACTAGCAGCTCGATGAGCGTAAACGCTTTACGGTTCATGTACTGCACCCTCCTTATGTATTTAGTGATTGCGGTATGGCACGCCCCAGATTTTGTCTGAAAGCGCCCATTGCCACAGGTAAACGGGCTTGCGCCTCCTCGGTAACTCTTACGAACAGCTTTTTAATCGTTTAAGACTTCCAACATGATTGTAACACCTTTTTTTGTGTTTGTCAAGAGAATATTAAGATTACCCGCTTAGGTGAGAAAATCTCGTAATGTAACGGGCAGGCAGGCGCACAAAGCAGGAACATCTACTCCCAGTGAGTATTAGGAGAACGACGGGGAACTTCCCGACGGTTTATCGCTAACGCCCCAAGTAGGCTAAAGCG
>Ga0272447_1001289_pt1 | contig 16049 bp, 15 predicted proteins | sample YNPCB0133_FD_194589 | JGI IMG/M metagenome (GOLD analysis project Ga0272447, IMG submission 194589) | Hot spring microbial mat communities from Yellowstone National Park, WY, United States - YNP-CB-013-3 | ecosystem: Environmental > Aquatic > Thermal springs > Hot (42-90C) > Sediment | place... | reverse complement strand
TGCGATAACGCCATCTCGAATGCCCTGCCAATGTCCTTGAGGGCGAAGCGGTGGGTGACCATTTTTTCCATCGGGAAGATGCCTTTCTGCGCTGCCCACAAACCACGTCGGATGTCTTCCTCCGGGTTCAGCGAGTAGGCAGGATGCGGATTGTGCACCACTGCGCCGTTCGCCCAGTGCATGGTCTATCTCCAGACCGTCGGGCACACGGGCAATCTGTGAAGGGTCTGCTGCCACATGCGTGGCGAAGCCGGGACCGGGCAAACAGGTCACCCGGTCGCCGACCTTCCATCCCCGCACCTCGCTACCCACCTCTTCGATAACGCCGGCGTGCTCATGTCCCATTTTGAGGGGGAAGCGCATACCCTGCCACCTGCCCAGGTAGAACACCATCTCGCTATGACAGACCCCGCACGCTTCTACACGCACCCACACCTGATCGGGGCGTACTTCCACCTCCTCTTCCTGCAGTTCAAATCGCTGGGGTTCCACCAGCATCGCTACCACACGTTTGCGTTTCATCGAAAACCTCCTCGCAAAAGTTGCATCAGCCGGGTTTGCCCTTTTTCTATTCGCGCACGCACTGGGCACACATGCTGCTCGAGGGTATGTCCAGAAATCTGACACGATATTCGCGATGTACGCCTGTTTTCCTGCCGCTTGCTTTCCCCGTGCAGGATGTGTTATGGTGAAAAAAACGGCAGGAGGGCACCATGATCAGGAATACACGCATCATATTGCTGCTGATTGCTGGATTGACGCTGGCGGTAGCGACCCTGTGGGCGCAATCCAGAACACCCACGCCCGCAGTCACCCGCACACAACGCGTCGAACTGGTAGACAAAGACGGCAGGATTCGCGCCGAACTGAAGACCTCTGGAGAAGATGCCCTGCTGGTGCTTTACGATGGGCAGGGGCGGCTACGTACGCTCATCAACACCGAGAGCGTGGTATTCTACGGGTCGGACGGCAAGGTCAAAACGAAGATTGGGGCACAACAGCCTGGGGAAGGAGCTGAAGAGGAGCAATAAATTATACAGCACTACTGAACGAGCCAAACGGGTGGTCCTGGGAAGCTGGCTACTGGGCAAAGATAGATATCGAAACACGTTAACAGGGGGAGCCTTCCATCTCCCCCTGTCCGTCATAACAGCCGTGTTCGCAAATAGACCTTACAGTCTCTCCTGCAACGCGAAGCGGAACTGATAGAGCTTGGCAGTTGTGCCCGCCGCACCCGTACCAGAACCACCAGTCCGCTTAATGTTGCCGGCGTGACCGTCCACGAACGTGACGGTCGCCGTCTGATTGTGGCGGAAGCGCAGGTTACCTACCCTTCCAACGGCGTTCCATGGACTAATTGCAGGACCCTCCTGTTCCGCATCGATGTTGGTGCCATCAGGCAACCGCCATAACAGCACCGAGTTCGGGTTCACCCGGCTATCATCCCCGTAGTCCGGCGGGGGAACTTGACCGGTGGCGGGGTCCTGCCAGACTTCGGGCGTCCACCAGTTCCAGAAGGTGGAGGAGCACTGCCAGCCCCACACCTGTACCTGCCCTGTATCGCCCTGCAGGATGGTCTCCGCCACGCGAGGAATCGCCGCCATCGAGCGGAAGTTGAGAGTATCGTTGTAGGCATACGCCCACGTGGAGGGACTTTTTGCGGACGGGCAACCCCGAATGCCCGAGCCCGACCAGAATTCGGTGTCCTTGACGTAGGGTAGCAATAGTCCCATATACCACGCCTGCTCACCAGTGTTGGGATCCTCATACCAGCCTGGAGGCATCACCTCATCATGGTCTTGGACATACATCAGGGTAGCCAGTCCAATCTGCTTGCAGTTGGAGAGGCATCGGGTTTGGCGAGCCTTCTCCCGTGCCTGCGAGAAAACGGGGAATAGAATTGCTGCCAGTATCGCGATAATCGCGATGACCACCAGCAGCTCGATTAAGGTAAAAGCGCTTGTGCGTTTCATGTTGCGAACCTCCCTGATAGAAATGGTGTTGTCAAACTAGCGCCCTACCACTGCAGGAAGATGTTGGCGGAGCGCGAACACGGCTGTTATGAAACGATTAAGCATTACACTTTTAGTATACATAAGGTTTCCAAAAGAGTCAATAGGGTGAAGGGTATTCTCAGTAAGATTTTTCTGAAAATGTAATGGAGTGGGTCACACAGGTGCGAATACTGCTCAGTGCGTCGGGCGTGGTATAATTAAAACCCAAAGGAGGTTGTCGCACAATGCCCACGCTGTTCGAGAAAATCTGGAACGCGCACGTCGTCCACGAAGAGCCCGGACGACCTGCTTTGTTATATATAGACCGTCACCTGGTGCATGAAGTCACCTCACCACAGGCTTTTGATGGCTTGCGCGAGGCGGGACGTCGGGTGCGCCGTCCCGATCTGACCTTCGCCACGATGGACCACAACGTGCCGACCGACAATCGGCTGGTCATCGAAGACCCCATCTCGCGCAAGCAGATTGAAACCCTGCGGCGCAACGCGCAGGAGTTTGGCATTACGCTTTTCGACCTCACCAGCGAGGATAACGGTATCGTTCACGTCATCGGTCCAGAGCTGGGCATTACCCTACCCGGGCTGACCATTGTGTGCGGTGACAGCCACACCTCCACGCACGGCGCGTTTGGTGCGCTGGCGTTTGGCATTGGCACGTCGGAGGTGGAACACGTGCTGGCAACGCAGACACTACCGCAGATGAAGCCACGCACGATGGCGATCCGTCTCGAAGGGAAACTTCCTGTGGGCGTCACCGCGAAAGATATTATCCTGAGTATCATCGGACGCATCGGCACGGGCGGAGGCACTGGCTGCGTCATCGAGTATATGGGTGAAGCCATCCGCGCGCTGAGTATGGAGGAGCGGTTGACGATATGCAACATGTCTATCGAGGCAGGCGCACGTGCGGGCATGATCGCTCCCGATGAGACCACTTTTGCTTATCTGGAGGGCAGGCGCTTCGCCCCGCAGGGCAAGCAGTTCGAGCGCGCCGTCGCCTACTGGCAGACACTGCCCTCTGACCCCGACGCACGGTTCGACCGCGAGGTGCAGTTCGATGTCTCCACCTTCGAACCGCAGGTCACCTGGGGCACCAGCCCCGAGCAGGTGGTCGCCGTAACCGGGTGCGTCCCAGATCCTGCCTCCTTCGCAGACGAAACCAAAGCCAGAGCGGCGGAGCGCGCCCTGCATTACATGGGACTGACCCCGGGCACGCCCATTCAGGAGATAAAGATAGACCGCGTGTTCATCGGCTCCTGTACTAACGGACGCCTGAGCGACCTGCGTGCGGCGGCGGCAGTGGTAAAGGGCAAAAAGGTGGCGCCGCACGTGCGGGCGATGGTGGTGCCCGGCTCGCAGCGAGTGAAAAAGCTGGCGGAGGAGGAAGGTCTGCACGAGATTTTCCTGGCGGCAGGCTTCGAGTGGCGCGATTCGGGATGTAGCATGTGCCTTGGCATGAACCCCGACATCCTGCAGCCGGGCGAGCGATCCGCTTCCACCAGCAACCGCAACTTCGAGGGCAGGCAGGGACGCGGCGGACGCACGCACCTCGTCAGCCGGGAGATGGCAGCTGCCGCCGCGATTGTCGGACACTTCGTGGACATTCGCGAGTGGTACCGGCAAGGCAAAATCGCCGAGGAGGTCTTGCGCCGATGAAACCGTTCGAAAAGATGACCGCGCTGGTAGCACCGCTAGACCAGCCCAACGTGGACACCGACCAGATTGTGCCCAAGCAGTTCCTGAAGCGCGTGGAGCGCACGGGCTTCGGGCAGTTTCTGTTTTACGATTGGCGGTTCCTGCCGGACGGGACACCGAACCCAGACTTCGTGTTGAACCATCCCCGTTATCGAGGAGCGCAAATCCTGCTCACACGCGAGAACTTCGGCTGCGGCTCCAGTCGGGAACATGCACCCTGGGCGTTGCTGGACTATGGCTTTCGGGTGATTATCGCGCCCTCCTTCGCCGATATCTTCAGGACGAACTGCTTCAAGAACGGGATTTTGCCCATCGAGCTATCGGCAGAGGTGGTCGACGACCTGTTCTATCGCGTGCAGCATCAGGAGGGCTATCAGCTTACGGTAGACCTTGAAGCGCAGACCATCACGGGGAGCGACGGTTTTACGTGCCGTTTCGAGATAGACCCGTTCCGCAAGAGGTGTCTGCTGGAAGGGCTGGATGACATTGGCTTGACGCTGCAGCACGAAGACAAAATCGCCGCGTATGAGGCAACCCACTGCGAGCCCTGGCAGGCGGCGGTCGCTAGACGGTGAATGTGCCGTTGCTGCTATGGTACAATGCAGTTGAGCGACGGCGCGGAGCGACAAAATGGCACTGAATACCAGCGATATTGAGCAACTGATCGAGATTCTGCGCAATGACCCTGAGTTGCGTCGCAGGGTGTTTGTTGCGCTGGCAACGGACGAGTTCCTCGCCTTGCCTGCTAAGGTCGATCGGCTAACAAATGAAATTATTGCCTATCGGCAGGCGTCGGAGGAGCGGTTTGCACGCATTGAGGCAGCTTTAGAACGCCAGACCGAGGAGTTCGTCGCCTATCGGCAAGTATCAGAAGAGCGGTTTGCACGCATTGAGGCAGCTTTAGAACGCCAGGCGGAGGAACTAGCCGCCTATCGGCAGGCGTCGGAGGAGCGGTTTGCCCGCATTGAAGCCGCTTTAGAACGCCAGACCGAGGAGTTCGTCGCCTATCGGCAAGTATCAGAAGAGCGGTTTGCCCGCATTGAGGCAGCTTTAGAACGCCAGGCGGAGGAACTAGCCGCCTATCGGCAGGCGTCGGAGGAGCGGTTTGCACGCATTGAGGCAGCTTTAGAACGCCAGACGGAGGAGTTAGCCGCCTATCGGCAGGCGTCGGAGGAGCGGTTTGCACGCATTGAGGCAGCTTTAGAACGCCAAGCAGAGGAACTAGCCGCCTATCGGCAGGCGTCGGAGGAGCGGTTTGCGGATATATCCGCCGCATTGAATGAATTGATCCGCGTGGTAACGGAACACAGTGAATGGCTTCGGCGTCTCGACCGAGACGTATCGCAGTTGAAAGGATGGTATCTAGAGTACCATTACCAGAAACACGTCCATGCCTATATGGGCACGGTATTGCGTCGCATCCGTGTCGTCGAGCCTCCTGACGTGGAGGAACCGCTGCGTCAGGCTCTCTCCAACGAAGAGGTCGTGGACGTTTTCCGGGCGGATGTCCTGGCCCGCGGGCGACTGGCGAGCGCGCCTGACAAAGAGGTGTATTTGGTCATGGAGGTCTCTGCCGTGGTGGACACCACAGACGTTGCCCGCGCACGTCGTCGCGCCGACCTGATGAGCCGGGCGGGATTGGAGTGTCTGGCGGCTGTCGCAGGACAGGAACTCACCGAAGAAGCCCGTCTGGAAGCGCAACATTCGCGCGTCCTCTGTGTGCTGGACGGGAACGTCCAGGGTTGGGACGACGCGCTAGATACCTTAGCGTCTCCCCTGCCGTAAACGCCCTCAGACCTGCAGGAGATAGAGCCATGCTCTCTGAAGACACCATCAAGGCTTTTCTCAAAGCCCGTTCGCTGGCGGTTATCGGAGTATCGCGTGACCCCGAAAAATACGGCTACAAGGTGTATAAGACCCTCAAGGATAAGGGACTGCTGGTGTTTGCCGTTAACCCGCATTCGACCGAGGTGGACGGCGACCCCGTTTACCCCAGCCTGCTGGAGCTGCCCGAGCTTCCAGAGGCGATAGTCACCGTCGTGCCGCCCGAAGTGACGAAGGCAGTGGTCGAACAGGCGTTACAGGCAGGCATCCGCAAAATCTGGATGCAACCCGGATCCGAACACGAGGAAGCCATCCGGCAGGCAAAGACGCAAGGCGCAACCGTCGTGTACGGTGGGCCCTGCATCATGGTTGTTGCGAACACGCACCTGCGCTGAGGCGTCTTGCCGATTATCTGTTGGCAGATGCGTTGCTCCGATTACAGATTACGATAATCTCGCCCGTACTACTCGCCTGCGATGAGGCGGGCGACTGTCCATTTAAGGTAGGTGAGCAATGCCTACGCATCCATCCCGACCCGCAACAGTAGAGTAACGGCGAATCTCCAAAGCCGAGTCTATATATCCTGCAGTACTTCTTCTGCAGACTGCAGGTTTATTTAGGCACGATGTTGCGGAAAGCCTGCTGTATATGGACGTGAGCGGGAGAAAGCGGTTGCGTTCAGAAAACCTTCTGCTCGATGCCCAATCGCTCGCAGAGGCGGAGAATCTCCTCCGTGGTCAATCCTTCGCCCTGTTCGCCGCAGAGGAGGTTGAGATACTCGTAGCGTGCGCCCGTTTCGGCGTACTCGATGCGGTCCAGGGCGCGTTTGACGGAGGCATCCGAACGTGCCATCACCCCGTGCTTAGCCCACACCACCACGCGATGGGTGCGCAGCTTTTCCATCGTCGCCTGCATCAGCTCGTCGGAGCCGGGCAGCAAGAACGGCACCAGACCTACACCCTCCGGCAGCTGCACAATGGTCTCCGGTTGCCAGCGCAGGATATGCTGGTTCAGGTAGCGCTCGTCCTGATAGCGCGGAATATGGCTCAGGTAGGTGAGGTGCAGGGGTTGCGCGTGGATGAGTGCATGGAAGTTCGTGCCCGTGCGAACCACCTGATCGCGATGCACCGCCAGATGGGAGTTGAACTCGCTAGTAAGCCGTTCGAACAGGCGTCTCGGGGAGGTGTAGAGGGTCGCCGTACGCCCGTCGGGATTGACGCGCACCGCACCCAGGTTCGCCTCGGGGTCGGAGCCGATTTCGCGCAGCCGTCTGCCCGAGCCGGTGACCAGAAACAGTCCATCCGCCAGCTCCGGCACAGGAGTGGGTATCGAGATGGTTTCCTGTAGCGGAAACTGGCGGCGCGGGTCGATGCTCCAGCCGATGTAAACGGAGATGTTTCCTGCCGCGCCTTCGCTGGCTTCGATCTCCGCGAGACGGTGTCCCGCCTCGCCGATTAAGCCCATCAGCTCGATGAGGGTAGGAAATGGGGGTTCGACAGGCATTGCCTCAGTCTCCTATCCGTTTTACGAGGTCAAGTCGTTCTGCACACACGCGCTGGGCATGCACCACGACACCGTTATCCATCGTTACCAGTCTCCCAGCATTGTGCTGGCATAAGCCCAGCAGATAGATGTCTGTAATCTGCCCATAGCCCTGTAGGATGCTCAGGTCGTATACGGTTTCGTTCAAAATGCTCAACGAGTCCTGCCAAAACACGTGCGAAGCTGCGCTCGAGCGGACAGGAGCACGGAGAAGTTCTGCAGCTTGAGATACACTAATCCTTAGCCTAGGATACTGGGGGCGCGACAGCACCCGGATGGTTCCGTTTTCTGTAAGAGGACACGTTGCCCAGCTTTTCTGTCTTGCCTCGCGAAACCAAGCCATTGCCTCGCGGTGGAATTGATGCTCCGCGTCGAGCAAAGCCACAATCACATTGACATCTGGCAAATCAATCATCGTCTTCCAGCAGTCTTTTGATGAGGTCCGGAGAGACAGGTTCTTTTAGACCACGCTTGGGTAGTGTGGGCACACCATTGTCCCAGACGATTTGGTCGAGTGAGCAAACTTCTTTCTCTTGCCCTGTGTCAAGAGCAGCGCTTTCTGCCTGCGTTGCCTCGGACACGATAAGTATCAGGGTTTGATTATGGAGGTCCTTCCGCTCTTCCAAAAACGAGATGATCTCAGCGGCGGAACCTTGTTTGACCTGTATCATGTGACTCACCACCAGAAACATCCTTCACTTTCGGTGAAATAACGTCCCGCTGGATATGCTCGCGGCTTACGACGTCATCTTCAACCGCTTCTGGAACGCAGCCTCCCAGCCCATTAGCCCTCCGTCCAGCGCGATAGCCACATCCAGCTCCCGTGCGCTATCCTCCACCGCTGCCGCCATCTTTTCCCCGCCGACCACAGGGATGCAGGGAAACCCCGCGCGGCTGAGAAGGTCTGCCCGTCGGCTGGCGCGGGTGACGTCGTTCACGTCTAGCGTGGCGGCGACCTCCATGACCAGATACACCGCTTGCTGGTTCCCGAAACGCAACTGCCCCTGCAGGATTAAGTCCGCGCGTGACAGGTCCTTCACCTCCGTGAGGGAGAGCTTCTGGGTCGCCTTCTCGAAAATCTCTTCCAAATCGGCGCGACGGATTTTGCGCAGGTACGAGCCGAAGTAGGCGTAGGCGTGCTTCGCGTACTCTTCCTCCAGCCGCCAGCCTATCAGCTGCCCCAGACGGTCTTCGATACGCTGGAAGCGCTGTTCCGCCAATACCTGCCACTCTATGAGCCGCTCAACCGCTTTCGCCAGACCTTCCATTGTCTCGCGCAACTCGGCGACCGAAGCACGCAACTCCTCCTGACCACGTATCAATCCGTTCACCGTCTCGCGCAACTCGGCGACCGAAGCACGCAACTCCTCCTGACCACGTATCAATCCGTTCACCGTCTCGCGCAACTCCGCTAATTCCTGCACAATGCCCTGTACCACGCCGACGAGCTGCGCGACGGTGTCCGCGAGCTGCTGCACAACGCGCTCCAGACGCTCGATGCGTTGGTTGTGCTCGGCAACGGTGCGAGCCAGCTGTGCTACCTGAAACGGCAGTGCCAGAAACTCCTGAGGTAGCAGTGCCGCCAGTAACCGTTGCCGTGCTTCTGGGTTGTTTTGCAGAGCCTGAATCAGCGCGTCGATGTCAAATGATTGGTCTGCCATTGTGTGCTGTCTCTCCAAATCGTCCGAATGATGCCCGGTTGTATTATACCATTCGGACGGCTATCGCTCCATCAGTTCCCCAAGGAACCCCCAGAGGTGCCCCTCCACTGCTCGCACGCGCACGGTTTGACCCACCAGCTCGCGGGGTGCCTCGAAGTTCATCGTCTTGTTCTGGCGGGTCAAGCCGGTGAGCTTCGATGGGTCTTTGGGGCTGGGACCCTCCACCAGCACTTCATACACATTGCCCTCCTGCGAGTGGTTTATCTCGCAGGTGATGCGGTTTTGCAGTTCAATCAGCCGCTGCAGGCGCTCCATCTTCACCGCACGGGGGATCTGGTCTTCTCGCGCGGCGGCTTTGGTGCCCGGCCGCGGGCTGTAGGCGAACATGAAGGCGGAGTCGAAGCGGATGCGCTCCACAAACTCGAGCGTGTGCTGGAACTGCTCTTCGGTCTCACCCGGGAAACCAATCATCAGGTCGGTGGTGATGGCGATGTCTGGCATGGCGGCGCGTAGCTTGTGCACGATGGCTTCGTATTGTTCCACCGTGTACCCGCGCTTCATCTCGCGCAACAGGTCGTTATCCGCTACCTGAAGGGGCAGATGCACATGCTCGCACACTTTGGGAAGCTCCGCCATGGTCTCTATCAATTCATCGGTGAAGTCGCGCGGATAGGGCGAGGTGAAGCGGATGCGCTCGATACCGGGAATGTCATTGATCAGACGCAGCAACCTCGCGAAGGGTACCTTCCCCTCCAGCAGGTTCTTGCCGTAGGAGTTGACCGTTTGCCCAAGCAGGGTCACCTCTTTGGTGCCGTGTTCGGCAAGGTAACGGATTTCCGCCAGAATGTCCTCGGTGGGACGGCTGCGCTCGCGCCCGCGCGTGAGCGGAACCACGCAGAAGGTGCAGAACTTGTCGCAGCCGTACATGATGGGCACAAAAGCGCGCAGCTTCGGTTTGCGCTGCGTGATGCGCGGTGGGACGTCGGTCACGATAGCCCCTTTGCGAGGGGGCAGTTCGAGCGCGGTCAATAGTTTTCGAGAGCGGCGTACCTCCTGCACCAGCTCCGGAATACGCGCGATGTTCGCGGTGCCGACGATAAAGTCCACATGCGGCGCCTCGCGTTTCAGCTCCTCCGCGCGCACCTGCACCATGCACCCGCACACGCCGAGGATGCCGTCAGGATGTCGCTCTTTCCATTTGCGCAGCTCGCCCAGCAGGCTGAATACCTTGTCCTCTGGCTTGCGGCGCACCGAGCAGGTGTTGAGCAAAATAACCTCCGCCTCCTCTTCGTCCTGCACGGGGCGGTATCCGAGCCGCTCCAGATACAGCCCCATCTGCTCGGAGTCCTCCTCGTTCATCTGGCATCCCCAGGTGTATATCTTGTAGCCCGGCTTGACCTTCTGCAGCACCTGCGACATCGCTTTCAACCTCTTTTTTTCTTTATCTAGCAAAAATATTATAGCACAGGGGAACAAGAAAGGATATTTAGCGTGTATAATAATATCAAGGTCGCGTATTGCTCACAACACAACAACCGAACAGGGAGGCGAATCATGCACAAGCGTCTGATGGCAATGGTAGCGGTTCTGGCGCTGGGAGTAGCTACCGTGCTCTGGGTGTCCGCGAACCCGCAGGAAAAGGCGTCGGTGAAGCCCGCGGTGATGAAGTCGGGCAGCTCCTGTTGCCCGAAGGAGAACAGCACGAAAGCAACCCTGGCAGCGCAGACGGATAAGAGTCAGGTCAAGCCGGTTGCCGCGAAGGAAGACGGCAAGGGCGCGTGTCCTTACATGGCAGGCAAGGCTAGCGTCGCAGCGTCCAATGGTAAGGACAAGGCTAACGTCGCGGCGTCCAATGGCAAGAAGGACTGCTCCAGCTGCCCCGAGACAAAGGCAACCCTGGCTTCGAAAGAAGGAAGCAAAGATTGCAGTGGTTGCCCCTACATGAGGTCCAACGGCAACGCTCCTGCCGCCAAGGCAAAGCCTGCTCCGAAGGCAACCCAGGCTAAAGCAACCTCCACCAAGAAGACAGCGAACAGCCTGTAGGTTTGCCCGGCAGACATCCACGTTTTGGGATACGGGAGGGAAACTTCAACCCTCCCGTATCACTTCTCCCCTGTTCTGGGCTTCGCAGGCTGTGCGGGTGTGTTCGGTTCAGGGGTTTACTCCTTTTTCTTGGCGCGTTCTGCAGCCAGTTCCGCCGCACGCCGGCTGGCCTGTTCTACCAGAGGCTTCACCTGCTGCGCAGGAATGACAAAAACCCCACCTGTGCCGGAGCTACCGCCACCCGAAAGCAGGCGCATCACCATCGTGAATCCCATCGTATCGCCGCCTTCATCCTTCACCTCGGGGGCAATGGTGGTTAACACACCGACCAGCTCGCCGTTCAGGGTGAACACCGGCAAGCCCAGCTGAGAGATGTCACCCAGCAACATCCAGGCGCGGCGCGGCTTGACGATTTCTCCACAAACCTGCCCGAGCGCAAAGTAGGGCGCGTAGTCATAACCTTTGGTGAGGCGCGAAACCGTGATGACCTGCTGCCCCAGCTTCGCCTCTGCAGCACTGCCGAAGTCCACCGCCGTTAACTGCCTGTCACCCAGCCCTTCCACCTTGATGAAGGCGAGGTCCAGCTTGGCGTCGGTCGCGGCGAGGAAGGCATTATACTCCGTCTCTTCGTTGCCGAAGGTAACCTTGATGGACGTCGGAGTCATCTTGTAATCCATACCAGCGGGCATCACCTCTCCAGCCAGCATCTCCATCATTCGTCTGGGCGAGAAGGGCGAGTTGGAAACCATAATCAGTCCGTCGGGCGTTACGACCACGCCCTGCAGGCTCATTTTGGACTCCTCCTCCATGCTCTCTCCGCCCATCCTCATGGTGGTCTTCAGCACCACCTTGACAGTGGCAATGGAAGGAGCTACCTTCTCCACCACCGATTGCACGCTAACGGTCTCGTTTTGCGCAGTGGTAGTGCTGACCATCCACAGGCTGAGGAGCATAGCCAAAAGCCATTTGCTCATGGTAATATCCTCCTTTGTATCGTATCGTGAAAACCCCACCGATGAACGGCTCGGCAGGGGCAAAATGACTTGCTGCGAACTACGGCAACAGCTTTGCCCAGTCAGGCTCGATGAAAACGAAGTGGGTGCGTCCATCGCGCCGCAGGAAGATGCGGGTCACCTTCGGACGCTCCCGCACCACTCGCGCCATCACCTCTTCGAAAGCACGCGTGTCGGCAATGGGCACACCGTTGATGCTCAAAATCAAGTCGTCGGCACGAAGCCCTGCCAGATGCGCCCAGCCACCCATCGTGCATTCGACAACCAGCACACCCTTCTGGTCGCGATTCCAGCGGTTTTCCATGCGGTCCATCGGCGTGATGTCGCGTACCACAAACTCAAACTCCTTCTGGCGCACCCGTCGGGCGGTCTCGCCAGAGGCGGGTGTCTCTTCCAGCGTCACCGACACCCGTTGTGTTTTCTCACCGCGCAGGATGGTGAGTTGTACCTGTTCACCCACAGACAGGTCTTCGATAACCCTTCGCAGTTCGTCCGCGTCCTGCGGGCGCGAAGCCTCCAGCTCGGTGTCGTTCACGGCGAGAATGATGTCGCCCACACGCAACCCTGCCTTCCCCGCCTCGGTCCACGGGTATACCTCGGTAATGCGAAAGCCTCGAGCCTGCGTCACGCCCATCGCTTTTGCCAGCTCCGAGGTCACTACCTGCGTCTTGACCCCCAGCCAGGGTCTTGCCAGCTCGCCGCCGATGGTGTCCGGGGGTGGTGTGGTTAAGCGGGCTACGGTGACCAGATGCTCCTCGCCGCGGCGGAAATGGACGACCACCTCTGCGCCGTTCTTCGCCGCCGCGTTCAGCGATTGACGTAACGCGGCAAGGTTGGGAGTAGCGACCCCGTTGACCGAGGTGATAATGTCGTTGCGCTTCAGGTTCGGGCGCGCGCTGTCGAACGGGTAACCGGGGCGCACACCCGTTACCAGTACACCCTGCTGCGTTGCCAGTTTGCGCGCCACCATCATCGCGCGGGTAATGTTTTGCGCGGTAATGCCCGCCTCGCGAAACTCCTCTTCCTCCCCACGCGCACGTTCCCACCGCGCGGTCACAGCGGTTACAGTACGCTCCTTACCCTCACGCAGCAGGCGGATTGTAACCCGCTTTCCTATCGGCAGAGAAGCCACCTTTTGATGGAAGAGGGGTATCTCTTCAAAGAATCGAGCGTTTACCGCTACTCCATCTATGGACAGAAGGATGTCGCCCGGCTGAATGCCCGCCTTCTGCGCGGGCGAGTCGGGGAATACCGAGGAGACCAGCACGCCGGTTTTGCGTCCCAATTTTTCCACAGGCAGCACCGTTACACCCAGCCAGCCACGCTCGATGCGCCCCGTCTTCAGCACCTGTTGCAGAACCTGCCGCGCCAGGTTAGACGGGATGGCAAAACCCATGCCGCTGCCACCCAGCTCGTTAATGCCCACCACCTCGCCGTTGAGGTTCACCAGCGGTCCGCCCGAGTTGCCAGGCAGTATCAGCGCATCATGCTGGATCCAGCGTGTGAGTAAGCCGGTGCTTTCGCCCTCGTCCAGCTGCAGCTCCTCGATCTCGGTCTGCGTGAAGTCGGTGAACACACGCCTTGTGTTGGAGACGATGCCCAGCGTCGCGGACGAAGAAAGCATCAGCGGATTGCCCATCGCCAGCACGTATTCGCCCACCTTGAGCGCGTCCGAATTGCCCAGCGGCGCATAGGGAAACCGGCGTTTGGGGTCGGCACGCAGTTTCAGGATACTCAGGTCGGTCAATGGGTCATGCGCGACGACGGTGGCTTCCAGAGTTTCGCCGGTGGTCAGGGAACAGGTAATGCGAGTGGAGTTGCCCGCCACGTGGTAGTTGGTCAACACGTGTCCCTGCGGCGTGACGATGACCCCACTGCCGCCCGAGGGGGAACGTTGCGCCCGTCCCTCGCTGAAGTAGCGAGTGACCGTCAGAATGTTCACGACCGCCGGATACACCCTGTCTCGCGCGCGTTCGATGTCGCGCCGGAGGGCATCAGGATACGCCCGCTGAGCGGTGGTCACAGTCTGCAGGCAACAGAAGCAGGTTAGCATAATGAGAACTAAAGCCGCACGACAGGCAATCGCAGACATACATCCCCTCCCTGTCCTAGCATCGGAGCTCTCTCCTTAGACCTCAGCTGTATTGCCAGTATTATTTTCCAATACTCCGCGCGTTTCCTGTGCCTGCAAAGGATTCCTCCCTGTAATGGGCCAAGCTTGAAAAGGAGCAAACTACAACTGTGGGAGGCTAACATGGATTTCGACCTGTTGAAGCGACTGTGCGAGACGCCGGGCGTTCCGGGCAAAGAGGACCCGATTCGGGAGGTAGTCAAAGACGCGCTGGCGCCGCTGGTAGATAGTATTGAAGTGGACGTGATGGGCAACGTGGTGGGCATCAAGCGCGGCAACGGCGCACGCAAAGTGATGCTGGCGGCGCACATGGACGAGATTGGATTTATGGTACGGCATATCGACGACAAAGGTTTCGTGCGCTTGCAACCACTGGGTGGGTTTGATGCCCGTCAGTTGTTCGCGCAGCGCGTGCTGGTGCATACGCGAAAGGGCGAGGTGCTGCGGGGGGTGCTTGCCTACTCCACCAAACCTGCGCACATGCTCACCCCTGAGGAGATGAACAAAGCCCCGCAAATCGAGAGCTTCTTCGTCGATTTGGGCATGGTCGCCGAGCAGGTGAAGGAGAAAGTATCAGTTGGCGACATGGTGACGATGGACCGCACCACCGAATCCAGCGGCGACACCCTGTTCGGTAAGGCGATGGACGACCGTGTGGGCGTATTTGTGATGATCGAAGCCCTGCGCCTGTTGAGGGACAAGCGTACGGAGGTGGACATCTACGCGGTTGCCACCGCGCAGGAGGAGGTGGGCTTGCGCGGCGCAACCACAGCGGCTTATGCGATAGACCCCGACATCGGCATCGCTCTGGACGTCACACTGGCAAACGATTACCCCGGTCCCTCCGACACCGAGACGGTGACGAAGCTGGGGCAAGGGGTTGCCATCAAGATTATGGACGGCAGCCTCATCTGCCATCCGAAGCTGGTGGAGCATTTCCGCGAGATTGCCGAGCGGGAGCAAATCCCGCACCAGATGGAGATTCTGCCTCGTGGAGGCACCGATGCGGGCGCACTGCAGCGCAGCCGTGCAGGCACGGTGAGCATCACCATCAGCGTACCCACTCGCTACGTGCATACGGTGAACGAAATGGTGCACCGCAGCGACGTGGAAGCGGCAGCCACGCTGGTGGCACGCTATCTGGAAGAGGCACACACGCGGGACTACCGCTTCTAAGAGGACAGCGGATGAGAGGTCAATCCGCAGCCTCGCCGTCGTACATCAGCAGGCGGCGCTCGCCCTCCAGAGAACGCGCTTCGGTGAGGTCCTGCGTCACCTCCAGGGTGCCCAGGTACTCGCCCTCTTCGTTACGCACGGCGTAGTAGCAGATATACACCAGCCTGCCGCGCAGGTTAATCCAGAATCGCGCACGGCTTTGCTTGCCCGACTTAAAGTCGTTCAGTATCTGGTCGACGATGTGCACGCTCTTGGGCGGATGGCAGTATTGCACCTTGCGCCCGAGGATGGCTTTGGAACGGCTAAAGATGCGCTCTTTACCCGGGCTGAAGTAGCGCACCGTGTCGTCCTTGTCCACGAAGGTGAGGTCGAAGGGCAGAGTAGCCATCACCGCGATGAGCTCTTCCAGGGTAAAGCTGCCTGTTGGCATACGGATGCGCCCTCCTGAAGCGGCTGGTTGCCGAATCGGCATCAGGACGCCGCCTTCGGGCAGCCACTCGCCCTCTGGGGCAATGAGGCAGTAGCCATACTCGTCGCTCTGCAGGTAGATTTCGTACCAGTCCTGCTCCGTTAGCAGGCTAAGAGCAACGGGGAACAGTATCTTCTCCTCCTTGTAAATCATCTCCGCGATGGCGTTTATCGCTGGCAGCACTGCCTGCTGGATACAGTCTTTTGCCTGCGCTGCAGTGAAGGCAGGCTGGCTTTGCAACACGGAAATCGCCTCGCGCAGGAGATAACGCACCTCATCATGCTTTCCCCACATGACGGTCGGCGGACCCATCAGTCTGTTCTTCTCGAAGAACGGGAAGAGTAGGTACTCCTTGCGCAAGTAGTGCTTGTGGACATCGGTCAGGTCATTGAGCTTCTGCTGAATGGCGCGCACGTAATCGGTGCTTTCCTGCTCATCGGGCAACGCTTCTACCTGCTGCACCAGGGCGCGAACCTGCTCT
>Ga0272447_1001285_pt1 | contig 16090 bp, 24 predicted proteins | sample YNPCB0133_FD_194589 | JGI IMG/M metagenome (GOLD analysis project Ga0272447, IMG submission 194589) | Hot spring microbial mat communities from Yellowstone National Park, WY, United States - YNP-CB-013-3 | ecosystem: Environmental > Aquatic > Thermal springs > Hot (42-90C) > Sediment | place... | reverse complement strand
CTTCGTTTTTGCTTGTTCACTCACCTCCACCTTCGCTTCTTTCTCACTCTCTTACCTTTTCTCTTTACCTTCCCTTTGCGTTTCTTCCCTCCTTTCCTTTCGTTTTCCCTTTGGCTAATGCGTCATTTTCCGAGAATGAGACGCACTCTTAACCAGAGCATTCGTCCCTCTTTTTCCGCCAAAGAGAAGATGTAACCTGCAAACACCAGTGGTGCATTTGTCAGGTTGAAGAAAAGGTAGTCGCTCACCTCCTTTCCTGAAAAAACCCAGAGAAGGAAAAACGTTAAACCAGCAATGATGGAAAACGCCACCATCTTACCAATCCTCGTTGACGGATTTTCGTATCGTTTCGAGGGTGCTGTCTTCTCGGACGCGATACACCCGACTTGGGTCTCGGTGCCACTCGATGGAAACATACACACGTTTCTGCACATTCGGTGGTGCAAACGGCACCCAACCGATAACGTTTCCCCGTCCATCCACAAACGGTATCAGGTAACTACCGACGGGGACGTTTCCAGACTTGGAAAAGCCTTCGTGAGGGACACAGCAGCCGATTTTCTCCAGAACAGGAATAGCCAATTCGGCTGGTGTTGCTCTTTGGCTGAGGATTTCCGTAATCGTCATTGTTGTTTCGCTCCTTTCGTTTGGTTGTTTGTCTTTGGTTTTATTATACCATACGTTTTTGTTTTTGTAAAGGGGAAGTAAGCCTTTGTTGCTTACTTCCCCGTTTTTCTGTTACACTCCAACAAAGTCGGAGCGAACAGCGACTTTATACTCAAAGTCCATGCCCAGTCTCCTTATCTCGTCTACCGTCAAAACAGCGAAACAACTAGGAAGGTATTCTACTTGTCTGTTCAGCTTCACGAAGCTTCGTATCTTCTCTTCCTTGAAGAGCCGTTTTGCCGTTTTGAAAGGCAGTCCAACCAAATACTTGTTTGGGTTGTTACCGCCAAACTCAATCTGGTGAAAGTGTGGACGTTGGCAATACTCTGCCAACCACTTAGCGTGTTCTTCGACTTTGGTGATGTAGACGTCCTCCTCATACAGCCTGTCGTCTACTCTCCAAAACTCTTTCCCCACAGAGAAGAATTGGTCATCCACTGCAACGATGTTGATTGTCATCTTAGTTTGGCTCCTTTCTTGTTGGTTTCCAGTTATATTATACGACACTTCCATCGTTTTTGTTCCCAGTATTTTTACCTGTTTTTTTTCGTATAGTTAGATGCCACCCCAAAGTTTCTGTTCCACACGAACAAACTCGAAATAGACGGGATAAACCTTTCCTACACAAATCGGCTCCGTTACGATGGTAAACGACTTGGGCAGTCCAATCGTTTTGTGAAGCAGAGTATAATCCGCCACCTTTCCTTCTGCAAACAGTTTCGCCAATTCGCTCTGGTGCGCCTCTACCAAATAACCGTTAGGCTCAGCATCCACATTTACATAGAGATAGCATGTTTGTCCACAAGTCAGAGAAACCAAGTAAGCATCCTCACGTGTCGCCGTTACCAAAACATCATCACGGTAAATAACACCATTGGCATCTCTCCAACATCTGACGCCATGTGTCTTAAAAACCGTTGGGTCGACACCTACCACACAAAACTCAGCAACGGAAATGCTCTTCATGCCTTAGCACCCCAAACGGCTGGTTTTTCACCTGATGCGTTAACGGCTACACATACAGCGAAACCCAGACGTCGCCTTTGCCTACACACACTAAGGCATCGTAGTCTCTTTCTAACTTCGCTGTTCCGCCGAGTTCCCTCCAAGCCGTTGCTAACACTTGGGCTAAATACTTCACGTCGTTTTTTACTCTGAATGTTCCTTCCTGTTTCGTCTCCTTTGCTTCAGAAAGATTGGTGCCTGCGAATAGGTAAAAATCGTAGCCGAATGCACTAAACGCGGGACTTCCCAACGGTTGTTCGTTGCGATAGTCCGCCATCAGAGCAGGAGAGTAAACCCACTTTCCATCGTAAACATATGCCCACCGTCCGATTTTTCCGTCCGCCTTCAAATAGGGAAACGGTTTAAATCTACCACCGTTGTAAATCTTCTGTGTAAACAGATTGAAAAGGTAGATGAAATTACCGACTTTGCTATGCGCTGGTATGTGCATCTTTGGAAACCTCCTTTCGCTTTTTTAGACGACGCGTCCTATATTGTTGTTCCGCTTAGCCAAACCCAAAACGAAACCCGCATCTCCTACGGTTTTAGCAACAATACCGAAAGGCTCTTCGCTTTTTATCCAATAGACGGCAAAGAAACCTTCACCGTCAAACTCTACTCCATAAGAGCCGTTTTCCCAAACGAGAAGACGCAGGACTGCTCCGTCGCTTTTCGCCACGTATGTATTATCAGAGTGTTTTTCCATTGAGAGCAACACACGCTGCTCTTCGTCTCCTTTCCAAAAATAGCAACACACGTCATCCTCAATATATGCTGTGAAACCGTAGCCGTCGTCGCCTATTAGTCGGAACACTCCGTTGCCTACCTCTATAGTGCCGACTGCAACACGTAAATAGAGAACACCGTAAACACCTGTCATCGCTTCGTTCTCCTTTCGTTTTGTTTTCACTCCAATTATGCCATAAAACAACCACACAAAACCATAATTTACCGCCACTTTGCCAAAAATACTGTCAAAAATACTGTCAAAATCACGGTTGCCGTCGGTAAAATTACCCTCGTTTTTCCATGTGTGCCTGTCGCATAGATTGCGCAAACACGCGAACGTCACATCAGCATCTTTAGAGACATAGCACCCGCTTACTGTTCCCTTATCAAGACGAACAGCCTGTCTAAGTGAAGTAGAAATCTTTGGCTGTTCACAAAGTTTATTCCCCAATCGGTGGTTTTCGTAATAAAGCATCCACTGGTTTCAAGTCCTTCTTCTTTTGCTTCTTGGAAAAACACCTCCACACTTAGCCGTTCACTCCGTTCGGTTTTGAACGTCAGAACCGTCTTCTCGTCTATAGCAAACCTCTGAGAGCCTTCGGCGGTTTCACCAGCCTGAAAAACGGTCATGGCGTTCTTTCGCAAACGCGAAGGCGAATAACCGAAAGTGTCGCCACCTTTCTTAATGGACAGTTCGCCTTTGTCAGTAACAGCCATTACCACACCGTTCGGAAACCGCACCAACACTTGTCTGTCGGAAAACGTAACGACTGTTTCTCTTTCTGCTGTTGGCATCTTCTCCTACCCTCCCTTAACGAATGACGCGAAGCTCTAATGCGTGTTCGTTACCGTCTGCAGGAACAGTTAGGTTAAACGTCCATACGTTGTTGTTTCGCGTCCCGCTTACAGGTCGTCCGTCAAACGTCGGACTGCCGTTTATCAAAGACAGTGAACCCAAGTTGATGCTCAACGATACTACAAGGCTCCTGTCTACGGTTATCTCTACAGAAGCAGAAGTCTCTACTGGTGCTTCGCCAACCAAATACGAAGCGGTAGCAGTCAGCGTTATTCTTTCGTCCCGATAGGGATTGCGCAGAAAAACCTTGATGGGCGTCTCTACACCTACGCGAATGCGTGTCGGCGTTGAGAGCCGAATGCCGACTGGTGGGGTATTGGCGTTCTGTGCGAACACCATACCACCTACCAAACAGAGTAAAACGGTAAGCAGGATTTTTCTCACTCTTCTACCCCCTCTCTTTGTAAACTTTTTGCTTCCCTTCGCTCCAGATATGCCTCATGCTGCCTTCGCCACAAGTTCCATGCCATATTGAGCATGGTCTTCGGCGAAGGTAATCCCCTGTATTGGTAAACCTCCGTCGGCGGATACTGAAGTCTCTGCATGTTGATAAACTTTCGGATGCCCATAAAGGTTTCGCCAACGCGAACAGTATAATCCAAACTGTTCACCCAGACGGCAGGACGTATGAAGTTGCGCAGCAAATCAGGTGGTAACAAACCATACCACGCGGAAGCAGTGAGTGGGCTGTTCAAGACAATGTATAGCATTTTGCGTCTGCTGATGCCTTTGCCATACATGGCATCTGAAGCGTGACGCAAAACGCTCAACATCGCGGTGTATTCATCAAAGAAACTATCATCAAAAGGCGTGGAACGACAGGTAACTACCACCACGTTGTCGTTCAGGTCGCCGATGTCGTTTTCATCACCCGTCCATCCGTCAATGTAGATGAAAGGATGAAAAGCGAAGAACCGCCTCACATGATAGGGACAAAGCGACATTTTCTGTCCCGCCACTTCCCTCGTCTCTGCTTTGGGCACTTCCCTACAGCAGACATCGCAGTAATTCATTGTTCCCAGTCCCCTTTCACTTCTAGGATTATCTCTTCAAAAGCGTCAGGAAAACGGGAAAGTATCTCATCCCGCAATGCCTTTGCCTCCGCCATCGTTTGACAAATGAACGTATAAACCAACGGAGCCTTTCGCTCATCGTCATACACGCCTTCTTCTGCTGAAACGAAAGCGTAGCCTGTATGTGGCAAAGGACGATTGATATGGATTTTGAGAACCACTCTGTTCTTCATTTCAATTCATTAGACGACATATGAAATAAAAAAGTTCCCCAAACACGGGGAACCAGAAATTACAAACCCGCTCTGCGAATGACTTCGTTACGAACAGCCTCTTCTATCGCCTTGACAATCTCTTCGTCAACGCGAAGCGTCTCTGCAATCTTTCTGCGCTCTGATGCAGGTAAGCGCAACGCTCTTTCTTCTAACCATTTGCGTAGTTGTCTTTTGAAAAGCCGTTCAAACATGTTTATCACCCTCTTCTCCGTTTAAGCTTCGCCTGATTTTGCGCTCTACCATACGCAACACGTCGTTCCCGCTGTAGCCCAACAGTGCCGAAATCACTGGATGTGTGTCCACAATAAAACCAACAAAGGCACCGATGATGACGGATTTCAGCGACGCCCAAACGATTTTGCGTCCGCTAACAGAAGGCAAAACAAAGGCGTCGCTGGTAGCCACCGCGTTGATAAAACCGCCGATGGCTCCAGCAACGACACAAACCCAAGAGAAACTCCACTGCTGAAGAGTTTCAATCATCTTCGCTCACCCTCCGTTACGCAACGATAGAGCCTACCATGCCGATGACATCAACGGCACCGAAACTGAACGCCATCGTGATTGCATTCATGATGCCCTGCGTCCTGAAGTCTCGTTCTGTCACGATTTCGGGTTGCTGTCTCCAGAAAAACTTCAGAGAGCCAACATCAGGGGACGCAAAGATAAACCAGTCGTCAATGTCAGTCAAATACGGATTGACTACGACATCCACCGTCCCCTTAAATGGGTTGGTAGTTCCCGCGTTCGCTTGGAATGGCGAACCCGACATGGTTGGATATGCCATACTGCCTACCAACACCTTTGCTCTAACCTCAAGTTCGGGTGGCACCACTAGAACGGCAGGCTCAACCATAATCGGATTGCCACGCCAATCAACGGCTCTGCGGAACAGACGCAACGCATCCCCCAAAGACGTATCATTTAAAGCAGCATTCAGACGGTTGCTATAAGTGCCCCCCTCAAATGGATGGTCAGTAGCAAACAACGGTCTACCGTCCACCCAAGTTGGGTTGGTGGCATAAAAAGCACTGGTCAGTAGTTCAATGGTGTTCTGCGCTGCTCTTACAGCAGTCCGCGTCAACCGTCCGCTCACAACCTGATACTGGTCACCACGCATCAACCGCTTGGAGATTGCCCATGCGTAGCCGTAATCCTTATGCACAAACAACACCTTGTAAGCGTTGTTTGCCGACACAAATGGTAACTCCGCACCGTCGCTGTCCCATTCAGGAAGCGAAGGCAACCCAACAATGTGCTGATACTCTTCATACTCTTTGTCGGACGTATCTACTTCATAAATGCGACTGTAAATGTTCGGCTTCTGAAACTCCCGCATTAAGATTTCAGTTAAGCCTACTCGTAACAAGTTAAGCTGACCGCTTGTAATCATATAACGTCACCCCCTTTAACGTTTGCGCCCCTTTTGGGCTAACCTTTGAAAACGCTCTTTGCCATACTTCCTGCGTCCAATCCATGCTGCTAAGGCTTCGGGGTCTTCTACACCCCGTCGCTTTAGCGTCGCGGTAAGTCGTCTAAACCGTTCGCCTGTGCCTAAAGGCGGTTTGCTTTTTGCCATCATGACACCTCCCAACCCAACAGAAAAGAAGGATGTAAATAGCACTTTGCTTGATGTATCCATCTATATCTTCCACCGACGTAAAAGCACCGTATTTTTACTTCTTTACAAATACCAGCTCTGCTTCCAAAAATGGCATCCGCTTCATCTGGATGACCCGTTCCTGTTCTTACAGAAAGAACTGCCACAACGCGTCTAACACCTGCCAAAAGATAGCGTCCAATCACAAAAAATATCGCTCTGCCTCTTACTAAACTCCAATCTTCATTTGGTGCTTCGGCTATAGCAGGTAAAATCACTCTGCCGTTTCTTATTATACATAGTTTCCTTCGCCTTTTCAATACACCGTCTTCGTCATATGGTCTGTCTATTAAAAAACCAGCGACTTTTCTTGGAGTGCCCCACGCTGGAACATGCGTAAGAGAAAGAATTATTCCAACAGCATTTGGGTCTCTATATATTGGTCTTATGTGACCGTTTTCCACAGAAACAATCTCATATTGTGGAATTACCATTCCTGCGTTTACGTCGTCTTGATGAACTGGTAACTCCACCACCCTTTCATGTTCATTCCAATTTGACATCGCAATAAACCAACCGTCCATCTTTTTTCACGGGGGTAGCCAAAGACTACCCCCTTAAGTTAGAATGGTTCACTAATGAAGTTATGGTCTAACGCTAAAAGCACCCAACCGTATTCTCTTTGGGGTGGTAACATGTCTCTCATGGGTCTCGGCGGTAAAATAACATCCTCAACGTAAAACGGTTCAACACCAGTAACGCCTGCCAACGAAGCCACTGGAACAACATAGTTAATTCCGCCGATGTTTACCTGTTTGCCATAAATGAACAGCCGTCGCCCAATCAAACTGGGTGTCGGTCTGGTAAAGTTAAAAGAGCCATCTATGTAACGAAAAGCCACATACACAGGTTGCCTTCCGCTCAACAAGTGAACGGTCAATCTACCGTGAACGCCACCGCCGTCTGGTTCATTTATTCTCTGCGGATAACTGCCTATGATACCAAACGGTCTGTTGTTATAGGTATCGTTGCCAACCGTCTCAGTGGGAAGCCAACCTGTGTTGTTTGATAGACGAATGGTGTCAAAGGGCAGGTTCACGTTGTCTCCAGAAAGCCTTCTCACACGAACAAAACAGCCCCTGTATTTCCCAACACCCGTTATGGTGTTGAAATCGTCTATGTGGGCGGTTTCACCTACTCCTGACCAAACGCGGGGTGCTATTTCCTCTAAACTAAGAAACATGCTCATCACCCCCTATTATGCTAACTCGGCCCAACGAGAGCGGTTGACGCGAATGATTAAGCGTCTATCACGAGTAATGCCCACAACAAAACCAGCCGTTTCCGTACCGCCTACGCTTCCACCGATTTCCGTCCAATAAGTGGTTCCAGCAAACACTCTGGGAATGTTCCTATAGTAAAGACCAACGGGTCTACCGATGTTGGCGGGAACGGCTTGGCTGTAATCTATTTCGCCGTTGTTCCTGTTAATTGGAAACACAATCAATTCCCTGTGCGGAACGCAAACAGCAACAAAAATGCGCTTGACGTGTGCCTGACCAGCAAAATCAGGAAGCCCTGAGAACACTGGGTCAATAGCTTCGTCTACTCCGCTCATGGCAACGCCATACAGGGTGGTCACACCAGTAGTTACGTCTCCTGTAGGACGAGAACTACCAGAAGCGGTAATAGGAAAAACTCCGCCGTTCGCAGTATCCAATCGCAACAACATACCCGATTTAAGCAAAGGCTCAGGAAAAGTGCCCAAGTTATAAGGCAAACGACGCACTTCCGAGAAATCCGCAGGATACACAGACATTTTCTTTCACCCCCTTACTTTGATAAAGGATTTTCCGCAAAGTAGAAGGTGCGCCTATTCGGCTGATGTTCTGCACCCTCCCTTCTCATCTCTTCTTCTGCTTCTTCAATCTTTTGGTTAGCCAAACGCTTGTATTGACGTCGTTTAGCTTCCATTTCTCTGTCAGAAACCTCTTTGGGTCGCTTCATCAAAATCAAGTTACCATAGACAACAGTGCCATCGGGTCTGCGCTCCCCGCCGTAGGTTGGTATTTCACCTTCAGAGCCTACACGAACGATTTCAAACCCACGCATCTTTAGTCTGCCGATGTCGTTGGTGGTGTCATCTAAACTGCCCCAATAATAACTCCAGCCGTCGTCTGGGTCTTTCGGGTTTAATGGACTTTTGCCAATGAAATCGAAAATCACATACTCGTTGACCTCTGCGTTAGAAACCGTTGGCTGTGCTTCTGTGGTTTCTACCGACGGTTTGTTCTCGGTCTCAATTGTTGCGTTACTCTTCTTCATAGCCTATCTTACCCCCCTTTGCTAACTCTCTTACCAACCTTTTCTTCAAACTGTTGGCATCCAACTTCAATTTCTGTGCCATGCTTTCAATTTCCGATGCTGAATAAGGCAATGGCACAAAATTGCTTTCGCGTCGGCGTTCGCCAACCAAACTCTCCATCACTTCTGTAAGCACAGACCGTTTCTCTGCCTCTGCTTTCATACCCTTCAGTGCCCACATGAGCATCTCAACGGTCTCCCGCTTCCGCAATTCAGTTGGCAGCTTATCTACGATTTTAATAGCATCGTCTTGGATTGACTTCAAAGACGGGTTGTCCCGCACAATGCTTTCTACTAAACCCGTTTGCGGTATGTTCGCCAACGCTTCGCGAATGCGTCGGTCTACTTCTTTTAACACTACGTTAAGCAAATCGCTAACCGTTGCGTTTTCGTCTAACTCAACCTCAGTCTTCGTTTCAGTCGCTTTGGGTTCATCCTCAATGGGTGCCTCTGCAATCTTCTGAGTTAATTCGCGGTATTTCTCTTCTTCTTTCTTAGTCTCTTCAGTTGCCTGCTGAACTAATTCGTTAATGATGTCTTCATAGGTTTTGCCTACCACCTCTTCTTTCTCTTCAGCGGTCTGCTCTTCTTTTTCTTCTTCAGACGCTTCGCGTATTCCGAGTAACTGCTTAAACTTATCCAGCATTGTTCATACCCCCTTGTAGAGATTGAATGATGCTTTGTATGTCAATCGGGGCCTGCTCTTCTGGTTTTTCCCCGATGATTAACCGATAGTCTACATCGAAAGCCGTCAGTATTTGTCTCAGCAAATACCATTGTGCTTGTCTATTCTCCACGAACAACGCCTCTTGAGCCAATAGGTTTCTCAATAGTATCCACTTCTGTATCTCCATCTGCCTGTTAGTCAACACCGTATTGAAATTATACACAAACCTGTGAAGAATGTCAAGTGGCTCTATCAATTGCAAAGGATTGGGTTTCGGATAACAAATCTGCGTGATTTCTTCTTCATCGCCCATCAACTGTAACAGCAATAACTCATGTTGAACAATACGACGCATCCATTCTGTTACGAACACCATAAACCTTCTAAAGCGCACACTGCCCTCCGCTAAGGCTACCTCTACCTCATACGCAGTGTTTTCGCCCCTAACGGTAGGAATACCGCTCAGGAGTTCGTTGGCTCCGCTTACCAGTTTGGCTAACTCCCACAAGAACAGTTCGTCTCTTTCACTTGTTACAAGTTCCTGAACAGGAAGCGGAGTAACATCGTCTGGACTGTCCACCACAATCTTTTTGCCTGCCGTCCACTCTTCTTTATCGCGAAGTGCGGGAGACGTGGAAACAACGCGATAGATGGGCATCAATCTAAAGGTGTTTGCATCCACCTTTTGGTTGTGATAAACCGTTAACTCTTCTTCGATGGGAGACAATAAAGCACCCAAACCGCCACTACCAAACGGGAATAGACGCAACAAAAAGAGCGGTGCCCCGTCGAAAGGCAAAACCGATTTTTCGTCAGTAAGGAACAAATTGGCATCAGGTAGATAAACCACATGCCGATAGCCCAGTTCTTCGTCAGGAAAATAAAACTCCGCCACTTTCGTTAGTGCTTCAGCGTCGCCTGTGAAAACGCTAATGGGCAACATCTCTTCAACCGACGTCGGTAAAAAGAACGGCGTTTCTGTGGTTTCTGGTAAGTCCTTAATGTCTATCTCAAACTTCTCCGCGACGGTTTTCTTCTTCATATAGTGAACCCAAAAAACACCGCGTTTCTCTGGAGCGTCCTGCAAAGGCGAAAAGAAGTAAACGTTCTCCAACGGCACCCACTCCAAGAAGGGTCTTTTTCGCTTCTTCTTTTTGCCCCAGCGTTCTTCAAATATCTCCATGCCAAGTCTTAAAACGCCTTCACCAAGCAAAAGAGCATCACCTAATGCCAAATAAACAGGCTGCGGTTGTGCATAAGCATTGACTATTTTCGCAATACCCTCCGCCAATTCGCTGTCTTCAAGACTTTTTGGTATCACTCTCACAAAATCGGTCGAACCAAAGAGAGACAAGAACAATCGCTCCAAAATGACATCAAGCACCCAGCGGGTTAAAGGTAACTGCAGATTGCTACCGCCTTTCACCGCAGGCTCACGTTGAAATCTTTCAGCATACGCCTGTCGTCTGTATTCGCGTATGAGTTCGTTTCTCTTCATATACGCCATTGTGTAGTTTTGATAAAGTTCTACAATCTTTTTATGCTCCATCGCTATCACCACCGCTTAGATAACCAAGTATTCGTAGACGTCCCTCAAACTCTTTTCTGATGGGTGGACACTTTGTTGGGTTTAACTGCTTATGCAGAAAGAAAGCGGGATTGTGTAATCTAACAGAAAGATAGCCAAACAAACGCAACACGGCGTCTTCTAACAACGGAGCCGACTGTAATTGTTCTTCATCGGCTAACATAACGACACCGATGCTGTTAGCGTTGTATCCCTTCGCATGTGCCCCCACCTCGTTTAACGGTCGTAAAAGCCAATACCTCCCCAGTAAATCAACGCCGATGTGATAGCCGATGTCTTTCCACCCGCGTTTTTTATGCTCTTCACGGATGGTTTCTATCTGCTTCTTCACTGCCTCTGCCGTCTTCCTTCCGCTAACAGCAGAGTAGTGAAGCACAACGGCATTAATCTTTCGCGTGATACGCCGTCCTCTGAATAACTCTTCAGGTTTCAAGAACATGCCTATCACCACCTTCTCAAATAGGGGTTGCCTTTGTTTGCGTTTCTTTTTTCCAGTATGGCGTCCATTATCTTCGTTACACCCGACGGGGCACCGAAAAAGTCATCGTTTTCCTCTTCATACTCGTCATAGTCAATCATGCGCAGATAATACGCAACGTAACGGAAAGCATCACAAATGTCTTTGTTCTCATCGTCTACCATCGCTTTCATGCTGTTTCTGTAGTAGAAATGTTTCAGTCCATCAATAAGTCTCTGACAGTTACTGCTCACATAGATTTTACCGTTCCTGAACATGTCGTTGATAACGGCAACACTGTCTTCTCTCTTTGTTGAAGGAATAAGCCGAAAAGGGTGCGCTGTGCTTACTACTTTTATCATGGGTTGTCCGTTTGTGTCAACAGCCTTCAATTGCGCATCATAAACAACACGCATCTTAGAAGGCGGAATGCCTGCGTCCATACACCAAGAGAAAATCTCATCGCCCAAACCCGCCAAAGGAAGACCTTTGATGACAAACTCGTCAACAACGTAAACTACATCGTCTAACTTACAAGCATATACAAGCGCACTATTATGTCGCCAACCCCAATCTAAACCGACTGCCCAAAGAACATTAGCGGGTGGTGTCGCGTTGATGTCCACAATATGTCGCATCTCATCAAAACCGCTGAAAACGCGACGCGACTGATTAAGCATTTTGCCATACAGTCGCACATCTTTCTCTTGTTCCGTTACCACCTTTTCAAGGTTGGCCAAAACGTCTTTGTCAATGTATTTGTTTTCATAAACAGAGACCTGCTGAACGAAATAGTTGGGGTCTTCTTTGCTTCTTTCTACCAATTCGTAAAGCCACGTAATGCCATCAAGTGGCGTTGCGCTTACTAAGATTTTACCATCCGTGTCTAACAAACGGAAGCGCATCGCTCTAAACTGCTCTTCGGGGCACTCTTCGTCTATCCAAATACCATGAAGCGACGCTCCTTCCAATTCGCGTATGCTGTGTCTTTGCGTCGTAAACGTTATCGTTGAGCCGTTTTTTAAGCGAAGGTAGTTATGTCGCTGATTATAAGCGGTGCGCCACGAATTGCCCCAAAGACAAGAAGCAGGTAAATACTTGGCAAACTTTTCCTGTATGACTTCCTTCACTTTCGTAAAATTGACCAGATGAATACGCCACCGAACAGGTGGCTCTGGAACTCTGATAAAGGGATGTTCACCCAAAAGATGCCAAATCACTTCAATAGCGCAGTTCTCCGTTTTACCGCTTCGGTTGCCACCCAATAGCACCTTGTATTTTGCTGGACTTTTCCAAAACTCCAAAATCTTTTCGTTCGGCGGAATGACGAAAAGATATGGCTTTTTCGTTATGTCCGATACGCTTACGATTGGCGGTAATTTCTCACTCATTGTTTATCTCCATCTCCTTAAAGCGCACTATTCCCATCTTCTGTAGCTCCACCAACTCTTCGCCCCTTTCTTCTAACATCTTTAAGCGCAACGCAATGTCTTCTTCCATGCGCCTTCGCTCCTCCTCTGATGTATTGCGTAACTTCAATATCTCCGCTATCAAACGCAACGCCGTTACAACAGCGTCGGGACGCTTAGGGTTTAGGTTGTCTTGTATGACATCCAAAACACCAAGCGTCCTATTCAACAGATGGCTCCAAGAAACGCGATTAACATAGCGCAGCGATGCTTCTACCTCTTCGTTATACTGATTGTATAAACGAAGCACATCGGAAGGCGTTAAGAAAACGCCCTCCATGCGCATCTGGTTGATGATATATTCTGCGCTACGTCCTTCCGAAAACCATTTTATCAATTTTTCTCTCTGTTCATCCGTCATCGTATAACTCCTGTAAGAAGAACGAACGGTTTTTCCTAACGGCGTCCCTGCCTGCCGATAACAACGGCGTCAAATCAGCTTCTGGTGGTGCTAAGAAAGCCACCCAGCGGGGTGTGCCGTTAACATACGTCGGCACAAACGCAACGGGAACACCCCAATTGACGTCAAACAGTTCCCCACGCAAAGGCTGTTTGAAAGCCGTATACGCCTTGTTTAATACCTCCACCAAATGTGGGTCGTGTCCTTCTGCTTTCAGTTTCTCTAACGCTTCTTCAGGCGTCTTAGACGTCATGAAAGCGTGGTCTTCTGTTTTCTGATAGGTGTCATCACAAAACGGGTCGGCGTCTTCAAGAAAGACCCAACCGCGTTCTTTCAATTGTTTGAGCAACATATCGTCATCTCCTTCCGTTTGCGTATTTGGCTCAAGAACAGCAACAGAGGTTGATGGTTTTTCTTCTACCTTCGCCTCTGTGGGATATTTTACCACAACGTGGTGGTTTTCGGCAAACGGCTCTGCATCTTCTGGTTCGCTCAGGTATTTACCCAACAAACGGTGGTTGGGATTGGTGTATATCTTATCGCCGTCTTCATAGAGCAGTCCCATACGGAACATTTTGCGTATGTCTGCCTTGAATGCACCTTTTCCGTAATTCATGATTTGTTCCGCGTCGTTCAGTTTGCGTTCGTGTATGAGACGCACCAGCGTAGCGACGCCTTGTGGAACGGCGGTGTCTTTGCGAAGAACACCCATGTCGTAATAGAGTTTGGTTTTCTCCATATACTTGGGGTGCGTCCCGCGTCCTATGGCGGTAAACGAAGTCTCAGCACCCGAACGCTCTATAGTAATGAGAACATCACACGAACCCTGAAACGCCTGAGAGCCAAGCGGCGTTCGTTCAAGCGATTTGTTCGTGTGATGAACAAGCAAAATAACGGGTTGCGACGGTATATCGCGGACAGCGAAGCGAATGCTTTCAATAAACCTGCCCACAGCGATATAGTCGTTGATGTCAACACCCGTCATGAGCCGTCCAACAGTGTCTACAATTACTAAAGCAGGCTCAACCTTTTGACAGTGCAATCGCAACGCTTCAATAAAGTCCTTAACTGGTTGGTTGCTTTCGCTTGGATTGGCCTCCACAATGTAGATGTCATCTGTTTTCAGGTTGTATCGTTCAGAAGCAACCATCACCATGTCGCGGATGTCAACAGCGTATTCTTCAAGCGAATACCAAAGCACCGCTCCGCGTTGGACGTTGCCAAACCAAGACGTCTCGTTGACGGTAGACAACGCCAAAGACCTGACAAAGGTGCTTTTGCCTGACTTTGGGGCACCACTAAGCAAAACGACGTCGCCTCTTCTGCAAACGCCTTCCCAAAAGTAAGGACGTGAAGTGCCACCGATTTCCTTCAGTGGTTTCAAATTGAGGAAAGGGTTTTCTCTCTCTTCTTCGGTGGTGCTTTCCAATAGTTTCAGCGTCTCTTCAAAGCCGTCTTCATCTGGTAAGTTCATCGCGTTGTCTATCAGGTGCATTATCTCATCGTCAGGAAGCGGTTCAGGTAAAAGACGATTTAAACGCCAACCACAACCGCGATATTCGTGTTCCTTTAACTCAGGATGCTCCTTCATAAAGAGCCGACATTGGCGCAAAATGCGAAACAGCGTGTTGTTCCTTTCGCCTTCGTTGACGGGAAAATCGTGATGTTTTCGCAAATAAAACTCTAGTGGAAGCAAAGGCACATCGGTTTCGTTCTTTGGCACAAAGGCGAAGTCGCGTCCGTCTTCGGTGCAGGGAGCAACGATGTAAACGCCTTTGTTATTGGGTCGCAACAGTTTGTAATCCACCGTGTAACCGCTAATGGTTTCTACCTTCGTTTCGCATTTCAGTTTAGCCCACTGCGGTTTGCGGAAAACGAGATGACAACCGCGTATCGTTTTCAAAACAAACGGATAAATCTGCGACAGTTTCTCTACGTCAGCACCTGCGTCGATGTCCACGATGACCCAATTGGGCTTCAACGAAACACCCAACTGTCCGCCTTTGCGCAGATGCTCTACCATCAATTCTTCATCATCGTTTTGCGTTGCCCAGTTAGCAAACAGCGGTGCTTTGTCAAGACAACGAAAAACGGTGTGAACGAAAGGCAACGTCTGTAGGTAACGAACGTATTCTGCTGGTTTCTGCAGAACAGCGTCTCGTGTAATCTTCACTCTTTTCATTCGTTATCGCTCCTTTCTGTGATGATTTTTACGCTTTTGTTGTAATCTATTTCCCAGTTAGATGCTTCGTCTTCTATCACATTGGGTGGCGGAACAATCATCAAATCGTTTGTTGTTACGATGAACAGAACATCATGTAACAAAGAGAAAACCAGTTTCTGCACCAAGCACCAATGGTCAGGAGTGAACATCCGCCAAACAGGCTCAGAGACAACATCGATTTCACCCGTTGATATGAGGCGAAATGCTTCAAGACTTGGAGCCACCACAACCTCTTCGCCTTTGCGTGTTTTCGCAACAAAGCGCAAAACACCGTCTCTACGTGTTCGCATTCTGCGCAGATGCTCTCTGAATGTTGTGTCCACCACTATCCAACGCATTTTTCTCACCGCTCCTATTATACGACAAAATCGGCGGTTTTGTTCCACAGCAAAAATACCAGTTTTTGAAAGAAAAGTCAAGTCTAAAACCAATTTACCCCATTAACCGCTTCAGCAGACTTCTACAGCGTTTGATAGTGCTTTTAGGGAGGGAAGTCTTAGATGGCATATTTCAACGCTGTAGAGCCAACGTGGCGCAATCGAGAAACATTCTATGATTGGTCTTAAATCGGGGAAGCGGGAAGGCATGGCGTGGTGCTTCACAAACAAAATCTTTCTGTAAGCACCCAAACGCCTTTAAAAGCCATTTGTTCATTTTAACGTTTCAATTGCCCCGTAGAGCGTTTGATAGTGCTTTTAAGGGTGGAAGCCTTAGGTGGCTCATTTCGTGGCTGTAGAGCCAACGTGGCGCAATCTAGGGGCATTCTGTAAGTGAGCC
>Ga0272447_1001279_pt1 | contig 16141 bp, 10 predicted proteins | sample YNPCB0133_FD_194589 | JGI IMG/M metagenome (GOLD analysis project Ga0272447, IMG submission 194589) | Hot spring microbial mat communities from Yellowstone National Park, WY, United States - YNP-CB-013-3 | ecosystem: Environmental > Aquatic > Thermal springs > Hot (42-90C) > Sediment | place... | reverse complement strand
GGGATCAAGGGGGGTGAGGGGTTAATAAAAGCCGGTGAGCGCAGCCAGTCTCAGCCGTTACGGCACTCTGGAGGTACGGTTTTTCAGGACTTTGGGCTTCTGCCCCCGGTACGATTTTAAGAGACTTAACATACATTTTTCATTTCTATCGCTCCGGGACTCAATCGCGGAACCGGACCCGGCATAGTGTATTATAAATCCTTTCTCACAAAATCGCAATCGGAAAATCCACGATGGGCAAGACTCACATCCCGATGCCAGATTTTGACCCCCAAATGTTGCTGGAACGGGCGCGGGAGGCCCGGGAGCGGGCGTATGCGCCATATTCCCACTATCGGGTGGGGGCGGCGCTGCTGGGCCGCTCCGGGCGCATCTACACCGGCTGCAATGTGGAGAACGCCGTCTACCCCCTCTGCACCTGCGCCGAGCGAACGGCGGTGGTCAAGGCGGTCTCTGAGGGAGAACGGGAGTTCATTGCGCTGGCGGTGGTGACGGAGAACGGCGGGACCCCCTGCGGCGCCTGCCGCCAGACCCTGCGGGAGTTCGGGGACGACCTGATCATCCTCATCGGCGACGCGCAGGGCCATTGGCGCCAGACCACACTGGGCCAGTTGCTGCCGGAGAGTTTCAGCGCGGCGGACCTGGGAGTAGGGAGTAGGGAGGGAAGTGAAACCTGAACCCTGCGGACAGCGTCTATAAAGATGCAGGAAGCAGGAAGCAGGATGCAGGATGCAGGAATTTGCCCCCTCTTGCCTCTTGCTTCCTGCCCTCTTGCCCACTTGCTTGCGGGAGGTGTCCTATGACCCATCGGCGCCTGGTCTCGCTGTTGGTCCTGTTGCTGTTTGTCGTCACGGCATGCCGTGCCCCGGGGATGCCCTCCACCAGTCCCCTGGCGCCGCCGTCATCCCCGCTCTCCACGGCCCCGCCCACGCCGCCATCTCTGCTGGAGTATTCGCCCCCATCGGGCACCCTTCTCCTTCGCCGGCCCACCATCCGCCTCTCCTTCAGCCACCCGATGGATGTCAGAGCGTCCTGCGGGCCCTCTCCGTGGAGCCGGCGGTCCCCCTGGAGTTCTACGGGGAGGAGAACGGTTCCCTGCTCCTGCGCCCCACCACTCCCCTCATCCCGGGGCTTTTCTACCAGTTCACCCTCGCCCCCACCGCCACCGACCGGAGAGGCGTCCCCCTGGCTCAGGAGTACCGGTGGTCCTACCATCTGCGCCCCCTGGCTTTCCTCATCGGACCGAGCCAGGAACTGAGGGATAATCCTCTGGCTATTGTCTTCAACTACGAGGTAGACCCCCAGAGCGTCCGGAAGGCCGTCCACATGGAGCCCGCCATTGGCGGGGATTGGATATGGGACGCGGAGAAGAATGCTCTGGTCTTCCACCCGCAGGAGCGATTGCCCGCCAGTACCCCCATCACGGTCTCCCTGACCGACGCTCTCTGCGACCCCGAGGGCATCCCCTTCCCGCCGCCGGAACCCTTCCGGTGGACCACCCCGCCCCCCATCCTGAACGTCAGGCCATCTTCCTCCTGGTGGGGAACTGTTCCCCCGGCAACGCTCATCCAGGTGACCTTTGATCGCCCGATGAACTGGGAGAGCGTTGTTGCGGCCTTTTCCATAGAGCCGCCAACGGCCGGTCGGTTTGAGTGGGAAGAGACGACCTTCGTATTTTGGCCCCACGAGCCGCTCCAGTCCCTTGCCACCTACACCGTCACCATTGCCCCTTCGGCGCTGGACGACACCGGCCGGCCCGTCCTCTCCGAACCCTATGCCTGGACCTTCCAGACCAGCGTTCCCTACGAGGTGGCCGATTTCGGCTGGGGGCCGAACGCGCAGGTGCTGGACGCGGACGGCCGCCGGGCCGTCCACTTCCGCCTTTTCGGCTCCGTCTCCCTCAGTTTGACTTTTGAACTGTATCGGGTGACGCTCCCCCAGTTCCTGGACCGCTACGCGTCGGGGTTCCGGGGCGTGGCGGGGTGGGAGAAGCGTCCCATCAGCCTGGAAGGCGCCATCCGGGCGCGCCAGTGGGAAGTGGTCGCCCGCAACAACCAGGAATGGCCCGCTCCCGGCGAGGTCATCATCCCTGCCGACGTCCCCCCCGGCCTGTACATCCTGAACATGAAAGCCCCCGCCATCGGGATGACCGACCAGTTGTTCCTCATCCTGACCCGCCACGTCCTCACCCTGAAGCAGGCCGAGGGACAGATTGTCGCCTGGCTCACCGACATCAACGGCGGGCCCGTCGCCGGGGCCGAGGTCGGCGTCTACGCCCGCGACGGCACCCGGGTGGCCCAGGGCACCACCGACGACAGTGGCGTCTACCGGACCCGCGTTCCCCGGGACCCCCAGCCCCTGATCGTGGTCGCCCGCGTGGGCGACGACATCACCGCCGCCGGCCTGAGTAACGAGTGGCGCAGTCCCACCGGCTCCTGGTGGGGCTGGTGGGGGCTGACGCCCACCGCCCGGCGCTACTCCGCCTACATCTACACCGACCGCCCCATCTACCGCCCCGGCCAGACCGTCTTCTTCAAGGGCATCCTGCGCCGGGACGACGACGCCGTCCTTTCCCTGCCGCCCGTCGGGACTCCCGTCACCGTCCGCATCCGGGACGCGCGGGATAACATCGTCCAGACCTTCCCTCTGACCACCAGCCCGTTCGGCACCGTCCACGGCGAATTCTCTCTGGCCGACGGCGCGATGTTGGGCAACTACGCCGTGGAAATGGTTGTGGACGGCGAGGCCCACCGGCAAATCTTCAAAGTCCAGGACTACCGCAAGCCCGACTACCAGGTGCAGGTGACCCCCGAGCGCGCCCGCTATGTCGCCAATGAGACGATCACAGTAACGGTGAAATCTCAATATTTCTTCGGCGAACCGGTGGCCAACGCGCAGGTAACGGTGAAGGTGTACCAACTGGGCGAGTCATACTGCTGGGAGAAATGCCCCCCCGAGGAGAAATACGTCTGGTACCCGTCCGAGTCGCTTCCCATTCAGGCCACCACCGACGCCAGCGGCTATTTCACCCTCACCCTGCCCGCCGTTTACCGGCAGGACTACTGGTGGTGGGATCAGCCCATCCGTACTCTCTGGGGCGTGGAGGCGACGGTGGACGACGGGAGCCACCAGACGGTGAGCCATTTCGCCGTCGTGGAGGTCTATCCCACCGCCGAACGGCTGAGCCTGGACACAGGCGGCTACCTGCACCCGCCGGGCCAGCCCTTCACCGTTCGGGTCGCTATGCAGACCATTTTTGACAGGCCCGTCTCCGGCCGCGTCGTCCGCCTGGAACTGGCCCGCTGGAGCCCCGAGACGGGGGATTACACCGACGTCGTCCAGGCCATCACGGTCACCACCAAAAGCGACGGCACGGCCAGCGCGCCGTTCACTCCGGAAAAGCCGGGCTGGTACCTTTTCCGCGCCGTCGCCACCGACTCCCTGGGGCATGAGGTGACAGCATCCACCTGGCTGGCCGTCTTCAGCCAGACCTGGTGGGGGGAACGGGCCACCGGCCAGCTGCGCATCCTGGCCGACCGGTCCCAGTACGCCCCCGGCGACGTCGCCCGCCTGCTCATAGAATCGACCGTCGGCGGGCCGGCCCTGCTCACTTTTGAGCGCGGGACCACCCGCCGGACCCAACGGGTCCACCTGACCCCGCCCCTTACCGTGGTGGACATCCCCATCCAGCCGGACGACGTCCCCAACATCTTCGTCACCGTGAACATCTGGGAGCCGCAGGACACCACACTCGGCCTGAAGGGAGGCTACTATTCCCTCTCCGACAGTCAACTCCGCACGGCCAGCGTGGAACTCTCCGTCCCCGCCACCGACCGGCACCTGAGCGTCACCATCACGCCGGACCGGACCCGCTACGCGCCCCACCAGCAGGCCCGCTTCACCGTGCGCGTCACCGACGCCCAGGGCGCGCCCGTCCCCGGCGCGGAGGTCTCCCTGGTGCTGGTGGACGAGGCCATCTTCGCTCTCAGCGAGGAACTGGCCGGTCCCATCTACGACGCCTTCTACGACCGGCGGGAGAACATCGTCCGCACCTACGACGGTATGGCCCTGCGCCGCTACATCGGCGCAAACGGCATGGGCGGCGGTGGAGAAGGGGATTTTGGCCCGGCCAACCCCCGCAGCGACTTCCCTGATACGGCCATCTGGCTTCCGGCCCTCACCACCGACGCCGACGGCACCGTCGTCCTGACCCTCAACCTGCCGGACAGTCTGACCACCTGGCGGCTGACGGCGAAGGTGGCGACGGCGGACGCTCAGGTCCGGGTGGGCGAGGCAGTTGCGAAGGTCACCACTCACCAGACGATCGTCGTCCGCCCGCTTCTGCCGCGCGCCCTGACGGCCGGCGACCAGGTCTACCTCTCCGCCTTCGTCCACAACTACAGCACCACCCCCCAGACCCTCACGGTGGACATCCGCTGGGAGGGAGGGCTGGAGGTGGCCCGTCCGCTGACGCAGACGGTGGCGCTGGCCCCCGGCGGGGCCCGTATCGTCGGCTGGCTGGCCCAGGCCCGGGCCGCAGGAACCGTCACCGTGACCGTGAGCGCCCGCTCCGCCACCGCTGGCGACGCGGTCCGGATGACCATGCCCGTGCGCCCGCTGGCCGTCCCCCAGGTGGAGACCCATGTCGGCGAGTTCCGGGGCACATGGGAGACAACGGTCACCCTTCCGCCCGACGCGCAGAAGGAGAGTTTCCTGGAAGTGCAACTGGCCCGCTCCATCGCCGGGAGCGTCCTGGTGGGCCTGGAGTATCTGACCGGCTACCCCTTCGGCTGCGTGGAGCAGACGATGAGCAGGGCGTTGCCGACGGCCGTCGTGGCCCGCGCGTTCCACCAACTGGGATACTCCACTCCGACCCTGATGGCCGACCTGCCGCCCAAAGTCCGCGCCGGTCTCCAGCGGCTCTACGGCTTCCAGCACAACGACGGCGGCTGGGGCTGGTGGTGGGACGACGCCAGCCACGATTACCAGACCGCCTGGGTGGTCTTCGGCCTGGCGATAATCGCTCAGGCCGGCTACGAGGTGGACCCCGGGGTGATCGGGCGCGGGGTGGACTGGCTGAACCGCCATCTGAACGAAATGGACATCCGGACCCGCGCCTATGCCCTCTACGTGATGGCTGTCGCCGGGCAGGGGAACCGGGAGGCGACGCTGGCGATGATCCCGGCGCAGGAGAAACTGGACTTCTTCAGTCGGGCGGCGCTGGCGCTGGCCCTGCAGGAAGTGGGCGCCCGAACGCAGGCGCGAGCCGTCCTGGACGCGCTGGCGGAGCGGGCCACCGTCACCCCAGAGGGCGCATGGTGGGCCGGTAAGAGGTACGACGGGCACCACGACCAGAAGACGATGGCTTCTGCGACCCGCACCACCGCGATGGTGCTGGACGCGCTGGTCCGCATCCGGCCCGACCATCCGCTGATCCCGCAGGCCGTCCGCTGGCTGATGGCCCAGCGCCGGACCGACGGATGGGGTAGCACCAACGAGACCGCCTACGCCATCATCGCGCTGACCGACTACCTGCTGGCGGTGGAGGAGCGGACAGCCGACACGACCTGTCGTGTGGAGATCAACGGGGCGGTGGTCTACGAAGGGAAGTTGGGGCGGGGCGAGCCCGCGATCTCTCTGACCGTTCCGGCGGCCCGTCTCCGAACCGGTCAGAACAACCTGCGCATCCGGTGCGATGGGGGAGATTCTCTCTACTACGTGGTCAACAACCGCCTTTACCTGGCCCGGGAGCAGATTGAGGCCGCTGGCAACGTGCGGGTCCAGCGGACCTATCGGGACCTGGAGACGAAACAGGTCATCACCCGCGCGCGGCCCGGGCAACTGGTGCAGGTGGAACTGCGGGTGACCGTTCCGAGGGGAGGGTTCTACATCATTGTGGAGGACCCGTTGCCGGGCGGCCTGGAGGCGCTGAACGAACGGCTCAATACCACCCGCCACGACGCCAGCGTTCAGAAAGACCGGTTCTACTGGCATGAGTACGGGTACAACAACAAAGAGGTATGGGGAGACCGGGTGGTCTTCTTCGTGACGGAAATGGCGGGAGAGTGGCGGGTGACCTATCTGGCGCGGGCAGTGCGGTCGGGGCAGTTTTTGGCGCTGCCCGCGGAGGTGACGGCGATGTACGACGCAACGGTGTGGGGGCGGTCGGCCAGCCAGACCTTCGGGGTGTCGCCGTAGCGCAGTTGTCCTGCTGACTGAAATCTCGCCCTGTTGCGTCGGTCGCCAGGCCTGTATGCCGGCGAACCGCCTGCGCTGCGTGATCAGCAAACCGATCAGGGCAGGGATGACCCACACCCTGCGGAGCGGTTTACCCAGAACGGGAAATGCCCCTCCCGATGGGGGGCAACACGGGGCGGTGGCTCTAATCGGTATCCTGCCGCGCTCCGGGCCGATTTCCGGATCGGCCTCCCAATGCCAGCAGGGCCTCCAGGCCCAGAAGGTAACTCCGCGGCCCGAAGCCGCATATTTGCCCCGCGCAGACCTCCGCGATGACCGACGTGCGCCGGAAGGATTCACGGGCATGGATGTTGCTGAGATGCACCTCAACGGCGGGCAGATGCACCCCAGCCAGCGCATCCCGCAGGGCGTAGGAGTAGTGAGTCAGGGCGCCGGGGTTGATCAGGATGCCGTCGGCCCAGTCCTTCGCCTCGTGGATGGCATCCATCAGCACCCCCTCGTGGTTGGACTGCACAATGCGCAGGGTAACGCCCTGCGCCGCCGCCACGGCCTCCAGTTGGGCATTGATCTCGTCCAGCGTGGTGGAACCGTACACCTCCGGCTCGCGCGTGCCCAGCAGGTTGAGGTTCGGTCCGTGGAGTACCAGGATGTTCTTCATTGCGATTCCTCCTGTTGACATATCGTTCGCCAGGCATCTGTAACGGCCGATTCAGGCACGGAGTCCACCACCTCCACCGCGCCGATCCGCCGCAACAGGACAAAACGGAGTGTGCGGCCCCGGCGTTTTTTGTCGGTGGACATGGCGGCATACGCCTGCTCCGGGTCACACGGCCAGGCTGTCGGCAGACCCAGACGGGCCAGCAGGTCGCGCACCCGACCAGGCAATGTGGGCTCGCAGTATCCCAGGGAAGCGCTCAGTTCGGCCGCGGCCACCAGGCCCAGCCCTACCGCCTCGCCGTGGCGAAGGGTGAAGCCCGAGATCAACTCCAGGGCATGCCCAAAGGTGTGGCCCAGGTTCAACCAGGCCCGCTCTCCCATTTCGTACGGGTCCCGTTCCACGATGCGTACCTTGACCCGTACGGCGTCGGCGATCAGCGCGGCCAGGGAGATCGGCCTGTCGCCCGCCAGATGGTCAAACAGCATCGGGTCGCCGATCAGCGCGGCCTTCACCACCTCGGCCATCGCGGCGCGGTACTCGGCCTCGGGCAGCGTCCTCAGCACCCAGGGGTCTATCAGCACCACCGAGGGGTGTTTGAACGCGCCGACCAGATTTTTGCCCTGCGGCAGGTTGACGGCCACTTTCCCTCCCACGCTGGCATCCACCATCGCCAGCAGACTGGTCGGCACCTGGACGAAGGGGACACCCCGCAGCCATGTCGCCGCCACGAACCCGGCCAGGTCGCCGATCACGCCGCCGCCCAGGGCGATAACCGGCTCTCCCCGGGCCAGCCGGGCGGCGGCGAAGCGCTCGTAGAGGTCTGCCGCCGTAGAGAGGGTCTTATAGGCCTCCCCATCGGGCACTTCAAACACCAGGGGTTCAAAACCGGCCTCCTCCAGCGCGGCCTGCAGGGGGGCGGCATAGAATCTCCCCACGGTGGGATTCGTCACCACCGCGCAGCGCCCGGGCCGCAGGCCGGCCCGGATCAGGTGCCGGCCCGCTTGAGCCAGGAGACCATCGGCAATCAGCACATCGTAGCCTGGGAACTGTCCGGTCTCCCCGGGATCCGGGGAAACCGGCCAGAACGGGCCGGAGACCGGGGCGGGGGTGGTCAGATGGACCACCAGACGGTACCCCTCCCCGGGCAGGCCCGCAACAACGCCCAGCACCCGCTCCGCCACGGCGGCCACAGGGAGATGGGTGGTATCTATGTGGTGCGGGATGACTGAATAGGCCGTGGCGCGCTGGCTCAGCAGGGCCGCGATCCGCTCCTGGCGGTTTGGGCCTGCCAGCAGTGGCCGGTCCTCATGACCGCTCAGGCGTGCCAGGATGGCCTCCGGCGCGGCGTCCAGGCAGATCAGGATGCCCCCAGCAGCCAGGGCTTCCCGGTTCGCGGGGTTTACCACCGTCCCGCCGCCTGTGGCAATCACCAGGCTGGCCGGAGCCCGCAGTTCCTGGCAGACCTCGGCCTCCAGCGTCCGGAAAGTCGGCTCGCCATCCTCGGCGAAAATGCGCGGGATCGGTTTGCCGGCCCGCGCCACGATCAAATCGTCCAGGTCCACGAAGCGCCAGCCCAGCCGGGCCGCCACTTCGCGGCCCACGCAGGTCTTCCCGGTACCCATAAATCCGGTCAGGATGATGTTGGGCTCTGCCATCGGTTTCCACTCCACGCTTGGGGATATTGAATCGCCACGAGTAACTGCCTCCCAGAGAGCCTTCGGGCAAGCGCCAACAAAGACACAGCGAAGGCATGCCCCTGTAGCGCAGGCCGCCAGGCCTGCATGCAGGCTGTCAGCCTGCGCTACATCTCTTGCCAACCGATTCGGGTAGGCAGTTACGCCACGAATAAAAATTCGTGGTAACTATTCAGCCGATTGAAATCGTCCTCCCTGGGCACTTTGTGTCGGGCGTCGGTCTTCGCCGACACTCTGAGGTCGGCGAAGGCCGACCATCGGCCGCAGGCTCAGGAAGGCTGACTTCAGTCGGCGCCTGAATGGTTAATTCGTGGCTATAACTCCGCGTCCGTTCCCGGGTACTCAAACCGCCAGGGCCCATTGTCCATCGGCAGGTCGGCCAGATGGGACCGACGCAGCGCGGCGAAGCGGGGCAACTGCTCTTCCAGAGAATCCCCGCCCAGTTTGCGGAGGAGTTCGTCTGCCAGCACCCAGGCGACCATGGCCTCGCCGACCACCGCCGCCCGGGGCACCGCGCAGACGTCGGACCGCTCATAGCGGGGCGCGGCGAGCCTCCCGGTAGCCAGGTCCACTGAGGGAAGGGGCGTCCGGGTGGTGCTGATCGGCTTCATGGCCGCCCGCAGGACGATGGGCTCTCCGGTGGTGATGCCGCCTTCCAGCCCGCCGGCGCGGTTGGAGGCGCGCCGGAGGTGGCCCTCCGGGTCGCAGAGAATGGGGTCATGGACCTGGGTGCCCCGACGGCGGGCATTGGCGAAGGCCGAGCCCACCTCCACGCCTTTGACCGCCGGGATAGAGGCCAGCGCACCCAGCAGGCGTCCGCTCAACCGGCGGTCAAAGTGGACGTGGCTGCCCAGCCCAGGGGGCACACCCAGGGCCACTACCTCAAATATACCCCCCACCGTGTCCCCTTCCTCCATCATCTGACGGATGTGTTGACGCATGGACTCCGCGGCCGCCGGGTCCGGACAGCGGAGGTCGTTGGACTCCGCCCGGGCCAGCCGTTCGGGGTAGGGAAAGTCGTCCTCCAGCATGGCCTCCACTTCGCCGATGGCGATGACGTAACTGCCCACGACGATGCCAAACCGGGCCAGGTACTGCTTGCAGAGGGCGCCCGCCGCCACCCGTGCGGCCGTCTCCCGGGCGCTGGCGCGCTCCAGCCCCAGCCGTAGGTCGCGATAGCCGTATTTGACCGCCGCAGTCAGGTCCGCGTGGCCGGGCCGGGGGATGGTCATTGCCGCGATCTCCTGGTCGGCCCAGGCGCGGTAGTCCAGGTTGACGATTTCCAGCGCGATGGGCGCGCCCGTCGTCCGGCCCGCCAGCACGCCCGCCGTGATGCGGACCCGGTCCCGCTCTATGGACATCCGGCCCCCGGCCCCGAAGGAGACCTGCCGCCGGGCCAGTTCCCGGTCCAGGGCATCCACCGAAACGGGCACTCCGGCGACCATCCCCTCCAGAATCGCGGTCAGTTTGGGGCCGTGACTTTCACCGGCGGTCAGGAGACGAAGAGGGGACATAAGCCATTTTTCCTTTCTTGAGTACCGAGGCCATCACCTCTACCGGCGCAGGCACTCCGGTCCATCGTTCAAATGCCCGGGCTCCCTGGTAGACCAGCATGCCCAGGCCGCCAATGGCGCGCGCGCCCTGGCGCTCCGCCAGGGCCAGGAACGGCGTCCGGCAGGTGTAGATCAGGTCATATACGACATGCCGGGGAGAGAAGGGGACCGTCGGGTCCCAGGGCAGGGGGTCGGTATCCGGATGGAGCCCCAGGCTGGTAGCGTTGACGATCAGGTCCACTTCGGGAGCCAGGTGGGCCAGGGCCGAGGGGAAGGGATGGGCCATGATTCGGGCATTCGGCAGGGCCCGGGTAATGGCGGCACAGAGCGCCACGGCGCGCTCCGGGGTCCGGTTGACCACGGCCACTTCCACGCCCGCCTCCGCCAGCACGTACGCCACGGCCCGCGCGGCGCCTCCGGCGCCGATGACCAGCGCGCGCCTGCACCGGATCGGCCCCGCTCCTTCTGCCTGGCCTGCCCGAATCCCGTGGGCCCTCAGGTCATCCAGGAACCCGGCGCCATCGGTATTATCGCCCAGCAGGGAGCCATCTTCCCGCACGACGATGGTGTTGACTGCCCCCACCGCGGCCGCAAAGGGGGTCAATTCGGCCAGATAGGGCAACACATCTGCCTTATAGGGGACGGTGACGTTCACGCCCACAAAGCCCAGGGCCGGGAGTCCAGAAAGCGCTGCCGGGAGTCGTTCGGGGGGCACCGGTAGAGGCACGTAGATGTAATTCAGCCCCCGCGCGGCCAGAGCGGCGTTCTGCATCGCCGGGCTGAGGGTATGGGCCACGGGCCAACCCATAACGCCCAGCAGTCGGGTATGGCCGTTGATGATCGGCTGACGGTCCGAACCGGAAAGAGGGGATTCGCTCATGGTTGTTCCTGCCACCGGATGTCTGCGCCAAGCGCCTGCATCACTTCCACGAAGCCGGGGAAGGAGTCGTGGATGACGTCGGCGTTGCGCACGACGGTCTCGCCCCGGGCCACCAGACCAGCGACCGCCAGCGCCATGGCCAGCCGGTGGTCGTGATGGCTATCCACTACTGTGCCGGTCAGGGGGGTGGGGCCGTGGATGATCAGCCCATCCGGCAACTCCTCCACCCGTGCCCCCATCCGGCTCAGTTCCATGGCCACAGCCGCGATGCGGTCGGATTCTTTGACGCGCAGTTCGGCGGCATCCCGAATCACTGTCGTGCCTCCGGCCTGGGTGGCGGCCACGGCGAGGATGGGGAACTCGTCAATTGCCCGCACCACCAGGTCGCCTGCGACTTCTATCCCGCGCAGGGTGCCGGGGCGCACGATCAGGTCAGCCGTCGGCTCCCCGACCGGGGAGGGCGGGGGGGCCAACCGGGGGTCCCACGGCCGGCTGCGGCCCTCGGCCTCCGGCCCGGCGACTTCCAGGTCCGCGCCCATCGCGGCCAGCAGGTCCAGCAAACCGGTCCGGGTGGGGTTGATGCCCACTCCCCGCACCCGGACCTCCGATCCGGGCACGATGGCGGCGGCCACCAGGAGAAAGGCGGCGGAAGAGATGTCGGCCGGGATGTCCAGGGCAACGCCACCCATCCCCTGCAGGGTCTGGCCTCCTTTCAGACGGATGAGGGGGCCCTCGCGCTCCAAGCGGACGCCGAAAGCGCGCAACATTCGTTCCGTGTGGTCGCGCGCTGGCCCGGGCTCCACGACCACGGTCTCCCCTTCGGCGAAGAGACCCGCCAGCAGGAGGGCCGATTTGACCTGCGCGCTGGCGACCGGGAGGGGATAATAGATGCCCACCAGACGGCCCCCCTGGATGGCCAGAGGGGGCAGACGGCCTCCAGCGCGGCCCAGTACGGTCGCTCCCATCCGGCGCAGGGGCTCGGCCACCCGGTCCATGGGCCGCCGGCGCAGGGCATCGTTCCCCGCCAGCATACTGGTGAAGGGTTGTCCGGCCAGGATGCCTGCCAGCAGCCGCATCGTGGTCCCGGAACCGCCGCAGTCCAGCACGTTATCCGGCTCCCGCAGGCCGTCTATGCCCACTCCGTCCACGAGCAGGTCTACGGCGGTTTCTGGGAGTCGGCCATCGGCGGGGGGCCGTTCCCGTTCCTCCACCTGGACTCCCAGGGCTCGGACGCACCGCAGGGTCGCCCGGCAATCTTCGGCTGGGAGCCAGCCGCGAATGAGGGTCTGGCCGGGGGCCAGAGCGCTCAGCAGGAGCGCGCGGTGGCTGATGGATTTATCGCCTGGCACAAACCCTTCGCCCCGCAGTGCGCTCCCGGGTCGGACCACCAGTTGTCTCATCTTTTCCTCCCAGAGTGAAGAGAGGGGATTGAGGGAAGGGCTTTTGCGGTGGCCTTCGGCCGCCCCAAAAGCCCCATATACTTTACAGCCATTGCAATCCGCTGCGGCGCTGCCGGGCGACCGAAAGCAGGGCCCGCAGCCGCTCCTCATCGCTCTCCGCCAGCGCCCTGTGGAGTGCATCCATCTGATCGGAAAACCGCTGCATCCACTCCAGGACCGCCGCCCGGTTGGTCAGCAGGATGTCCAGCATCATCTCCACGTCGCTGGCCGCCACACGGGTGGTGTCCCGGAACCCGGACGAGGCCAGCGACCAGGGCAGGGAATCTCCTGCGGCGTCTACCGCATTGACCAGTGCCACCGCCGCCATGTACGGAAGATGGCTGATGGCCGCCACCCCCCAGTCGTGAGCCACGGGGTCCAGGATGAGGGGCCGGGCTCCCGTCGCCCGGACCAGGGCCAGGGCCCGCTCCAGCCCGGTGGGAGTGGTACGGGGGAGGGGGCAGATGATGAAGGGCCGGCCTGCGAAGAGGGTCGCTTCGGCGGCGGCAAACCCCGATACCTCTTTGCCGCACATCGGGTGTCCTCCCACCGGATCCAGTCCCTCCGGCAGCGCAGCCATGGCCGCGCAGATTTCGGCTTTGCTGCTGCCCAGGTCCATAATCAGCGCGCCTGCCCGCGCGTGGCGCCCTACCTCCGGCAACAGGCGCAAAGTGGTTCGCACGGGGGTGGCCAGGATCACCACTTCGGCCTCCGCCACTCCCGCCGCCAGGTCGTGAGTCCAGGCATCAACGGCTCCGGCGGCCTGTGCAGTGGACAGGACGGCCGCGTTGCGCCCCACGGCCACGATTCGGGCCGGCAACATACGCCGATCCGGTGCGGGTCCGATCTGGCACGCCTGCCGCAGAGCCCGCGCGAAAGCCCCCCCCATCAGGCCCAGGCCCACAATGCACAGGGTAAAACCGGGCTCCATCGGCGTTTCCCGGAAAGGCGAGAGGGTATCAGAGGGCCCGGCCCAGGGCGGGCACCAGTTGCCGCAGGCTCTCCATCAGTTCCCGGAACCGCTCCGGCTTCAGGGACTGGCTTCCATCCGAAAGAGCCCGCTCCGGACAGGGATGGACTTCAATGATGAGACCATCGGCACCAGCGGCCAGACATGCTCGGGCGACAGGGGCCACCAGGTCCCATTTGCCCGTGCCGTGACTGGGGTCGGCAAACACGGGCAGATGGGTCCACTGCTTGAGCAGGGGGATGGCGTTGATGTCCAGGGTATTGCGGGTGGCGGTCTCAAACGTGCGAATACCCCGTTCGCAGAGGATGACCTGCTCGTTGCCGCTGATCAACACGTACTCGGCCGACATCAGCCATTCCTGGACCGTACTCATCATGCCTCGTTTCAGGAAGACGGGGATACGGGTACGGCCCACCGCCTGGAGCAGGGCGAAGTTCTGCATGTTACGGGTGCCGATCTGAAGGATGTCCGCGTACTTGCTGATCGTGGGCACGTCCTCCGGAGACATCACTTCGGTGATGATGGGCAGGCCGGTGGCTTCGCGCGCCTCAGCCAGCATCTCCAGCCCCTGTTCCCCCAGGCCCTGGAAGGCGTACGGCGAGGTGCGGGGTTTGTAGGCCCCTCCGCGCAGGATGTGGGCTCCTGCTTCTTTGATCGCGAAGGCGGTCTCCAGAATCTGGCTGCGGCTTTCCACCGCGCAGGGGCCGGCGATCACCACGATCCCCTGATCGCCGATGTTCACTCCCCGGACGCGCACGACGGTGTTCTCCGGATGGAAGTCCCGGCTGGCCAGTTTGAAGGGCTGCAGGATACGCACCACCTTTTCCACACCGGGCAACAATTCAAAGAGGTGGTCTTCCAGCGGCCGGTCGTCCCCGATGACACCGACGATGGTGCGCTCGGTGCCGTGAGAGAGGTGGGCCCGGTAACCTCGGGCTTCTACCTGGCTCACGACGTTCTGAATCTCTTCTGGGGTTGCCTGATGTTTCATCACGATGATCACTGCTCCTCCTTTCCTGAGACACTCGCCGCTGCCTGGGCCAGAGGCGGCTTTAAAAATGGCCCTTTAGTCGGCATGGTCGTTGACCTCGGGTGCCGCGGGATAACTGCCCAACAACTTCACGAAGGCGGTCCGGGTGAGCAGACCCATCAGGGCCTGATGGACGGCCGGATCCCTCCAGTGACCCTCCATATCCACGTAAAAGACGTAATGCCAGGGCCGGTTCCGCCGGGGCCGGCTCTCTATCTTGGTCAGATTGATGCCCCGGCGGGCGAACTCGCCCAGGGCATTGTAGAGGGCGCCGGGAACATGGGGGGTGGCAAAGACGATAGAGGTTTTGCTATATGCAGCGGGGGGCGGCTCTTCCCGGCCCAGGAGGAAGAAGCGGGTGGTGTTCTCGGACGAATCCTCTATTCCGGCTTCCAGGACTTCCAGGCCGTAAATCTGGGCAGCCAGCGCACTGGCGATCACGGCGGTACTGGGCTCTCGGGTCGCCGCCAGTTCCCGGGCCGCACCGGCCGTGTCGTAGGCGGGGACCATTTCCCATCGCCGGTGCTTCAAATATCGCTCACATTGGGCGAGCGCCTGGGGATGGGAACGCACTCTTCGGATGTCGGCAAAGGTCGTCCCTGGCAACGCCAACAGGCAGTGACGCACACGCAGTTTGACCTCTCCCACCACGCGCAGGTCCCGCTCCAGAAGAAGGTCGTACGCCTGGGTGATGGACCCCGTTTGGGAATTCTCCACCGGCAAAAGTCCCGTGGTCGCCTGGCCCTCCTCCACCGCCGTAAAGATTGCCTCAAAGGTAGGGCAGGGCATCGCGCTCACATGAGGGCCGAAGTGCTGGTAAATGGCCTCCTGAGAATAGGCGCCGGGTTCGCCCTGGTAGGCCACCACGATGGTCGCTGGCCCGCTGACCCCTGGAGAAGCGACTGCACCTGCTATCGCCCCAGGCGCCGGATCGGTCTCCACCAGTCCGTCCCCCTCCTGCCCGCCCTTCTCCTGCTGGAGGTCCGGCCGCAGGCCGACCGCATCCCGCAGGTAGATGTGGCGGACCGTCGAAGGAGGCCGGTCGGTATTCCAGTGGATGAGGATCCGAATACAGCGAGGCAATCCGTCCGGGGGATGCGGTGCAACGGTATCCAGCAGGGGAACCCGGTTCCAGCCCATCCGGCGCGCAGCCTCGGCCGGGAAGGCGGCATCCAGGTCGGGCGTGACCGTAAAGATGGCGCTGGCGATTTCGGATGGATCCAGATGATTGGCTTCTATGAGTGCCCGCAGCAGTTCTTCCGTCGCGCTGAGAATTTCGGAGCGACTGTTTTCCCGCACTGTGGTGGCGCCGCGGATGCCCCGGCAGGTCATCATTGCACCTCCTGGTAAAAAAAACCGAGCGTGGGGCTGATGCTCCACGCTCGGTCTGACAACTGCTCCCGGATTCAAGCGTCAGTGGCTTGCCGGCATCTCGCCACCAGCCAGCGCGGAGCACCTCTCCGCGGGCGCGAAGTAATAAAACCACCAGTAGTAGCGAGCGCCAGCAATGCAGAGACGCATCTCGGGTATTTCCCCCGGCTATGGGTTAACAAACTTATACCACAAGCCGGGAAATTGTCAAGTATTCGCCTCCAGGGCTTATCAGCGCTCTAATATTTTTCGTTCGTAGTCAGGCACGGAGCGCCAGCGGAGTGCCGTTCCGCGCCTTTTGGACGCCACTCCGCTTCGCTTCGTGGCTTACTACGAGCATCTTCGTTA
>Ga0272447_1001278_pt1 | contig 16148 bp, 6 predicted proteins | sample YNPCB0133_FD_194589 | JGI IMG/M metagenome (GOLD analysis project Ga0272447, IMG submission 194589) | Hot spring microbial mat communities from Yellowstone National Park, WY, United States - YNP-CB-013-3 | ecosystem: Environmental > Aquatic > Thermal springs > Hot (42-90C) > Sediment | place... | reverse complement strand
ATTGTGGCCAACAATGTGAATCAAAACCCGGCCGTCAATCGCCTTTCGAGAAACCGCGACGGCATTTCCGCTTCGATGAAACAGTTATCACCAGCGAAATTGCGCCTGAGTGCCACACTGGTGTTCCACAGGCACTTATGGGTAATGCCAAGCCGATTAACCGGAGGGAAGTGCTGGCACAGCGGGCCGGTCAGGCATTTCCCATCACCCGCCAGTCTCACGGCGCTTTGCAATCAGCCGATTGGCCGCCTGGCGCAGAGCATCGGGAATGGATTTGCTCTTGGCCAGGTTGACCAAGTCCCGGCTCTGAAGTCGGTTAATAAACTGCATGCTGAAGTTGAGGGGACAACGTGCATTCCGCACGAGGTTGTGCATGATGGCGTAGTTGCTGACCCACGCCCGGTTCATTGCAATCAGACGCAGTACGTCCTCGCTAATCCCCTTGATGTTGGCAATGGCCTCGACTTCAGCTTCTGTAATGCGCGGGTTTTTGATCACAGCCGTGCTGACCATGCGATTTGAATCACGAATGAGAATGGCTCGCACATCGCGCCCGCCTTTGAGGGCAGCGAAGATACGTTCTTTGACCGACATCCGCGCTAGCGCCTGGTAGATGGAAAGCCGCTCTTTGGTTTTCGGATCGGCAGACAGGCGCAAATCAACCCCTTCTTCGCTTCTGACGGCAGCGAGCATCGCCTCAAACTCTGCATCCGCATCGGCTTCACTAGGTTCTTCATCCGAGAATGTCTGTCCCACTTCCGCCTCGAAACTGGCCAGGACGGACTGAAACTCCGCCTCAAAGGCCTCGTCTGACATAGGCGGCATGTCGAGAATGGCGGCAAATTTTGCTGCCCGCGCTTTCTGTTCGCGTGCAATCCGCTCAGCGCCAAGTTCTTTCTCGAAAAACTCGGTTTTGACCTCACGTGCTTTGCGCTTGGCTTCAAACGTGCTTGCCGGGTTTTCCAGAATGGCGTCAAGCAGAGCTGGCAACCGGATCAGCCGCTGCTGATTGATGGTTATGGCCTCTAGCAAATACCCGCTGGTTGTTTGCTTTGCTAGGGCAAGCACCGCCTCATCTGGCAGCGCCGGATGTAATAGCAACTGCTCGCCAAAACGTTCGGGCAGATCGGGGCGCAGGAGCAGGTAGTGTAAAACTTCTTCTGGGGTCTCCGGGTTTTGTACAACCGGTTGCAGGGCGTTGTAATCCAGCGTGGCGAGCGAAGCACGGGCGGCTTCAGCAATTTCCGCATCGGCATCGCTCGTCAGAAGCACTTGGGCAAACAGCAGGTCTTCTGGCGCTAGCGGGAGTTTCCCCTGCGCTACCATCAGCTTAGCCGGACGCGGAGCCTTCCCCTGCTGAATCATGGCCACCGGGGGCGACTTGGACAGCTTGAGCGGTTTGGCCGGCGGTGGTGGCGCGCTGACGCCAGACGACGTGGGAGCCGTCACCGGCGGCGGAGAAGGCGGCCCCGCCGGGGGCGGCGTGGGAGCGACCGGCGGCGGGCCGGAAGGGATGCCCGGTGGGGTATCCACAAAGGCTTCCGGGACAAGGTCAGCCGCAGACTTGAGCGGAACTTCGGGCGTGGACGCCGCCCGTTCACCGGCCACCTGGCGGCGCCCGAATTCCTTTTCGAGAAACTCGGCCTTGACCTCCCGCGCCCGGCGCTCGGCTTCTGGCGTCCGGTGTGGGTTGTGCAGGATGGCTTCAATAAGGGCCGGGCAGCGAATCAGACGCTGCTGGTTGATGGTCAACGCCTCAATAATGTGGGGATTGGTTGTTTTGAGTGCCAGCGCCTCGACGGCGGCATCCGGGGTGGCCCGGTTCAAAACGGCGGCTTCGGTGATGGACGGATCGGTGCTGGCCGTGCACAGCAGGGACAGAATCGCTGGATCGGTACGGTCATCGCGCGCAATGGGCAACACGACTGTTGGATCAAGCTTCGTGACTGAGGTTTGGGCGGCCGTGCGAATTTCCTCGTCACTATCGTGAACCAGCGTGGACAACACGAGCAGGTTGTCATCCGGGGCCAACGGCAACAAACCATTGGCGGCGGCCAGTTTGGCCGCACGCGGGGCAGCTCCGTTCCGAATGGCGTCAACGACAGGATGGGGCATATTGCCGGCAAGAGACTTGCTGTCAAGTACTAGTAGGGATTTCCGATAGGCCCTATTTTTGGGCTATGTCCGGGCAAAGGGCAACGAAAATCTGCATTTGAAACAGCCTTGGCTGCGAACAGCAGAGAGCATTAGCATCGGTTGCGTTGCTCGCTGGTTTTGTTTTTCAGAACCGCTCTTTCGCTTTTTTGCTACTTGTGCCAGCCCATAGCACCGGTGATGTAGAGAAATACCGGGACTCCACACTCTGTAACCGAGCGCCGTGTCTAGGCAACCGGGCAAGGGATGGTGTTAGGTGCTCAACAACCCTCTCATCACAACCTGCCAACCACCCGCTACCTATTCCACACGCGCAGAACTCTTCGCACACTGATGGCAGCAAGTCAGGTGCCGTTTACGACCGCAGCGCGCACGGGCCAAAGCAATGAGCCGGTCCCCACTGTTTGTTTATCTGGCAAATAAGCTTGAGCATTTTCCCAGGTATCCTTTGAACTCAGTGTCTGCGTGAGGCAAGTCCTAACGGATAGCATTCACCTATGCCACTCTACCTGCTAACCTTCAGAATGCCTTCAGTACTACCCTCATCAAAGAGGGCATCTTTTCAAGTTGTGGCACTATGGCCAGCCACAATTCCCAGGACAGCAAAGTACAGCCCTCCTCGGCGGCAGGTTTCTAGGCCGTGAAACCATCACAGAGCAAGCTAAGCAACGTCTAAGCAGGCCCTCGTTGTTTCTACTAAACCAAAAACAGAGGTAAACCAAACAACACTATGAACTTTCTCCCAACCTGGCCCATCACCTTCGATACGCTAACCGTCTTTGGCCTACTGCTCATTCTGGGCGCGCTGGGGGGCTACGTGACCCATCGTTTCCCCTGGCTGCCAAGTATCACGGGGTTTATGCTCATCGGACTGCTCTTCGGACCCAGCGGGCTGGCTGTCCTCGACGAGGCCACCCTGGCCAAGTCCAGGATTCTGGTGGACATTGCCTTGGGACTCATCCTCTACCGGCTGGGGCTTTCACTCAAACTTTCCCTGTTGCGGGAGCGTGTGACGTTGGGTGTCATGGGGCTGGCCGAGAGTTCCCTGACCATCATTGTCATTACCGGTGTTCTCTGGATCGCCGGGTTTGCCCTGCCGGTCGCCGGGCTGGTGGCGGCCATTGTCGTTTCTTCGTCTCCGGCCGTGCTTCTGCACGTGGCCCACGAAGTGCGCGCGTCAGGCGACGTGACCGAGACCACCAAAACCCTTGTCGCCATCAACAACGTTGTTTCCTTCGTGGCGTTTTCGGCCCTGCTGCCGCTGGTGCAGTTTTCTTCCGGTAAAAGCTGGAGCGAGATTCTGCTCCTGCCAACCTACCGGTTCTTTGGCTCACTCATTCTGGGGTGCACTGCCGGGGCGGTGGTGTATGTGTTGACCCACCGTACCCGCGAGGCCACGCAGTACCGGCTGGCCTTTGTCATCGGGGGCGTCATGCTCACCACGGGGTTGGCCAACGTCTTCAACCTGTCGGCACTGTATGCGCCACTGGTTTTGGGGATCGTGGTCAAAAACCTCGAACAGGAAGATACGGTGTCGCAGATTCAGTTCGGTGAATCGTTCGAGCTGTTCTTCATCGTCCTGTTCGTTTCGGCCGGGGCCAACCTGCACCTTCATGACCTCATCACGCTGGCGCCGGTCGTCATCCTGCTGGTTGTGACACGCAGTCTGGCCAAGGTTGGGGGCGTGGTGGCCGTGGCGGCCGCCACCCGGGAAGCGCTTAACAAGGCTGTGGCGCGCGGTATGTTGCTGATCCCGATGGCCGGGATGGCCATCGGGCTGACGCGCACCACGGCGGAACTGTTCCCGGACCAGGCGGCGAGTGTCCCCGCCGTGGTGCTGGGTGCGGTGGCGGTGTTTGAAACCATTGGGCCGCTCTTAGCTACTTACGCCTTCAAGCTTGCCGGGGAAGCCGGTCAGGCACAAAGGCCGGCCGGACAAGATATGCCTTTACCGGCTACCAAAACGCCCTAATCGGCTCACTCAACAACCACGGTCGTTTCAAACTTGCCGTACTTCTGAAAGGTAATGCAGTTGAGGGAGGTCATCCGGTCCTTGCGGTCGGTCAGCGCCACCCGTGCAGCAACCGGCAGCAGGTAGTCATGTTCGCCGATGGTGACCCAACCGAATTCAACAACCGATACGGCTTCAGAAACCGGGAAATCCGGTGGCAGGTCAAAGCTCTCAGATTCGAGCCGAACAATCTGCCGGGTTTCAGGATCAACGAATATCCGCCCCCGGTAGCCAGCAATGGTGCGGGACTTGCCAACTTGTAAGGTCTGCCGGGAGTAAGCCGTTTCAACTACGTAAGAGAACACACGGCAGGGCCGTCCGGAAAAGCTCACCGTACCGGCATCCTGAAACGTTGTTTGCGAAGTTTCGTCAAACAGGGATTTGAGCAAGCCGGCAAACTGCCCGGTCGAGATCAGTCCCCCAACTTCATCCAACCCCAGCGAGGTGGAAACACCGTTGTGCAGCTTAAGGTCAAGCCGCTCGCCTTTTTCGGCAGAGTAAGCAATGGCAATTTCGAGGTAATCGCCGAGTTGCCAGGGCTGGCTGCCCAGCCGATAGTAACGTTGCACCCGCTGGCGAACGGTAAAATCCGGCAGGCTCGACAGATACGCCTGCACCACGGCGCGGACCTGCTCGATAAACGGCTGTGTTTCTCGATAGACAGGGCCGGTCGGGCTCTCGGCCATCAGCGCTGCCGGTCGTTGGGGGCGGGCGGTGAGCGCCTGCCGACGCTCGTCAGCGCGCCAAAGGGCGCTTTCAACTTGGGCAGCGCGCAGAAAGCGCATCTTGCGCCCAAACGCCTCAGTCATTTCAAAGGCAATTCCACGCTGGTCAATATCAGCAGCAATGTCATCTACTTCACGGTTGCGCAAGTAGGCTTCCCGCACACGGCTTTCGACTTCGGCGGCGCGCAGCGGCAGCGCCTCTCCAACAAAGCCTTTCGAGAAGCGTGGTGCCTCTGTCACCCGTGCTTCACTTACTTGGGCCAGGGCCGCAGTCGCCTCAAGTGACACCAAGAAACCCAAGCTTGTCCCTGCATAGACCAGAATGCCGGCTAACTTCTGCCACCAATGGCTCTGGCTAAAGCGCCCGGTGAACTTCTGTCTTTGCACCGCTTGACGCACCTGACGCAGACTTGCACCACATGCACACAACGTGCTAGAAAGCTGAACACTCATGGTTTCTTCCTCAAACAAGTATTTTTGGCAATTCGGTTGCTCACCCATCGAGTGCCGGGATGCCCGTGGTTTGGCAAGCGTCTCTACAAGGACGTATGTTCCATACACGTATTACATCTGCCCCCAGTGACTCGCTTGTTTTGAGCAATCTGAGAAAAGGAGTTAATTCGCATGCTGCTGTGTCATCTGCGCCTGGGAGTGTTTAGCCTATGCCTTGGCGCCTGTTTATTGGTGGTACCTTCGTTGCTTTTTCCGGCAACAACGTTTGCCCAGTCACAGGTCAACGCGGCCGACTTGCGCGGAACGGTCAGTGACGACAGCGGCAAGGTCATTGCCGGGGCCAAGGTCATAGCGCGCAATGAGCGCACGGGCTTTACCCGCGAAGTGACAACCAACAACGTTGGTGACTACCTGTTCATCGCTTTACCCCCGGGATCGTATGAAATTACGGTTGAGTCACCTGGCTTTGCCAAAGCCGTCAACCGCAACGTCATTCTCACCATTGGGGCAGCGGCGCAACTCGACTTTACCCTGCGCGTTGGGGAAACCACAGAAGAAATCGTGGTGACAGCCGATACGCAGGTCATTGAAAGTTCGCGCACTTCGGTAGCAGAAACCATCAACCAGCGCGCCATCAATAACTTACCCACAAGCAGCCGTAACTACGTCGGGTTTACGCTACTGACTTCGACCACAACACGCGACAACCAGCCCAAGCTGGGCGTGGCACCAACCTCCGGGTTGAACTTTGGGGGGCAGCGTGCACGTGCCAATAACGTCTCCGTTGATGGAGCCGATGCCACGGATTCAGGCGTCAACGGGGTACGGGCAACCGTTTCCCAGGAAGCCGTCCAGGAATTCCAGATTCTGACCAACAGCTACGCACCGGAGTTCGGGCGGGCTTCATCGGCAGTCATCAACATTGTCTCCAAGGGCGGTGGCAATGAGCTACGCGGCAACATTTTCGCTTTCCTGCGCGACCAGGCATTTTCGGCCAACAATGCTTTTGCGGGCGTGCGGGAATACCCAGAAACCCGGTTTCAGGGTGGCTTTACCCTAGGCGGGCCGATTGTCAAAGGAAAGACATTCTTCTTCCTGTCCTTTGAAGCCCAGACCCTCAACGGCACGGGTTTCAACGTCACCGGGCGCAACGGTTTTGGCTTTACAACGTTTACGCCACCGACCCTGCTAGCAACCTCACCCAACTTAGGCTTGTCCAATCTTCCCGGCGGCATTTTCGTACCCATTGGCGGACAGGTTGCTCAAGTGACACCGCAGCAAGCAGCTTTCTTGAATACCGCACTGACCAGCTTGTCCCAAGCAACCGGTATTCCTCTGAGTACTCCCTTTACGGCGCTCCCGCCTGCGGTTCAGACAGCGTTGCTAACCAACCCATCCTTTCAGGCACTCAACACCTACTATTACCTTGCGCGGGAGGGCGCTAGCGTTGGGTTGACCGGACGCCAAACCAACGGCCAAGCCGTTTTCCCAACGCTGGCCGCACTGGGTATTACTAATCCCGGCGTCAACTCCCCTGTCCCCTTAGGTACAGGGGCCTTCCGTCCGATGAACACGCTGCTAGGCAACTACACGGTGCGTGAACGCACCTTCCTGCCGGCGCTGCGCATTGACCATCGCTTCAGTGATATTCATCAGTTCTTCGCCCGGATTAGCGTCACGCCTTCGACCATACGAGGTATTCCCTCCAACGGGCAGAACCAGCCCACGGCGCTCAATGAATTTACCCGTACAGGTTTCCAAGGCACCCGTGACATTGCCTTCGTCGCTCAGAACCTAGCTACTATCAACCCAACGCTCATCAATGAGTCGCGCTTCCAGTTTGCCCGCCGGGGCGTGGACTATGGCCCGCAGGGCCAGACCGTAGGGGTCGAAATACCGGGCTTTGCCTCCTTTGGACGTGAGCCGTTTTCACCTGCCCGGCGCGTTGAAAAACGCTGGCAGGTGACGAACAACCTCACTAAGATTGCCGGCACCCACACCATGAAGTTTGGTGCTGACTTCAACCTACTGCTCTACAACGCCCTGTTTGAGGTCAACTTCGGCGGCGTCTATGGCTTCCCACCAAACCAGCTTTTCCCGGCAGCGCAGGGTTTTCCGCCTTTCAGCGGAGTCCAGGCTTATGGGCTAGGGCTACCGGAATCCTATGTGCAAAACGTCGGCAACCCGAACAGCCGCTTTAACAATCCGGTGCTTGGCGTCTTTGCCCAGGATAGCTGGAAGATTCGCCCGAACCTGACTTTCAACTACGGCGTGCGGTACGACGTGCAGTACACCAAGCAGATTCGCCCTGTCCAGCCCGAGCCGTTTACCGGCCCTGGCAACGTCGGCCCCATCAACATGCCTAACCTGTTTGCCGCCGGAGAGGAAATCGTCGGTATTCAGCAGGGTATTCCCCGTGATTACAACAACATTGCACCGCGCATCGCCTTTGCCTGGGACCCATTCAACAACGGCAAGACCGTCGTTCGTGCTGCTTACGGGCTGTTTTACGGTACGCCCCTGGCAGGGCTGATCTTCCTTTCGGACGTGGTGGATGGAGCGCAGTCACCGTTTCTTGTCTTCCCTGGTCTGCTTGGTGGGGCAGCCATCTTCCGCAACGAGCGGGTCAACATCCCTGTCCCGCCCCTGCCGGGCTACCAGGTTGGGCAGCAACGGTACAATCCGCTTGATCCAGGCTTTGAGATTTTCAATGGCGGCCCCATCCGGTCGTTGCTGTTTTCGCCCATCACCTCCCAAACCCTGCACCTGAACCGCGATTTTGAGTTTGACTACACGCAGCAGGGTAACCTCTCGATTGAGCGGCAAATCGGACGGGCCCTCACGGTCAATGCCACGTACAGCTACATTCGCGGGTTGCAATTGGTGCGCCCGCGCAATGTCAACCAGCAGAACCTGGCGTTGCTTCAGGCCAACGCCCAGGCGCAAACCAACCCGATTATCGTCGGAGGGCAGACGATTGGCTTCTTTGGTACAGGTCCGCTGGCTGGGCTGTACAATCCTCTGCCCAACAGCCTGGGGCCGGGGTTGTCGGGACTGCCTGCCCAAGTCGCACCAATTGGGCGCTTCCTCTTCAATGACTTCCGGCGGACAGGGCCCAATCTGCTCTACACTGCTGCCACACTGAACATTCCCGTAGCTCAGGCCCAGCAGCTTCTTACCGCGCTGACCAACCGCTTCAACCTGCCCCGCCTGCAGGGCGCGCCCTTTGTGCCCTTTGGCAGTACCAAAAACTACGAATCCACCGGCAGCTCGGTTTACCACGCCCTGACGCTTAGCGTAAACAAACGCTTCTCCAACAACTTCCAGTTCCTGGCGTCCTACACCTGGTCGCACGCCATTGACGATTCGACCGACGTGCAGACATTGCAGGAACCCCAAGACAACAGCAATCCTCGCCTTGACCGTTCCAACTCGAACTTCGACCAGCGCCACCGTTTCATCTTCAGCGCCGTCTTCAACAGCCCCTTCAAGCGCAACGAAGGCCCCGGTCGCTTCCTGCTGGCGGACTGGATATTCGCACCGATTATTGAAGCCGGTGCTGGACGCCCCTACACGCTGCTTACTGGGGTGGATCAAACCCAGGTCAACAGCTCATCCACGGCCCGACCGAACTTCGTGACCTCCTGCCCGGCCGGCACGGCCGGTCTGACCTGTTTCCCGTCGCCACGCCGCAATGGCTTCCTGATTCTGCCGCCTGACAGCCGTCTGCCCCAGAACTTTGGGCTGCCGGTTTCAGCTTTCCTAGGGAATGTCGGACGCAACGCCTTTACAGGGCCCAATTTCATCTCGGTGGACTTTCGGCTGGCGCGCAAGTTTTATTTCTCGCGGGATGCCGACGTGACGGCGCGGAACTTGGAGTTCATCTTTGAGATGTTCAATGCCTTCAACCGCGTCAACATCATAGAAATCAACCCTAGCTACCAGTTGAGCGGTGCACCCACGCTGGCTGCGCCGCCCCGGCAGATTCAGCTTGCTCTGAAGTTCAACTTTTAGTTCGAGCGGTGTTACCCGCTGCTAAACTAAATAGGCCGCCACACTCTGGGGCAGCCTTCTTTTAGCTGCCCCAGAGCTTTTTGACCAGTGAGGTTTTTTGACCGTCGCTAAGCTGTGCGCGCCGGCGTCCACAGCGGGAGTGCACAGGCTTGAGGCGAGGTTCGTAAGCGTCGCTCCCGGCGCGCCAGCAACGGTAGGAAGAGACGAGCGCGCTTCATCCGCCGCAAAGCAGCATGCGGATTGACCAAATGCGTCGTCGGAAGTTTTTCTCCGCTCATTTCCAGAACCACACTCAGCGGCAGCAGCATTTGATCCTGAAGCCGGATAAGCTGGGCCAATAGATCGGCGGCTGGGCTAGCCAACGGACCAAAGCCATAACGGGGCTGGGTTGTACCGAAAACGTACAGGTTGCGCGTACGTGGCGGTATAACCCCGGCGTAAAGCTGCGCCGTGCTGCCCTTGACCTCTACCAAACCGGGCGGCAGAAATGGAAAACTCACGTAGAAGCCGGTGGCGCAAATCACCAGGTCGTATTCATCCGACGTACCATCCACGAAATGCACCCGGCGGCCTTCCAGCCGGGCGATGTCCGGGCGTGGACGGATGCGCCCATGCTTGAGGTAGTACAGCAGTTCGGAATTGACCGTGGGATGCCGCTCGAAAATGCGGTGATCGGGTTCGGGCAGACCGTACTGGGTGTATTTTCCGACGATAATCCGCAGCAGTACGCGAAGTAGCAGGCGCTGCAGGGGCACCGGCATCCAGCCACGCATGATTTCGACTGTGGGGATGCCAAACATGGTCTTGGGCAGGAACCAGTAGCCCCGGCGCAGGCTGAGGTGGCTACAGATGCTAACGCGGGCGGCCTCGGAAGCAATATCGCAGGCAGAATTTCCGCCTCCGATGACGAGCACCCGTTTGCCAACAAGCTGCTCCGGGTGGCGGTAGTCCTTAGAATGCCACCATTCGCCCGTAAACGTTCCCGGATAGCTTGGAAAGCGTCGGTCCCAGTGGTGGCCATTGCAGACAATGACGCCTTTGTACCGCCGTTCCTCACCACTGGCTAACCGAACTCGCCACGACCAGTCCTCCAAGGGCGTTGCTGCCGTTACCTCTTGCCGGAATTCAATCTGCTCGCGTAACCCAAAGTGACGTGCATAGTCGCACAAGTAGGACAGCATCTGGCTACGACTGGGGAAATCAGGGTAATCCGCCGGCATTGGGTACTCTGGAAACTCCGTTGTCCGCCGGGAAGAGATGATGTGAACGGTGGTGTAGACGCCATGTCGCCAATTGCCGCCTACATCTTCGTCGGCTTCAACCTGCTCGTAGGGAATGCCGGCTTGCTTGAGCGCACGCGCCACAACCAGCCCCGTCGGGCCAGCTCCGATGATGAGGAAACGGTCGGAACGGTCTTCCATGGCTTGCCGTTGCCTCCGATTCAGAAAGCCAGTTTTCAAGTTGGCCACGGGAATTCAGTCTTCTGGGACAATGCACAGAACCTGATGATAGCCAAATCCTAGGTCGCGTGTCTCGATGGCAAGGCGGTAGATTTGATCTTCCTGCGTTGGGTGCCAGGCATACCACACCTGGTTTCGGGACTGAACAATCTGTTCGACAAATAGGGAGAGGTGAGCAAAGGTTTGATCCAATGTCGCTGCACTAAGCTGGTAGCCGGCTTCCAGTTCAAGCAGGATGTGAAACAGATCGGCCGTCAAACGCAGACGCACCGTGCCGCCCTCCGGAATGCGGTAGACCAAAAACGCTTCCTCTGGAAGTCCCCGGCGCGCAGTTTTTGATGTTTCTATGCCAAGCAACGGCGATTCGAGCGCAAAATCTTCGAGCCGGGTTTCAATCCAGAAGATGGTGTCGGTCGGCGTACGTGGGTGCAGGCGAAAGGGAATCCGACCCGGGCGATAAGCCGGAGCCGGCAAGGGCTCAAGGCGCGATAACCCACGGCCCAGCCGCGCCAGTACCGCCTGCTTTTCTTCTTCCGACATCAGTGGCAACCGGCGTAGGGTGGCCAGATGCCGGCCGCGCGCCAAATCGAGCGTTGTTCCCGGCCCGCCGGCCTGCTCGATTTCTTCTGGTAGCCAGGTGAAGTAGGCCCGCCGTCGCGCTTCATCCAGCCGGTGGACGTGCCGGTAGTGCTTGAGCAACGCTCGGTCAAGCCGGGCATGAGCTTCCAGCGCTGGATCGAAGTAGGACAGTTCCTCTAAGAGCCGGCCCTGGCGGTTAGGCGTTGTTGTCCGGAACGCGCGTTCCCAGAAGGGGGGATAAAACTTTCTTACCCCGTCTGCTTTCCAATAGGTATCACAAAAGGCTGTGCCAAACAGGATATAAACCAAGGCTCCACGCAGTTCCCGAACGGTGATGTGGATTTTTCCCCGCTGGTGGACGGCTTGAAACAACCGGTAAAGCTGTTGCCGAGCGTGTCGCCGGCGGCGCTCTTCCTCCACGCCGGGCAGGTTAGCGGGCCCAAAACACCTTGCAGCCTCAAAGACCCGGCAGTGGGGTTGCGCTACGCATGTCTGACACTTCTGCCAAATCCTGCCGGCTTCAGCACCTCCGTAAAGCTGGTCCAGCAGTTGGTCGAGAAAATCTGTCCGCAGTTCGCCGTTTTGGTCGAATTCGCCGACCAGCGAGCGGTTATTGAGATGGAAAAAGCCAATGTGTGCTGCATCAGATGGTTGCTTGTCGAGCAAGCGGCGCAAGGCTCGGGCTAGGGGTGTTGTCTGCCCTTCCAGCCAACTTATCAGACGCCCGTCGTTGATCGCCAGCAAGTGCACGATGTCTTCTGCCGGCGCACCACTGGCAAACGGTCTGAGCAGGTCACTGAGCAGATCATCTGAGGAACTCGTTTCCCAGGCCGCCGAACCGTCTAGATTAAGGCGCACTACGAGTCCGTCTGGCAGCCGGTGTTCGATGGTCCCGCTGGGTTGACGGGTTTTGTCGATCCCTAACTGACCGGCCAGTTTTTGCAGCAGGGCCGTTTTTCCGTCGCCGGCATTCCCGCACAGAATAATCAGCCGAAAGCGTCGGCTAATGATGGACTGGTATAGCTCCGCTTCCAAGCCGGTCGGGACGTAGGTCTGATGGGCAAAAGGAGTGTCCAGACCGTGGGTTTCCGAATTTCCCCGACGCGCGCCAGGATACGCCTTCTGGACATCGCTCAACCATCTGATTCTGTGCGGTCGGCGTTCCGTGGTCATGGCATTCTTTTGGCTTGAAACATGTCAGGGCTAGCACCATTGCGCAACCACATGCCGGTCAAGCGCCAAGACTGCTCCAACATTACACACTGTCGGCCAGCAACCGGATATGGCGCACAGGTTGCCCCTCACTAAAGTACAGCGCATGAAACTTCGGCAGCGACTTGAGGCGGTCAACTACTATCCGCTGCTCGGCGGCCGTGGCCATGTTCCGGGCCAGAGCCTTGGCGTCAGCTTCATTGACGCGCAGCACCAATTGGTGCGCTATGGCCGAAAAGATGCTTTCGTGGAAATCGCGCGCTTCCTGCGAAGACAACACCAGCGAAATACCGTACTTGCGGCACTCCTTGGCCATCGTCGGGATCAGCCTGAGCTGTTGGGCGCGGTGGGCTTCGTCAAAAATCACGGCATGGGTGATTCGGGACTGAAGTCCGCGCCGGAACATATCCCGGTAGAGCTTGTAAAACACCAGCATGGCAAAGGCGCGCTGAATAAGCTCGCTCTGCTCACGGTGCAGGCAGACGACAACCGGCACATCCCGCTGCCACAGGTCGCGCGCAGCTTCACCGGACAGCGTTTGGAAGAATCCGTAGTCTTCCAGCTCGTTCAAGCGTACCAGCAACCGTTTCAAGGCCGTCTCTTTGACCGCGCGCTGGCGAATGATCTCGACAAAGCGCCCAAAATGCGGCGTTTGCCCAGTGCGCTGATCATCCCAGCCGCACTCCCTGAAGCTGTCCACCAATGCCTGGCGGATGGCTCCAAGCTGAAGGTCGCCCAGGTCCGGGTACATCGCCGCAAAAAGGTCGCGGACGGAACCAGCGACATCCACATAAGCCCGTGGGTGGCTTGGTTGCAGAACTTCCAGCGGATTGAAGCTGAGCTGTCCGACATTGAGAAAATCCACCTGCGGGATGCGCGCCTGAAGCTTCTCGTCAAAATCCTGGTGGTAGGAAAACACCACTGGGCACACGCCACGCGGATACATCTGGACGCACAGATTGAGCAGACATGTGGTTTTGCCCATGCCAGGCAGTCCGACGACAAGCAGGTGGGGATTGCCCCGGATGGTGAGTTTCCAGTGGATGTCCACACCATGGTCTGTCTTCCCCAGAAGGATGTCCGGCTCTGGCGGCGGCTCGCCTTCTGGCTCTTCGTTTAGTCGGGTCACTTCCTGGTCGTCTGCTTCTTCACCATTGGTCGGGTCTTCTGACAACTCGCCGGGGCCGTCGCCTAGGGTATCCTCTGTTGCTCCCCTTTGTGGTTCCTGAACGGAAATGCGGTTGTCGTCCTGGTTTGGCAGGTGGAGGCCGAAACGAAATGTTCTGACGGGCCAGCCAGCCCAGGATAGCTCCACCGGCTTCACTGCCTGACAGTCCGGAGAACACACCCACCCGCGATGCTTACCTTCTTCCACCAGAAACTGATAATCGCCGGCTGCCTGCAGAATGCGGTCGAGTTCGGCCGAGATTGCTGCGTAACTTTCTGGCTCAAGATAGTGGCGTTGGGCCTTGTTCAGGTAGGAACGCAGTACGCGCACCAGCCGCGCCTGCCGCAGAGCACGCAGGGAAAGCGGCACGGCCTTGTCAACATATTGGCTCCGAAACCGCTTCTGGGTCGCCTCAACCTGCTCCCGGATGGCATCGAGCAGGGCGTTGACCTGTTCCGGGGAAAATTTTTCTAAGTCCTGGCGATACTTGACCTCGATAAAACGCACGGCTAGCGTCCCCTGTGGATGGCAAAAGACATAGAGGAAGTCGGCACGGCGCTCGTGCGGAGTAGCCGGATCAGCAGGTTGTCTCGCCTGTGGCTTTTCTCCGAGCACATCGGTGAGGTCATCGAGCGGCACAAGTACGCCCTTACGCAGCGAAACCCAGCAGGGGTCATCTGCAGCGGCGTTCCGGCAATGCGCCGCCGCCCAGGCCACGGCGAGCAGTTCTTTGGCGGGAGGCCGCGCCCCCGCCAGCCGAATCGGCAAACGGCGGTTGATTTCCCTGAGACGCGCCAGAAAGAACCGGGCTGCTTCCGGGCTGGGGTCGCCGCCGGACTGCCCGATGAGTTCAGCGAGAAGTTCCTGGACCTCCTCCACCAGCGCCGTGGAAGCCACCAGCCGCAGATTGGCCAGGTCATCCCGTTCGGGCACGCAGTCAAGGACATGGGCTTCATAGACCTCGCCGTGGACGTGCGGATGATCGAAGTATTCCACGCCGGCAAAATGGTCGAGGATCAGCACCCAGTCACACTGCTCGTGCATCCGGCGCAGCTCAGCCTGGCGTTCTTCAGAAAGCATTGTTTGCAGCACCGCCACGCCCGATGTCTTCCCCAGATGCTTTACCAGTAGGGCATCCAGGCTAGCATGGAGACTTTTTAGCCGTGCTGTATGCCGTGCATCGGCGGGATGGTCGGCCGCTCGACCAAAGTCAGGCAGAAAGGCTTCCCACCGGGGTATGGGGCCTGGATGGTACACCCGGTGCAGCCCTGACAGCAGCCCGTACAGCGCTGCCGGTGGACGACTAGGGCAGCCCTCTGCAGCTCTTGGCTCAACGACGGCCATCCGTGAAGTAAAGAGATCAAACACAATGCCCAGGTGGGCTGGCCTCTCCGGGAGTGATGCAGCCCTCTGTACCCACTGCAAGTTGGGCTGAATGAGACCCTGCTCGTAACGGGTCACACCACTCAACCAGCGGTCTTCCTGGGAAAGATGGTTCACGCTCCGGTGACGGGAGCGTGCTAGGAGGCGATGCAAAAACTGCCCTGTCGTAGGCATACCTGCGGGTGATGCATACAGCTCCAGCACAAAGGCCGGCGGGCTTTCGGCTTCCGTTTCAACATCGTCTTTGGCACTGGTTTGGGCGGCTGCCCCTGAAGCCGTTTGATGCAATCGGCCCAGCGCTCTGACCACCACCTTGGCATCCCCCGCGCGCAAGGCGTGGACGTGTAACAGCTTTTGGTCGGGATGTCCGTCAGCGTAGACCTTGATTTCTTCACCAAGCAGGTCGGCGCTCCGGTCATACAGGGATTCCAGTCCCTCTTTTTCACCGTTGTCCAGGACCTGTGCCAGCAACGCCACCGTTGCCTTGGGTTCGGGGTCGGCTTCGGGCGCCATGGCTACGGCATGAAAGCCCAGGGTATCGGCAAAGACGAAGGCGCGCACGTTGTCCACGCCTGGCAACCAGCTTGGAAACCAAGCGCCGCTCAGATAACTCAGGTCGTGGTTACGTCCTTTGAGCGTTGCGCCCTGCCTGAAACGCAAATCAAACAGCAGGGCGTCGTAGGCCGCCTGCCAGGCCAGACGTAGTGGATGGGTAGGCAACACGATAAGTCCACGGATGTTGTCCCGTCCATCACGGACCTCAACCGTCCCTACCAGCGCCAACTCCGGGCGGCCAACCGCCATCAGTTCGCACCAGGCGTCAAGGTAATCTTCGATCAGCTTTGCCTGGGGCGTGCCGACGACATAACACAGGCCACTCATGCTGACCCGGCGGCATAGCTCGGACAGGGCTTCGGTGGCTGCCTGCGTGCGCTGCCAGAGACCAACCGATATTTCCTCACCGGGCAGCACGGGTACAGGACACAGGT
>Ga0272447_1001277_pt1 | contig 16156 bp, 17 predicted proteins | sample YNPCB0133_FD_194589 | JGI IMG/M metagenome (GOLD analysis project Ga0272447, IMG submission 194589) | Hot spring microbial mat communities from Yellowstone National Park, WY, United States - YNP-CB-013-3 | ecosystem: Environmental > Aquatic > Thermal springs > Hot (42-90C) > Sediment | place... | reverse complement strand
AACAAGTAAAAGTTGGCGGAACGACGCGCTGCGCCAGAAAGGGTGGTCATCTGAGAGGAATCCGCGGCGCAGTTACCACGCGCCAAGCACTTCAGATTTAGAAACTTGCGCGCCGCTTGCCTCACCCTGAGCGGCATTGCTCGGCGCGCGCCAATACTCGCCGCGGTCCTTCAGCCCCTGACCACCACGACGGCCAACGCCAAGCGCAGCGACGTGATTGAAGAAGCTCAAACCCTCGCCTGACTGTCCACCTAAACATGGCAGGGCGAACGTCGCGCGCGCTCTACGGTAAATTACCAGTCATGAAAGACCAACTAGTCAAAGGTGAACTGGTCAGCAAAAGCAGAAAGGACAGACTGGACATCATCAAAGTTCCTCTGCCGCCACCACCGCTGAACGACCAATGGGTGGCCGCAAGCACCGCCGCTGACGAAGTCGGCCTATCCCATGTCGTGGTGTGGAAGTGGACGCAGCGCAATATCCTCCCCAGCAAGCGCAGCGGCAAATTCGTGCTCGTGCCGCTTGCGCGCGTCCGCCAACTGGCGGAGGTATGGCACAAGCACGGAAAAAAAGGCAGGCATATATTCAGGGCGAATGACCCGGACCACGCCTACATTCCCATACCACGAGGCTCACTAAATGGCTATGGTTAATGCTTGACATGTGCGGGATTATGCGCTAGCATTCCCGCCAAGAAGGAGGTAGCCCGGCAGAAAAAAAGGGGAGCGCGGCTGGCACCGCGCTCACCCAAGCAAAAACCCTGCAGCCGGAAGTATATCACGCATCACAAGGCTGTCAAGTAGTCCGGCTGCCTGTCGGGCATGGCAGAGCCCATGCCGCAGGAGATATACGAATACGCACACGCACTGCATCAACTGCATCAACGCGGCGTCAACGTCATCCCACTCGCCCCGCAAAGCAAAAAACCGCTGGCCACCTGGAGCCACTGGACGCGCTCCCCGCAATCCTGGGACGATGTGCTGGCCCTGTTCCCAGAGGCGGAGGCTGTCAACATCGCCGCCGTCACCGGCGCGCACTCCGCCGCCGTCAATGACGACTGGGGATACCTCGCCGTCATCGATTGCGACTCCGCCGAGTCGTTCAAGGCAGCCCAGGCGCTGATCAAGCGCGCCATCGGCGGAGAAACGCTGATCTCGCGCACCGCGCGCGGTGGACACATCTGGCTGCGCACGCCCTGGCCACTGAAATCCGCGCGCTGGGATGGTGGAGAAATCCGCGCATACCGCGCCTACGTGGTCGCTCCGCCCAGCACGCACCCAAGCGGCGTTCCATACCGCTGGGTCAACCCCGACGCGCCGATCGTCCGCTGCGACGCGCCACTGCCAAACATCCCCTGGGAGTACGCTGCGCTATCAAAGCTGCCCAGGCTGGCCGCGGCCATCATGCGCGGAGACGAACGAGCGCTCAAACGCTATGCCACGCGCTCGGAGATCGACTACGCGCTGATCCTCTCACTAGTCAACGCTGGCGCGAGCTTTGAGCGCGTGCGCGCCTGCTATATCGCCTCGCGCCATCCAAAGCACCTTGACCCCAGCCGTCGAGACTTCGAGCGCCGGCTGATGGCTGAATACCTGCGCGCCAAAGAGCAAGGCGACCGCGTGGACTACGTAGCGGCACGCGAGCTGGCCAAGCGCGTGAAGGCCTGGGCGCTGAGCGCAAAGTTCCCTGGCACGTCACCACGGACGCGCGAGACCGACCGGCGCGTGCTGGTGGCGCACGCCGAAAGGGCGATGAAGGCTGGCAAGAGCGAGTGGCATCTTAGCCAGCGTGACGTTGAGCAGGCGGCGCAAGTGAGCGCGCCAACCGCACGCATCGCCACGCGCCGGCTGATTAAGGCTGGCCTGTTGACACGCAAGCGAGGGTTCGTGGGCGAGTGCGCACAGACTTACGAATGGGGAACGGCAGTCTCATCTTTTACGCACTTACACACAACGGGGGGCAGTGTGAGTAAGTGGGTAAAAGATGAGACACCCAATTACGCTGCCCATCCCGCCTTTGAGCAGAAGGGACTAGGCCGACATGCTGGGCGCATCTTCGCGTCATTGGTTGCTTTAGGGGAAGCGACGGCAGAGCAATTAGTTGCATTGAGCGGCTGTTCGCGCCCAGCGGTTTATCGCCATCTCTCGGCCATGTTCAAGCTGCAACTGGTTGGCTATGACCCGTGGCTGCGCATCTACTGGGCGTGCCCAGAGGAACTGGATAGAGTCGCCCGCTACCTTGAGACGCAGGACATCCCTGCCGAGCGCCGGGCGCGGATTGCCCGCGAGCGAGCTAACTACCGTGGGTGGCTGGCGCGCTGCCGTTCGGATCGCGCTGGAGGGGTGAGTTCGCTGCCTGCGCGCTAGGCGCTCAGGGGTGGAAGGAGCAACTCTTATTTCACCCCACCACGCTTGCGCCGTCGCTTTAAGCGCATCACCGCTTTGCGGCTTGTGTAGCGCGCTCCCTTGCGACCAGGGATGTCCTCGGGCAGCTCATACCACGGCAGCCGACCACGATCTAGCATCGCTGCGATCACCGACAGCGAGCGCCCGCTCAGCCGAGCTGCCTCCGCGAGCGGGATCAGGTCGGCAGCGTCAACCTCGACCGCTTGACGGGACTTGAGGACGCAGTACACCAGCATCGCGGTGAACGTAGAAACCTGGCCCGATCTTGGCCAACAAGCCGGCATCGAGCGCGCTGTTCAGCAAATGGTACGGATTGGCCCGCTCGGCAAGCTGACCCAGCGCCTCTTTGATCTGCTCAGCGCTCGCGTCCCACAGCGACGCGACTTGATCCTCGTCAAGTAACCCGCGCCAATATAGCCTGAGCAGCTCGGCGCGCGCCAAGGTGATCACCGGGTCGCTCATCCGCAGGCTGAGCGATATCGCGTCAGCTTCCGGCTGCGCCTGCCCTGGCAGGGCGTACACCCCCTCGCGCAGCCTGACCAGCAGACCATCAGCGGCTGCAGCCGATAGCATGGCTGTGACGCGCTTGTAATCCAGCTCTCGATAGCCTGCCCATTCCCTGATCGCAATCAACCGATCAGGACGCCGCCACAACGCCTGGCGCATCTCCGGCGGCGCAAAGATCAGCAGATACGCCCGCGACACGTCTATCGTCCCGCGCCACCCCAGCGCGTTGAGTCGCTCCATAAACAGCAGAAAAACCCCTGCAAACCGGCGAGATGCCCCCTCCGGTGGAAGCGCCTGCAGAAAGGGGGTGGCGGCGACGTAGTTGCCTCGTGCCAACCGCCGTAAGCCCGCCTGCCGGACGAGGAAGCTCTTGGCAGCCCGCCTAATTCGGAGCGGGATGGCCGAGACGATCAGCTTGAGCAAATTGGGTGGCAACGTCCAGTGCTCATCGCGATCGGCTATTTCACCCCTCTCGACCATGACCGCCAGGGCTAAGTGCGAAGGCGTGATGAGCGTGCGCTTCGCCCTCAAGCGCTCCATCGCGCGCTTCATCTCGTCCCATAGGTCGTCATCCGGCTGCGTTGTCTCCGCATCTTCAGGGAGCGCATACACGCCGCGCGCGATGCGGGCCAACAAACCGGCCTTGTGCGCCCTGTGCAGCAATGCGCGCATGCGCTCCTCGCCGTCCAGCGTTTCGCGCCCGTCGTTTAGTAATAGCCAGGCGCGCCGCGGGGTGATCCCGGCCCGGCGTTCCGCTTCAGGCAGCGCGCGCAGACGCGCGAGCAACTGATGGGCTTTGGCCGCGCCCTCAATCCCTCCAGCCCAATCCTCAACGCCTTTAGTGTGAGCAGGCGGCTGGGGAGCGTCTACTGGCGCATAAAGGCCCCGCGCTATCTTGGCCAATTGCCCACGCCGGTGAGCGCTATAGAGCAGCGCGTAGTAGGCGTATAGCGCTTCGGGGACGAAGCCAGGCAGCGCGCGGATTCGCTCGGCCCTGTCCGGCGCGTCCCACAGCGCCAGCAGCGTCTCGTCGTCAGCATGAGCGAGCAGCCAGACGCGCGAGGCGTCCAGCGTCAACGCTATCTCCTCGTGCTCCTTAGCCAGCGCGCGCGCGCGCGCCAGTATCCGCTTAAGCTTGACTTTGCCGAGCGGGGGTGGCAACGAGGATGCAGCGCCCGGAAGGGTGTACGCTCGCGTTTCCTCGCTCCATGCCAGATAGCCGCGCCGCGCCGCCCAGCGCAGCGCCTTGTCTGTTGCCTGCAGCCTGCGATTGGCGAGTTCCCCTAGCCATGCCCGCACCCGCGCGTCAAGGTCCGGCGCGTCCCACAGCGCCAGCAGGGTCCCATCGTCGGCATAAGCGAGCAGGCAGCCGCGATGGCGGTCTATCCACGAGCGCTGGTAACCCTCCGGCAGTTCACGGAGGCGTCTCAAGATCGCCAGCGCGACCTTGCTGACCGATTTCTTCTTTTGCTGTAGCCGGGGTGGAGGAGCTGCGCAGGCGGTATGAGGAAGGACATACAGACCGCGCCCAGACTTGATCAGCTCCCCGCGCTTGCTTGCGGCGCGCAGCAACTCGTAGAGCGCATAGACCTGCGCGGACCTGAAGCCAGGGAGCTGTTTGATGCGATAGCTCCTGTCCGGCGCGTCCCACAGCGCATCTAACGCCGCGTCGTCCCCATACAGGAGCAACCAAGCGCGCCAGGCATCCAGCGCGCCGCTCAAGCAGCGCGCTGACATGCGCGCGCGAATCCTGTGCAGTGGTGAAGCCATACTTAGCTAATATTGTATGCTAACCCAGAGGGCGGGCTTGGACAGACATTAGCTAACGTGGTATGCTAAGCCAAGCGCCCGAAAGGGCGAACGATAAAACAGGAGGTTGGCCATGATTAATGTGAACCGCTTATTCGCAGCAACTGTCGCCATCGCGCTGCTCAGCGCGCCCGCCGCCGCGCAGAAGCCAACGCCTACCCCGCGCCCAGCCAAGCCCACCGCCACGCCCGCGCCCCCCGTCCTGCCCAAGGGCATCGACGGCTTCGAGGGTCACCTGAAGATCGACTGGTCAAAAGTCCCCCGCGACAAGGCGGGCCGGCCGGTCGGCTTCGGCAACATGCCGCTGATGAACTACTCGCCGACCATGATCACCGGCAAGCCCTGCCCGCGCGTGGCGCGCTGGGGCACCCGCGCCGCCGGGGAGGGAGAAGACCCCGCCATCCGCGTGGTGGACAACCCGTGCGTGATCCAGAACCTGATCGACGACATCGCCCCGGCCCTGTGGTTCTTCCCCAGCGGCTGGGACACCGAGACCTACAAGAAGGTCGTCCGCCCGCTGGTGCAGCGCAACGACCCGCTCTTCCGCAACGGGGTGCTCTTCGGTAGGCGGATTGACATCGGGACGGCGATCGTCCAGCGTTTTGAAGACTGGCGTTACTTCGTCTGCGACAAGCCGGTCTACCTGCTGGTGGACATCTCGGGCAGCCAGCTCATCGATCAGCGCGCCAACGACACCGGGACGATATTCCAGGTCTGGTTCTTCATAACCACGCCGGACTTCTCGCCGTTCAACTGCCGCGGCTACAGCCACAAGGACGGCAAGTTGGTGTATGAGTATGTGATGACCGAGGCGGAGATGAATGGATCGCCGCCTAAGTGGGCGACCATCCCGTACACCATCGTCTACCGCGATGGTCGCTGGCGAATCGGCGGCGTGGAGGATTACGCGCAGTACCCATTGCCGAGCTACAAGGCTTTCCTCCAGCGCCTGATGCCGAAGGGGTAGATCACCCCGCGGGCCGGCAGGGAATCCCTCCCCTGCCGGCTTTTTTGTTTTAGGAAAGGATTCCTAGTCCGTGATGGCGCAGTGTTGTTAGGCTCTGGGTATGACATGGCTACGCCTTTTGCTGGCGCTAACCGTCTTGGTTATGGTCAACAGCGCGTCCTCCGCGACGGGGACGAGTCCGCCTCCCGGGTGTACCAATGTGGGGTGGAGTATCGATACAAGCTCCACGCCTAGCAAATGCGTCCCTGGGGCACGCAAGTCATATTACCGGTGTGTAGATCGGGGAAAGGTGCAGATATGTTACGAGGAGTGCGGGCCGGATGGCGTGTGGAGGCTTATCACCTGCGAAGACGCAAACGCAGCGAGGGACGATGCGCCTAACGAGCTGCTGAGCGTCACCTGCACTTACGATTGCCCGCCCGACCTTCAGAACAAGGTGATCTATGGCACGCGCAAGGTCATCTCAACCCTCTGCGTCGAAGGTAAGTTTAGCAGGGTTGTCCTCGAGGAGAATCAATGCGACCCGCGCTGCAAGCGGCGCATCAAGGTGGAGTGCAAGCCCGGGCGCCCCTGCCCGCCGTGCCCGCCGGGGCGGACAGGCGGCGTGTGCGACTATTGCACCCCAGGCGACACGCGCGATTGCAACGGCGTGACGCAGGTCTGCGGACCGGACGGTGTCTTCCCGCCTTGCTCCTCCCCCTGCGTGCCGGGTAGCAAAGTCTTCTGCCCATGCAGCGGCGAGTGGCTGGAGTGCGACCCCGTAACCGGCGAGCTCCCCTACTGTAGGCCGGGCTGCAGCCCAGGGCAGACCATCTACTGCCCAAGCGGAGAGCAGCGCATCTGCAGGGCCGACTGCACCCACGACCCTTGCCCCCCTTGCCCACCCGACGGCTGCAGGCCGCCGCCGTGCACCGAGGAGTGCTGCCTGGGTGACCCCGTGTGCGTCGAACGCGGAGGCGAGTGGGTGTGCTCGTGGGCCGGGTACGAGATCGTGCGCATCACGAAGCCGTGCCCAGAGGTCGTCCGCGAGCCATGGCCGCGCGCCATGGTCGGCGTCCCGCTGGAGCTGCGCATCACCAGCTCGTGCCAAGGCGCGATCAAAAGCGGCGCCGTGGGCGTTGGCCCAATATGCCCAAACTCGTACTACATCATCGGGATGCGCGGGACGGTCTCCTTCCAGTGCGACAGCGCGCAGCTGACCGACTCGGAGTGGCGCATGGACGAGCGGGAGTTCAACATCGGCAAGACCTCCGACGACATCATGACGCCCTACGTCGGCGACGGGCAGCCGGGCAACAACCCCAGCCTGCGCAAGCCGCGCACCGTGCACCAGATCATGAGCGAGACCGAGGGCGACGCCGAGATCAGGGACATCCGCAGGGGCTTGCGCGTGCGCCACGTCTACGAGACGCCGAGCTACAACAAGCCCGTGAACGGCCCAGGCTGGCCGGACGTCAACAAGCGTGAGCCAGCCTACCAGGTCAGCCTGCGCACCAGGTGGCGGCTGACCGGCACGTTCCAATACCAGCGATTGATCACCCACATCAGGTGCTACAACAACGCTGGCCAGGAAGTCAGCTGTGACAGTCAGCCGCCGCCAGCCTACACGCACGTCTTCCACGAGACCCCGTGGTTCACCGGCCCAACAGTGAGCATCCCGGTCGAGGTGGTCGGCGCGCGCGTGCTGGCCGACCCTGTGCTGCGCAACCAGTGCACCGTGATCCCCATCCCCGTGCAGCAGGTGCAAACCGTGCTGGTGCCGGGGAATGGCAATAGGTAGTCTGACATATGCGGAAGATAGTCATCCTCTCCATCCTGTTCAGCGCGCTCGGCGCCGGGCCAACCCAGGCGCTCGAGCCGCCCGTGATCTATCTCCCCTTCCGCGGCGAAGGCAGCGCTCAGGTGACGCTTGGCTTTGCGCCGAGCGAAGTGCGCGTCCCGCCCCCCGATGAAGTGCGCGTCAGCGCGCGCGCGGAAGGTCACCTGCTGCACATCCCACGCGCGCTGCGCAAGGCGCGCGTGCTCCGGCGCTGGTCGCCCGCCGCCTCGCTCGCTGAGAGCGGCGCGCTGGCCAACCTAGAAGCGCAGGTGCTCTGGGAGCGAATGGTCGCGCAGGCGGGTCTGGCTGAGCGACCGGTCACGCCGCGCGGGGCGGAGTGGTATGTGGTGATAGAACGTGGACATGCTCGCTGAGTCGCTTGTCCGCTTGCTGAGCGCAATCGTCATGGCCTACGGCATATATCGCTACGCGCTCACCAGCCGCCTGGCCTGGCTGCTGCTGATCCCGCTCGGCCTGGCAGCAGCGCTGGCCAGCGAGCCGCTCGGCGCGGTGATAGGAGGGTTGGTGAATGGTTAGCCTGGGGACGGACGCGCTGTCGGTGGTCTTCGCGCTGGGCGGGATATGCGCAGCGCTGGCAGGGACGATCGCCGGCATCCGCCTGCTGCTGGCCAACGTCCTCGGCAGCGGCTATGCCCTGGGGCAAGCCATCAGCAGCCTGATCGTCGCCATGATCGGCCTGGCGCTGATGCTGGCTGGCCCGTCAATGGCGAGCATGATCGTCAAAGGCGCAGGCGGGATCGGCAGCGTGGCGGGCCTGGGGGGCGCGTGGGGCGAGGGCGCGCGCAGCATCCTCGTTGTGCTCATCCAGCTCGGCGCGGTGATCGCCGCCGTCGGCATCTCGTGGAACGCCGTGCTGATGATCTTGGACAGCCTGTTCAGCGCCTCGCCTGAACCATCGCCCACTGCGCTCAACCGCATTCTCGCCATCTCTTTGTTGCTTGGCATGCTGATCCTGGTCCCTGAGGTCACCAACCGCGTGGTCGCCGCCACGCGCGGGGTCATTCAATAAAAAGGAGGAAAAATGAAGACGAGAAACGTCCTTTTGACGATCTGGTTCGGTTTGTCCGTCGCTTCGATGCTCAGCGGCTGTTCCGGCACAGCGCTGATAGCCGACCTCGGCAAGCAGGTGCTGACCGTGGTGTTCGCCTTCGGCGGTGTGGCTGCTGCAATCGCTTTGAGCGTGATCGGGGTGAAGATCCTGGTCGGCAACGCCACCGGTTCAAGCTACGCCACCAGCCAGGGCATCATGGCGCTGCTCGGCGCAATCGCCGGGCTGGTGCTGATGCTGCTTGGGCCGAACATCGCCAGCTCGCTGGTCGAGGCGCTGGCGGGCGTGCCGAAAACCATCATCATCCCAACCCCATGAGCGCGCTTCGCCTGTTGACCGTCGCGCTAGCGCTGCTGTTCAGCGCCAGCGCCGCCGTCGCCCAGGTCGCCGAGGGTTGGGACGAGGAAGCCGGGCGCGGCGGGCCAGCCCAGACCATCCTGCCGCCGCTGGCTCCGCCCATGCCAGGCTTGGGGGAGGGGCAAAAGCGCGACCCGATCTTCGATCAGATTAGGCGCGAGACAACGGAAGGGCAAAAAAGGAAAATAGAAGCCCCGCCGATGGGCGTCGGCGCGAGCGCGCAGAGCGAGCAAAGCAGCGCCGCCGAGCACAGCCGGACGCTGACCATCCGCGAGGTGATCGAAACCATCATCCGCGCCCAGGTGTTCTTCCCCGCGCGCACCTTCCAAGCAGCGGTGGAGAACACCGCCAGCGCAATCGTCGGCAGGGAGGTCAATCAGATGCGCCAGGAGCTGGCCGTGGTCACCGGCGCATTCGTGAACGGCAGCGCGCTCAACATGGGCGTGTTACGCGGGGAAGCGCTCAGCCTTGGCAAGCGCATGCAGGACGCGACCGCCCCAATTTTGGCCATCGGGCTGGCCATCGCCGTGCTCTCAGCGCTCGCCGGCAACGCGGTGGGGGCAGGGCCAGGGCTGCCCAGCCTCGGCCAGGCTTTCGTGCGGTGGCTGTTCATCGCCCTCGTCGCCACCAACGCCATCGCCCTGCTCAGCCTTGTGCACGGCGCCTTCAACCACCTCGCCAGCTACGTCATCGCCGGCGTGCGGGTTGAGCCCTGGCGATTCGCCACCATGGTGCTGCCACAGCTCACAAGCCCGACGATCGGCACGCTGATCTTCATGTTCGTCTTCGCCATGACGGTGATCGTCATCGTCGGCCTGGGGTATCTGGCGCGCTGGGTGATGCTGATGCTGCTCACGGTGATCGCGCCGCTATGCGTCGCCAGCGCCAGCTTGCCCTATGGGAGCGCCATCTTCGGCCAATGGCTGATGCTGTACCTCAAAGCGGAACTGCTGCACATCGCCAACGTCCTCATCCTCGGCCTGGGCGTCACGGTCGCATCAGGCGAGCCATTCATCGGCATTGCGGTGGCCCTCGGGCTGGTCGGCATCCTGGTCACGCTGAACATGGGCATGTTCAAGGACGTATTCGGCGGGACAATCGCGGTGGTCAGCGGGATGCTCACCGTTGGCGCGATGGCTTTGCCGCTGCTTGGAAAATTCGGCGCTGCCCTCGCAGTCGGCGCGGGCGCAGCGAACAGGGCGCTGGGAGGCAATCAGACGAGCACCGGCGGGAGCAACTCAGCAAGCGTGAGCGGGCCCGGCAGCGGGAGCAACTCAGCAAGCGTGAGCGGGCCCGGCAGCGGGAGCAACTCAGCAAGCGCGAGAAGCGTAGCTTGGCGGGCGCTAACCAAGACATTGAGCGACCCGGACACCTATCGACAAATGAACCAAGCCACGCGCGGCAATCCGCTGATCAGCATGATTGGTGAAGTAGCAAGCATGGGTGCGATGATAAGCCAGGCGCGGGCGGAAGCAGCAGTTGGTCAACCCGACGGGGTATATGCTAACGCCGCGCGCGACATCGCCAATCGCATCTACCTGGAATCGCCTCCGTCTGGGGGAATCGCCAAGATCGCCAGCGCCATCAGGGACGGCGCCACAGTCGGGGGCAAAACGCTCGACGGCACGCAGGTCGCCCAGGGGCTGAGGCGCAGCGCGTCGATGCTGAAAGCGCTGGCAAAAGCCTACGGCGGCAACGAGCGCGCCGCTGCCGCCCTCGGCTACCACGACTTCGCCGACCTCGCCATCAGCACCGCCGCCCCAGACCCTAGCGCAACACAGTCACAAAAACCCGCTGACGTGCTCGGCGCGCAAGTCAGTCAGTGGCTCGAACAGCCGCCGCCAGTAACTAGCACAAGTTGGGACAAGATGACCCCCTTCGACTTCGCCACCGGCGCGTTCGTGGCGCGCGTCACCGGCGCGAACGCCGAGCGCGAGCCACTGTGGGCGCGCACCATGCAATCCCTGCGCACCATCTTCGGCGACAGCTACGTGCAAGAGCTGATCAAGCAGGTCGCCAAAGAGCGCTGGGACGAGCGCAAGCTAATGGACGAGATCGACCACGTGCGCAACCACCCGGAGATCACCGGCCGCACCTCGTTCGAGGCGCACAACGTGTTTCGCTTCTGGACGCTTGACACGCCTGACAGCAAGAGGCATGACAGCAAGAGGCATGACAGCAAGAGGCGTGACAGCAAGAAGACTGCCTGATCACCTCTCGCCGGTCTGGGAGCCGATCTTCAACCGGCCGCTGGCGCTTGAGGCGGTCGCTGAAGACGCCCGCGAGCCGTTCGCGCAGATGGCCAGCTACGGCGCGCTGCTGGCCAACGCCCCGCTGAACGAGGCTGAGCGAAGCGAGGTGATGCAGGCGATGCAATTGTGCGAGCGCACGCACGGTTACGCTGCGGTCGCCGACGCCCTGCACTACGCCGCGCGCGCCCTCAGCGCCGGGGTGCTGCTGGTCGGCATGCCCGCCACTGCGCTGGCCAGGCGCTATGACTGCGCCAACGCCGGCGTGCTGGCCGGCGCGCTGATCGAGGAGTGGGCAGCCGAAGGCGGGCTGCTGAAGCAAAAACGGCGCTTCCCAGAGCTGCCCTGGTGGACGCGCCACGGCAGCCCCCACCCGCTGCTGGACGACTGCCGCGTGGGAGCGCGCGTGGCCTGGCTGATCGACCGGCATGACGAGGAAGGCGCGCTGGCCTACAGCGCCCTGCTCGCTGCCGCGCGCATCGCGCACGGCGAGAAATGGGCGGGCGAGCTCGCCGAACGGCTGATCAGCGCCGGCGGCACCCAGGGCGCGCTGAGCGAGGCCGCCAAAAGCGGCCTCGACCTGCCGCCGGTCTGGCAGCGCTACGCCTATAGAAGGAGCAGAAGCAGATGAGGCGCGTGTCCTTTCCCGCCCGCATTGACCTGCGCTACCAGGTGATGCGTGGCATCGGCGTCCGCGAGGCCATCCTGATCGCGCTGGCTGCGGGCCAGGCAATATGGCTGGTGTTCGTCGTCGAAAGCCTGCCGTTCGTCAGCCGCCTGATGTTGGCTGCGCTGATCGCGGTCGCCCTGATCGCCATCGCCACTGTCCCGATCCGCGGCTACAAGATGGAGCACTATCTGCTCATCGTGGTGCGCGGAATGCTTCGCCCCAAGGTGTATCTGCACCAGACCGCGCGCAGCGCGCCGATTGCGGTCTCCGAAGAGCCGGTCGTCGCGCAGGAAGAGGATGAGCAGAAGCTGCCGGACTTCAAGCCGCCGCGCGAGTTCGGGGAATGGGCTGCGCCTAACGTGCTGGCCGTCATGCTGCTGTTCCTGGCGCTAATGGCGATGAGTGCGACGATGTTGTACTTCGCCGCAGGCGGCCAGCTCCCCGGCCTGCGCGGGGTCGCGATTGGAGGCGCGTGGTGAAGCTCCCGTTCATCCAAGCTCCACAAACGCAAAAGCGGCTGCCACAGGCCCCGCGCACCCAGGATCAGGTGCTGGTGGTGGCCATCCAGGAGGACGTGCTGATCTTGCGCAACCTGAGCGTGGTGGCCGCGCTCGAGGTCGACAGCATAGACGACGCGCTGCTAGCTCCTGACGAGCTGGAGAGCAGGCTGGCGATATATCGCTACGACCTGCTCAAGCAGGTGCGCTTTGATTTCCAGTTCCTGATCGGCACGCGCCCGCAGGACTTGACGCCGTATTACCGCCAGCTCGCTGCCCAGGTCGACTCGTGGAGCGCGAAGGAGGCGGCGCTGAACGCCTTGATGGAGTCGATAGAGCAGGCGCTGGCGGCCTGGGGGCGCGGCGCGCGCGCGACCAGCCCGGTCGAGGCCGAGGCGCTATGGGGCGTGCCCGGCGAGGCGCGCGATGCCGCGCTGCTGCTCAACGACCCTGAGATGCCCGCGCGCTGGGCGGCGATGGACGAGCCAACGCGGGCTGAGTTCGCCGCAGCCCTGCGGGCCGCGGTGCTTGGCAGCCTGGAGCGCGTGCAGAGCTACCAGGCGCTGTTGCACGACCGCGCCGCCTACCTGCAACTGGCCACCCAGCAGATGCAGTCGCCGGTGCGCACCTTCCACGTCGTCACCTCGTATTACCCCCGCCCACTGCCGGGCGGCGGGCCGCTCAGCGCGCGCGAGATCGCGCTGGCGCGCGAGGAGCTGGACAAGCGCTGCGAGCAGATCGCGCGCGTGCTGGGCCGGATGCGCCTGGAGACCAGGCGGGTGAGCGGCGAGGCGCTGCTGGCGCTGGTGCGCAGCTTCTATCACCCCTCCAGCGCGCAAATGGCGCGCAGGGAAAGAGGATGATTGGGCTCTGGCTGATCGCAATGGTGTGGGTGGCCTGGGCCGCGCAGATAGGGCTGGGCGACTGGCTGATCGCGCGCCAGGGGCATGCCTGGCGCTGGGTGCGCGCCGCGCCAACCAACAAGGCGCTCTTTGGGCTGTCAGACCGCTGGATGCTCGAGCTAGGCGACGGGCGCGCCTGGGTGCGCTACGCGCATGAGCGCGTGGCGCTGGTGCTGCGCGGGCAGCGCCGCCAGGTCGAAGTCCCGCTCGACGCCCCGCAAGCGATCTCGCCCAGCACAGTCGTGAGGAGGTAGGTAGCCAATGCCACTGTTCAACGGAAAGCAAAAACAAAGCGCGCCGAGCGCGCTGATCGACATCCTGGACGACGACCTGATCGACCGCATCGCACCCGCGATGATGGACTTCAGCCACGTCGACTGCTGCGCCTTCTCGCCTGGCGAGTGGGTGCGGGTGTGGTATGTGCGCGACTGGCCGCGCGACGTGGGCATCGAGCACTGGCGCGCGCTGCTGCGCTTCGCCGGGGACGTGAGAATCTCGATGTTCTTCCACCCGCTGGCGCCCGGGCTGGTGAGCAAGCAGCTTGAGCAGCGCGCCACTGCCATCCAAGCCTCGCGCTTCCTGCGCGCCCAGCAAAAGCGCGACGCCTCCCCCGCCGAGGACGAGGACTACCAGCAGATCATGGAAGAGCGCTACCGGATCGAGGTCGAGGGCGAGCCTCTGTACTTCATCACCACCTGCCTGGCGCTGTTCGGCTCAAGCAAGGAGGACCTCGACAACTGGAGCCGCAAGCTCGAAGACCTCTGCCGCGATGCCGGCATCGTGATCGACCGCGCCGCCTGGCAGCAGGACCGCGGGCTGGTCGCTATGCTCCCGCACAACATCGACGCCCTGAGGAACCACCAGCGCAACGCCCGCCTGGACACCATCGCCAACCTCTTCCCCTGGATCAGCGGCGAGGTGCTGATGCCGGGCGGCGTGTTCTGGGGCTACGGCCTGCACAACGGCGCGGCGGTGGTGCTCGACCCGTTTGGGTTAGAGAACCCAAACATCGTGATCGCCGGCATCCCCGGCGCCGGCAAGAGCTACTGGATGAAGGATCACCTCGAACAGTATCTGCTAGCCGGCGCGCGTGTGTTCGTCCTCGACATCGAGGACGAATATCGCCGCTTGTGCGAGGATTTGGGCGGGGTGTACCTGGACATGGGGATCAAGAGCGAGCACAAGATCAATGTGCTCGACCCCGACCCGGAGGACGAGGAGGGGCTGGCGGGGGCGTATCAGGGTTTTCGCGGCTGGGTAGCCAGCGCCATTGAGCGCCCGCTGCTGCCGCAGGAGATAGAGGCGCTGGACGTGGCGTATTACCGCGCCTTCGCCCGCTACGGCATCAGCAAGGACGACCCTGCGACGCTCAGGCGCACCCCACCGACCTTGAGCGACCTATACGACGAACTGAAGGCGCTCGGCACGCAGGCGGGCGAGGCGCTAGCCAGCGCACTGTGGCCGATGGCGCGCGGCATGGAGAGCGAAGCATTCAACTGCCGCACCAACATCGACGTGCGCGGCAGCCCGCTGGTGGTCTTCGGCCTGCGCACGGTCGGCGAGGCGATGAAGCCGCGGCGCATTCGCCAGATTCAGGTCTTCACGTGGAACCAGATGCTGCGCAGCCGCGCGGGGCGGGCGCTGGCGCGCACCATCGAGGTGGTGGACGAGGCATGGTATCTGCTCCAGTTCGCCGACACCGCGCGCGACCTGTGCGAGCGTGCGCGCCGCTTCAGAAAAAAGAACGCCTCGCTGGTGATCGCCACCCAGCAGGTGGACGACTTCTTAGCCAACCCCTACGCCGCGACGATCCTGGGGCTGGCCAGCACGCATCTGTTGTTCGGCCAGAAGCCGACCGCTGTAGGGCGGCTGGCTGAGCTGTTTCAGCTCACACCTGGGGAAGCCGGGCAGCTTACGCGCTTGGACCCTGGGCAGTATTTCCTCAAGACCAGCAAGCTCAGGATGTTCCTATACAAGCCCGCGCCCCCTGACCGGCACAGGCTATATACCACCAAGCCGTCCGAGCTGCTGGCGATGGCGGAGGGAGCATGAGCATCATCGCGTTGCTGGTTGTGCTGGCGCTATGCGTCATCGTCTTCTTGTGCCCGTTCACGATGCTGTACGCCGGCATGTCGCTGGCGGCAGCCGATGCGGTGCGCCTGCAAGTGCCCTTCGTCGGCGGGCTGGCCGCCGACCGCATGATCGGCTGGGTGGGCGGCGCAGCGGAGGAGGAGGTCGCCGAAAGCGGACCGCTGGATGAATACGACCCGGACTACGACCCGGAGAAAGGGGTGATCCCCTGGCAGCCGGGGACGGAGATCGGCGATCCGGACCGGCGCGTGCCGAGCGGCAAGCCCGCTGCCGGGCCGACCAAGTGGTTCTTCCGCGAGCCGCGCTACCCCAACCACACCGGCGTGGACATCAGCGTCCGCACCGGCACGCCGGTGGTGGCGACCATGGCGGGCAGGGTGATGTACTCCGGCTGGAGCGAGGTCGGCTACGGTTATCTGGTGGTGATCCAGAACGGCGACTATCAGACCTACTACGCGCACAACAGCGCGTTGCTGGTGCAGCCGGGCGACGTGGTGCAGGCCGGGCAGACCATCGCCCTGAGTGGCAACACGGGCAACTCGACCGGGCCGCACGTGCACTACGAGGTGCGCTACCGGGGTCGCCCGGTCGACCCGTGTCTATATGGAGCGTGTGACTGATGCAGCGGCTGGTCAAGGTGCTCGTCCCGCGCGATAACCAGCGCGACGTGCTGGCGGCTGAGACCTTTCTTGGCGCGCTGGCGGACGCGCGCATGATGGCGCATCCGGTATCGCTTGAGATCGCGACGGCGGACGGCGAGGTGATGTTCTTGGTGCGCGGGGATGCTGAGAGCGTGTCGCAGGCGCTGGGGCAG
>Ga0272447_1001271_pt1 | contig 16235 bp, 7 predicted proteins | sample YNPCB0133_FD_194589 | JGI IMG/M metagenome (GOLD analysis project Ga0272447, IMG submission 194589) | Hot spring microbial mat communities from Yellowstone National Park, WY, United States - YNP-CB-013-3 | ecosystem: Environmental > Aquatic > Thermal springs > Hot (42-90C) > Sediment | place... | reverse complement strand
TCGACCGGCAGCGGTAGTGGATTGCGGACCCATACCCGGCGCCGCACTTGCTCACCGGCGGCAACGCGACCGAAATCCAACATGTCCGGACTCACCTCCAGCGCCATACCGAGCGCTTCGCCGGCAATCTGCAGCTCCTGCTGCAGGCGGCAGGTATCGGCTCGCAGCACGTATTGCACCCGCATGCCGTACTGCCCCGGACGCGGCGGATGGAATCGGACCTGTACCAGCGCTCCATCACGCAGCCGTTCGCCCACACGCCAGCTCAGCGAGAATGCCTCCTGGTCCCCTTGAGCCTGCAGCTCCAGCAGCTCCACCCCTTGCGCCACGCTTGTGGTAAAGCGCACGGGCAGCTCCAGCGTATCCGGAAAGGCGCACACCAGCACCGTACCAAACTGCACAGCAGCGCGCTCTAACCGGGCTACCACACCTTCGGCAATGCCACTGAGCTCCAGCCAGAGGGTATCCCCACAGGGCTGTGGGGCAAAGCCCACGCGGTAGGCGAAGTTACCCGTCCCAGCAGGGTTGACACGCAGCCGCACGGAGAAGCTCTCGCCGGGCTCTACCCGTGCCGGAGCGCCCTGCACTGCCACCTCCGGCGGGAGCAGCAGCGCAATCCCCAAGGGGAGCTCCCCCACGTTTGCCAGTTGCACGACCGTATCGAGCTGGAGCTGGCAGCCTGAGACCGCGGGGAAGTTCACCCGCTGTGGCGAGAGCTGTAGCCTGGGCACTGCCGCAATTGCCCGCAGCTCCAGCGAAAGCGTATCCTGGCATACCCCGCTCTGCAGCACCGCACGCAATTGCCCTTGGCGAAGCCCCGCCCCGGTCGGTATGTAGCGCACCTGCACCGCAAGCCGCTCCCCTGGCGCAAGGGCGACTGGCAACACCGCGGGCGCCACCACCGCAAAGGGTGCAGCAGCGGCGAGCTCCCGCACCTCCACGGGAGCATCTCCCCGATTGGTCAGCCACACCACTGTATCCACCGGCGTCTGCAGGCACGCAGCAGTGCGTCCGAAATCCACCTCCTCCGCGCTTGCAACCACCGCCCCACCACGCTTGGCTCCCGCAAGGTAGACCGCAAGGCTTGCCCCGCAGGGCTCCAGCCGGAACTGCCCTACCCCACTGTATGTGCCAGCCGTCGCCGGACGGAAGCGGATGCGCACGGAATGCTGCGCCCCAGGGGCGATCTCGAACGGAAAGCTCTGCCCCACGACGCTGAACCCCGGCGGCAGCGTCGGACGGTACACCCAGACCGGCTCCGGACCCAGGTTGCGCAGAACCAGCGTACCCTCGACCGCGCCCTGGCACTCCGTCAGCGTGCCGAACTGGAGCGTATCCGGTACCGCCACCAGCACCGGTTGGCGCGAGCGAACTCGAACGCGGACGGAATCGCGGCACCCGAACTCGTTCTCGCCCACGACCCAATACTCCGCCGGCTGCGTAACGGCGAGCTCGGCTGTCGATCCCACCAGGGTTCCATCACGGTACCATCGGTAGCGTGCCGCCCCATACGCGCGCAGCCGCAGCGTATCGCCTGGGCACAGCGCCGTATCCCGCGCCGGTGCCACAGCAATACTGGGCAGGGGATGGACGGTGATCTCTACCTCTGCCGACCGCACACTGCAGCCCAGCGTATCGCGGAACTCCACCGCATAGCGTCCGCTCACCCGGGCAATGTACTCCGGACCCGTTGCACCGGCGATAGGCTCCCCATTGCGCAGCCAGCGGTATTCGCCGGAGGGCTCTACGGAATCCACCCACAGCCGTACGCTCTCGCCCGCGCAGACCTGTTGCGCCGAAGCGGAGATGCGCGGCAAAGCGGGCAGCGGCTTCTCCACCGTGATTTCGGCGAAGCTCTCCTCAGTGTAGGAGCGCCCCCGCGCCAGAAGCTCTCCGGGGTCATTGCCCAAGCGGTCATCCTCACGGTAGCGGAAGGCGTAGATACGGTAGACCACGCGCGCCCCACACGGCAGCGGGAAGGTGTCCAACGCCTGGCGTCCGTACACCTGTGCTACTACCAATCCCGTGCCGATGCGCTCGCCCACCCGGTAGGTACGCCCATCGCGGGGGATGCTCCGGCTCCCAGCCGTATCGCGCACGACGATGTAGCCCTGCAGGCTATCCCCTGGGGCGGGATCCTCTGCGGCGGACCACTCCAGCCACACCCCTGCCGAGCTGAGCTGCAACCGCAGGACCTGTGGGGCATTCCACCGCGGCTGACGCAGCCACCGCCACAGCAACTGGTTGCGGTCGCGATGCGCTGGGCTCTGGTTGGGAAGCCCTTTGGTGACATCCGTCCCCAGCGCTATCGCCGAGTCCGTGCCGGCTCCGGCAGCGTATGCCGCCAGGGATAATCCCGGCACTACGCGCACGCTGCCTGGATTAGGGCATGTGCCGTTGTAATGGACCTTCGGCGGTGGCAGCGCTTGGAAGTAGGGTCCGGGCGTATCCCGATGTCCCAGCGCATGCACATGCTGCCCGCTGGGGGAGAGGATCTGCACGATATCGCCCTGGAGCGCGATGTTGAGCGCAACATCCTCCCAGCGCAGCCCAGGGTTGGAGTCCAGCCGAATCTGCTCGAAGTAGGTCGTGTTCTGCGCCCCTATCTCGATGTAGCCGTCGCGCGCATCCGCATCCACGACCTGTGAGCCCCGGTGGTTGATGACGATGATGGTTCCCGCACGCAGCCGTTGCCAGAGCGGATGGTTGGCAAAGCGAACGCCACCCTGCGGCTGCGTCTGCGTCTGATTATTGTCGGTGAGAATGTACCCCCGCAAGTCCAGCGTGTCCTGCACCACGAGGAGTTCGGTCCACTCCTCTACGGGCTCAGGGCTTGTGTTGAAGTACTCACTGACCACAATCGGGGGCACCACCTGCGCCCACGCCGCAGAGAGCACCCCCACACTTGCCAGCAGAAGCAGCAAGCGGAGCGCGCGCATATTTCAACCCCCGCACTTAGCGCACAATCCAGAGCGGTCGGGCAAGCCGCCCGTTTGGAGCCTCCACCGCAATCCAGTACACACCCGCTGCGTAGGGGCTCAGCTCCAGTTCAAACTGGCGTGCTCCGTGCAATGGCTGCTCCCAGAGCAGCTCTCCGAGCGCCGAGTACAGTCTGAGCCACGAACCGGGCTGGGCAACCTGTGCTTCCACCCATACCCGGTCGCGCGCCGGCTGCGGCTGCAGGCGCAGCGAAATCCCCTCTGTGGAGTGCTCCGCCACACTCTGCGGCTCCACCTCCAGCCACGTCGTATCCGAGTAGACCCCTCCGCATGCGCCCAGCACATAGCAGTAGTAGGCGCCCGAATCGGCAAGCCGCACCGAAGAGAGCGTCAGCGTCGGCAGCGAGGGCACCGGCAGCTGCTGCCCATTGTGGTACCAGCGGTACTCCAGCGTTCCCGCGCCCGTTGCCACAACGCTCAGCTCAACGGTGGTCCCTTGCAAGACCCTGAGCCGCCGCGGTGGCTGCTGCAGAATCCGCGTCTCTGGCAGGAACCCCTCCAGCACCCAGTAGAGCACCGAATCAGCCCCGCAGTCGTTGGCAAGCACCAGCCAGTACTCGCCGAAGGCGCTGCTATCGCTGGCGACGACCTGGAGTTCGCCGCCCTCGCCCACCATAGCGCCGTTGTGTGTCCAGTAGTAGCGCAGCTTCTTCCCACGCACGCCTCCGCGCTGCAGCTCGGACTCCACCCAGTTACTCCCGTACAGCGTTGCCGTTCCTCCCCGACACAGCCGCTCCCTATAAGCTGGAGCCTCAGCGGTCACCACCGGTGGCTCCAGGACGTCCACCACCGCCGGCTGCGAACGCACGCTCTCTCCCGTTTCCTGCACCCGTGCCTCCAGCTCATACGCACCGGAATCCCCGGGCAGCACCGGCGTTATCACCAGCTCTTCGGCTCTTGCTCCGCTAATTCGCCCACCATCCTCCAGCGGTACCCCGTTGCGCAGCCATTGGTAGCGCACTCCCAAAGTCGGCGGCGAGGTCGCCACCATCCCCCGCAAGCGCAGCACCCCTCCGGCACACACATCCTGCGAGCGCGGTTGCTCCACAAACGCTATGCGCGGGATGATAATCCGCACCGCAACGGAGCTATCCACCCCGCACCGCCCGCGCACAACGACGTCGTAGCGCCCCTGGGCATCCTCTTCGGTGACCTGCCGAATCGTCAACACCGAGGAGTTCGCCCCAATGATGCGCCCATCGTCGCGGAGGGCTACCCCGTCGCGCCGCCACTGGTACTGCCCCTGGACCACGTGCGCTTCGACCTCCAGCAGCGCAGTCCCTCCGTACGGGACCACCACATCGTTCGGCTGCCGTACGATGCGCGTGGGACCAACAACGTACACATAGGCAACCTGCGTCGTCTCCGGCGGGCAGGTTCCCACACCCGAGACCACGCACACGTACCCTCCGCTGAGCTCATAGCTTGCCTCTGCAAAGCTCAGCACCGGCGCCGTGGCTCCTTGGAGCTCGACGCCGTCCTTGTACCACTGGTAGCGCAGCCCCGTCCCTGTTGCGAACAGCTCCAGCCGAATTGGCTCTCCCACGCACGCCACCACTGATTGCGGCTGCACCCGAACGCGCGGTGGTTCATTGAGCGCGAACACCCCGCTGGTATCGGCATGCCAAGGATGTGCCTCATTCACGATGCGCACCCGATAGCGCATGCCCAAATTGTGCGTATCCGGCACACTCCAAGCGAAGCGCCCATCGGCTGCCGGGATTCCCGCCGCGATGAGCTCCCAGCTCTGCCCCCCATCGCGCGAGAGCTCCAGCCGCACTCGGTCAACCCCCCGTGCCGTCCAGCGGATCTCCTGCACCACTCCTGCACACCACTCCGCACCCGCCACCGGCTCCAAAAGCTGCAAGCAGGGCGTCGTCAGCGCAATCGGGGCGGCGCTGCCTCCACTTGGGTTCACCGTAGAGGTGCCACTCCAAGTCCCGTCCGGCGAGGTCCAGTAGCCGATGAGCTCGCCATCCTGGAAGCTGCGCACCTCAATGCGCCGTATTCCGTTCGGCAACGTGTTGGGGATAAGCGTTGCCCATCCGCCGGGAATCGAATCCACCGCAGCGTAGAAGGGCGCGCCACTGGGCAACTGCACCCCCTCGTTTTGCACCATCGCAGTAGCGACCGGACGCCCACTGCCCTCGACGTCGTCGTACAAGCACAGGATCTGGCGCGGCTGCAGGCAACTGTTGCGGTCGTAGACCCCTGTTGCCCGTGTAGGTTCGCTCCCGAAATCCAGCGTCCGCATCGGCAGTGTGCCGCTGAAGCGGCGAATCTGGTTCCCCACGCTATCTCCCAGCACGAGCAGCCAGTAGATCGAGTTCCCCTCGGTGAAGCGAACGTTCGTGCTGGGCACCAGATTCAACCACACCCGCGCTCGAGTCTGCCCTGGACCCGTCCGTAGCACGGAGTACTGCCCCGGAGTGGTCAACGAGCGCAGGCTGTTGTAGTAGAAGCTATCGGCGATGGCGTCGTAGAAGATCGTGATGCCGGCACCGATTCCCGTGGTCGTCGGCGCGGTATCCCCACCGGCGAAGTAGCGGTAGGTCGTGTTGGGCTGCAGATCGCTCAGCTCCACCAACGCCCACACCGGCACGCGCAGCGTTGTGCTCAGCGACTTGATGTAGCGCGGCACGATGAGCTCGCTCATCTGCGGCACCGGCAGCACCGTAAAGGGCGCCGTCTGCGCCGATGTCAGCCCTGGCGCCGAAACCTGGAGCACATACGTTCCGGGCTGGTCAACGCTCAAATCCGTAAAGCTTGCCACTCCGCTGCTGGGGAGCTTGGAGAGCGTGCCCGAAAGCGTCCCCGGACCCGACACCTTCGACACCGTGATGGCGTAGGGGTAGTTCGGGTCCACTGTGCCATCGGGACGGCGCGCCTGGACCGTCAGCGGCGGGAGCGGCACGATGGTGTAGCCGCTGCTGGGAGCGGCAGTGATCGCCAGATGCGTCGCTGCCGGCATGACGGTAAAGGGAGCGCTCACCGCACTGGCAAGCGACATCCCCGCTGTTGTACTGGCGCGGAGCCGGACCCCGCTCTCGGCAACGCTGTAGGTCACTCCCGAAATCGTCACCGTGTTTGCCCCTGCGGGGATCACCCCGGAGGTGGTGCCGCCGAGCATGCCGGTCCCCGCTGCCACCGACAGCGCCACCGTCGTTGCCTGCGTCACATTGCGCGGGATTCCGTTGTCATCCTCTGCCCGCACGGTGACCGTGAAGGGCGTATTGGCGGAGGGTGTAGCGGGCAGAATCTCCGTAATCGAGAGCCGCGTTGGAAGCCCCACCGCCGGCGTGCTCGTCACCAGGATGTCATCCACCCGCAACTGCGGACGTGTTCCCGTTACGCCGGGCACGTAGTAGTACTTCCAGCGGAGCTGCACTACGGGCTGATTCTCCACCGCCGCCGGCAGCGTAATCGGACCAAAGCTCTGCGAATGCCCAGCCGTACCGCTGGCGATGTACTCAACGGGCTGCCCACCGACGAGAACATCGGAGAAGCTCCCCGTCGTGCCGATGCGGTACTGCAAGCGGATGCGGTATTCGCGCGCCCCCGTTGCCACAGTACCGCCAACCCAACTGACCTGGATGTTGACCCGCCCCGTCGTATTGAGCGCCAGCACTGCCGCACCCAGATTCCCGTTCGTTGACGTGTTGAGGAAGGAGAACCCATCTGTCCCCAAGCCGTTGATGCGGGTGCCGCTGGTCAGGTTGTACGCCCCGGTGTAATCGGCGGTCATCTCGTCGGCAAGCTGTGGGTCCTGTACGTTGCTGCGGTGGAAGTACATGTTCGGCGGATACGTGCCGGCAGGGCTGTTTGGATCCCACTCCGTCAGGCTGTAGTTCCCCGACGAGAGGTCGAAGGGCGTGGGATTAGACTGTGCCCACAGCGCCAGCGTGCACGCACACAGCAGGAGCGCTCTCCGCATGTTGCTCGAAGATGGCTGTGAAACCGACTCTCCAGACCCCTACGAATATAGGTGGCGAATCCCTCCCAGAAGGCTCCCAGGGCGTTACCGCCTGATTACCGTGCGATCCGGTCCCCCACCACGAGTTTGAGCACCGCCATGCGGATGGCTACGCCGTAGTGCACCTGCTGGCGAATCAGGGATTGGGGCGATGCTGCTACCTCGCGCGTGAGCTCTACGCCGTAGTTGGTCGGACCTGGATGCAGCAGGCACAGATGCGGTGCCCGTGCCAGGCGCTCCCGCGTGAGCCCGTAGAAGCGATGGTACTCCTGCAGGCTTGGGATCAAGCCGCTCTCCATGCGCTCCCGTTGCAGCCGGAGCACGATCACCGCCTGTGCCCACTGGAGTGCATCCTCCAGCACAAAGAATCGGCGCACTTTCCAGCTCTGCTCCGCCTGCTGCGGAATCAAAGTGCCCGGACCGCAGATGCCAACCTCCGCTCCAAAGCGGCTCAGCAACTCGATATTGGAGCGTGCCACACGGCTGTGGAGGATGTCTCCGATGATGCAGACCCGCAGCCCCTCCAGGCTTCCAAAGCGCTTCCAGAGCGTGAAGCCATCCAGCAGCGCCTGTGTTGGGTGCTCATGCTGCCCATCCCCGGCGTTGATGATGCTGCAGCGGAGGAAGCGCTGCAGGAACCACACCACACCCGAATCCCGATGGCGCACCACCACGGCGTCTACGCCCATGGATTCCAGCGTCTCCAGCGTATCTAGGAGCGATTCCCCCTTGGCAAGGCTACTGCCAGCGGCTTGGAAGCTCACCACATCTGCCGAAAGGCGGCGCGCTGCCAGCTCAAAGCTCACACGCGTGCGCGTCGAAGGCTCAAAGAATGCCAGCACCACCGTGCGCCCGCGCAGATCCGGTAGCCGGTACATCGCCGAGCGGCAATAGGGCAGGAAGTGTTCGGCTTGCTCAAAGATCCGCTCGATATCCTGACGTGAAAGCTGCCGTATCCCCAGGAGATGGTGATGTGCAAAACCCAGTGGCATCTGCGACCGCACCGACGGTGTTCAACAAAAAACGCCGCCTCCTCGTGCTGAGGAGGCGGCGTCGGGAAGGCGCTCCACGCCCTCACTTCTTCTTTGCCGCTGCCTTCTTGGCTGTTCCCTTCTGTGCTCCACCGGCTGCCTTCTTCCCTGCGACCAGGTCCTTGAGTGCCTTGCCCGGGGTGAACTTGGGAACCTTGCGTGCCGGGATCGTGATCTTCTGCCCGGTGCGCGGATTACGCCCTTTGCGCGCGCTCCGCTGCTGCACGCCAAAGCTCCCAAACCCCACGAGCGTCACCGTTTGACCTTTCGCCAGGGCATCGGAGATCGCCTCCACCGTGCCCTTGAGCGCCTTTTCGGCAATCGCCTTGGAGATGCCTGCCTTCTGGGCGATTGCCGCTACCAGCTCGGCCTTGTTCATAGAACCACCCCGCAAATTGTGGAACATGTACCCAACCGCGCCACTAAAATACAGCAAATCCCGCACAGATGCAACACCTTGCAGGCTGGTTCCCGCGCATCCCCTACAGGGAAGCCACTCAGCGGCACGGAATCCGAACGCATCACTCCAGTACCATCAGCGGAGCATTGACCACCGCGCCCGTGCCTGTCCACATCCGCAGTACGTAGGCACCTGCTGCAACGGTCGGCATCGGCACCGCCAGCGTCTGCAGACCCTGGGATAGGCTTCCCTCCCATAGCGTCGCCACGCGCGTGCCTGCAACGCTATACAGCTCCAGGCGCGCTGTCGTCGGTACCGGTGCTTCCACCGTCACAACCGCCGTTCTCCGCACCGGCTGCGGCGTCACACGCACGCGCAGCTCTGCCGCCGGCTGCGGAAGCTCCCGCACCGATACCCCTTCGATGGAAAACTGCGAGATCGTCACGTACTGCTTGTTGGCGATGTCCAACTGGCTATTGACCAGGCGCTCCAGCAGTGTCCGATACGTATTGGTGTCAATATCCGCCTTGACCGTCAGCAGCGGGATATTCTGCAAATTGCTCGGCAAAATCGGCGGCAGCCATGCCAGCCGGTCCCAAATCGGGGTCTGCGTGACATTGAGCGGTTCGCTCCACTCCCCGTTGGGAAGCTCGCGGACGGCAACGTACACGTCCGTGGTCAGGAAGGTATCCGGCGCCACACCATCGCCGTTGATATCCTGCTGCGCGATGTAGATGGTACCCTCGATCCACTTCGCCAGCAGGTAGCGCCCGTTAGCGGTCACGCAGAGCTGCAGCTCGTTGCCCACCTGCGTGGAGGCAGGGTCCCCTGGATTCAGAGGATTGAACACCAGCGTCAGGAATGAGCGGTCTGCAATCCGGCGCAGTTGCCAAGCAGTCCCATCCCAGCTCGCCTCCACAAGCTGCGCCAGTGCACGAGGTGCCGTCGGGTCGGGATTGAAGGGTGCCTTCGCGTTATCGAATTCGAAGACCTGGAAGGCGATGCTGACGCGTCCGTTGCCGTAAGCGGCAAAGCTCTTGGGGACCGCAACCGAACCGCCCCCCTGGGTGCTCAGCCCGAAGGGGATCGAGATCGTCCCCGGCGTCATCCCCTGTCCCTGGGCGTAGGCAAGGATCGCCGATGGCTGCACAAAGTTGGGTCCGCGCCAACTGCTCCCGTCATCGCTGGAGCTCCAGAAGCCCACCGTCGGCACCGAAGGATCGTCGGAGGCTGCAAATCGACCGAAGACCGCAACAACGAGGTTCCCCTGAGCATCGCGCGCAATCCCTATAGGCACATTCGCGCGGTAGCCTGGCTGCCCGGGGTCAGCAAACACCGTGCTTGCCCACTCATCGGGAACGTATCCCACGGGAGCGGTAAAGAAATCGTGAATCCGCAGCCCGATGTAGTTCTGCTCCGACGTAGGCACGCCCGATGGCGCCACCAAGGCACCGAGGACATACGCGCCATCGCCGGCAGTGTTCGCTGTAATCCGCGAGTCCGTTGACCAGGTGTACTGGTACTGCCCGATCGTCACCCCACTGCTGAAGAAGCTCTGGGGTGTCCCCCCGGGGCCCAAGTACGTAAACCCATCGCGGAATCCCACCCAGCCGGTACCGGAGGCCACAGGGCTGGCAAAGACCAGCAGCAGGTCCTCCGGTGCCGTCACGGAATTGTTCGGATTGACCAGGTAGCCGCTGGGGTAGCGCGGGAGCTGCTGCCCACCCGTTGCAGCTGCATCGAAGAGCAGCACCGGCTGAGTCCAGCTCTGCCCACGGTTGGTGGAGTAGCGGTAGAAGAGCTGGTTGCCATTGGTTGCCCCACGCTTGACCGTCAGGAGCACATCGGCGGTGGGGTCCCACCACAGCGGCTGCTGCTGCCAGGAGTAGTAGGAGAAGGCGTTGACAAGCGAGTCGAAGATGAAGTACTGGATCGCTGCCGGGACCTTCCCACCGGAAAGCGTGGCATCTACGCGGAGCTTGGACCAATCCAGCCCGTGCCCGCCCCGCTCAACTACGGGTTCATTCGACAGCAGGAGCGGCTGGCTCTCGCCCCCTGGGCGGAGGAGCTGCTGCGCCATCACCGTTGCGCTCGCCAGTAGCACTGCGGCGATTCGCTGCAATCCACGCATTGGACACCGTGTGAAGTTGTTGAACATCACCCATTGGAGTCGTACGGATAGAAGCCGCGCCCCGTCTTGCGCCCCAGGAGCCCTGCATCGACGTACTGCTGTTGCAGCACCGACGGCGCAAAGCGTGGCTCGTAGAAGTGCTGCTCGTAGATCGAGCGTGTCACCTCCAAGTTCACATCCAGCCCGATGAGATCCATCAGCTCGAAGGGTCCCATCGGGAAGCCCGCGCCACGTAGGAGCCGGTCAACCTGCTCCACCTCGGCAACCCCCTCCACCACAATCCGGAGCGCTTCGTTGTAGTAGTTGCGCGCGACTCGGTTCACGATAAAGCCGGGGATATCCCGCACGACGACTGGGGTCTTCCCCAGCCGCTGCACGAAGTCCAGAGCCCGCTGCAACGTCTGCTCCGAGGTGCGCGCGCTCCGGACCACCTCCACCAAGCGCATCACATGGGCGGGGTTGAAGAAGTGCAACCCGATGCATCGCTCCGGATGGTGCAGCACCGACGCCAGCGCCGCAATCGAGATCGAAGAGGTGTTGCTGGCAATGATCGTCTGCGGCGAGATCCCCAGCGATTCCAATGCACGGAACAGCTCCTGCTTGGCACTGCGGTTCTCTACGATCGCCTCCACGATGAGGTCGCATCCGATGAGCTCAGCAAGCGTTGTGGCTGTGCGCAGCCGCTGGAGTGCGTTCTCGGGGCTTTCGGCAAGCTTTCCGCGCTCGTGCGCCGTGCGGAGCAGCTGGGCAATCGCCTGGGAAGCCTTCTGCAGCACCTCGCTGCGGATATCGTACAGCAGCACCTGAAGCCCCGCTTGGAGGCACGCCACCGCAATGCCCCGCCCCATCGTGCCCGCACCGCAGATGCCCACCCTCATGGCATCAGTCCCGCAGTACTCCCAACTCCCGCCCGACCTTGACGAACGCTTCAACAGCGCGGTCCAGATGCTCCCGCGTATGCGCTGCCGAGATCTGCACCCGAATCCGCGCCTGCCCGCGCGGCACCACCGGATAGGAGAAGCCCACCACGTAGATGCCCTCCTGGAGCATCCGATCGGCAAAGCGATGCGCCAGTACTGCATCGTAGAGCATGATGGGGACTATCGGGTGGTCCCCCGGCTTGATATCGAACCCCGCCTGGCTCATGCGCTGCCGGAAGTAGCGCGTGTTCTGCTCCAGCCGATCGCGCAGCTCGGTGGTCTCCGAAAGCAGGTCGAACACGGCGATCGCAGCGCCGACCACCATCGGCGGCAGTGAGTTGCTAAACAGGTACGGGCGCGACCGCTGCCGCAGCAGCTCGATGATCTCGCGCCGTCCGGTCGTAAACCCACCAATTGCTCCACCGAGCGCCTTCCCCAGCGTTCCCGTGATGAGGTCCACCTGCCCCATGACCCCGAAGTATTCGGTGACTCCCCGTCCGGTCCTTCCCACAAAGCCCAAGGAATGGCTTTCATCCACCATGACCAGAGCGCGGTAGCGTTCGGCAAGCTCGCAGATTTTATCCAGCGGCGCCATATTGCCGTCCATAGAGAAAACGGCGTCGGTGGCGATGATTTTGAAGCGTGCGCCCTCCGCGTCGGCTTGCTGCAGCTTCGCCTCCAGGTCCTCCATGTCGCAATTGCGGTAGCGGTAGCGCCGCGCCTTCGTCAACCGAATGCCGTCAATGATAGAGGCGTGGTTGAGCTCGTCGGAGATGATCGCATCGGACTCGGTGAAGAAGGGCTCGAAGAGCCCACCGTTGGCGTCAAAGCAGGCAGCGTAGAGCAGCGTGTCCTCTGTGCCGCAGAATTCGGCGATCTTGCGCTCCAGCTCCTTGTGCAGATCCTGCGTCCCACAGATGAAGCGGACGCTGGACATTCCAAAGCCGTGCGTTTGCATTGCCCGCTGCGCCGCGGCGATGAGGCGCGGGTCTGAGGAGAGCCCCAGGTAGTTGTTGGCGCAGAAGTTGAGCACCTCGCGCTCCGTGCCCCTGTACCGGATGCGCACGACTGGTCCCTGCGGACCCAAGATCTCGTGCTCCTCCTTGTACAGCCCTGCCTGGCGGATCGCCTCCAGCTCCTGGAGCAGGTGTTGCCGAAAGGCGGGATCGTACATTTGCCGCACCCGACGGTTCCGACCAGCACCACGAATTTACGGAATCGCCACCAGAAGCCAGAGAACGCACGGTACCGCACAGCACCACCGGCAGCGTTTGCAGCGCACCGCCCGGCTGCCGGGAGTCTATCCCGGTGCGGAGAGCACTTGCCCGCTATTTCCCATCCGGCGCTATATTTGGAGCTGGTCTCACGCGTACAATGCCGGAGCAATGTCCGCCCACCCCAACCTCTCTCAGCTCATCACGGAATACGCAGCCAAACTGGAGGAGTGCCTCAAACAGCTCCTTCCCCGCCACCCAAACGAAGCCGAATTCCGCCAACCCATTGACCAACTGCTTGGAGAATTTTGCGCCGAGGCAGAGTTGAACCCGCTGGCTCATGCCGAATACACCCTCGCAACAGGGCGAGCCGATGCCGTCTTCAACCGCTTGGTCATTGAGTATGAGCGACCCGGGACGCTTTCTGATAAACTTTCCCACCGAGCAACTGCTCACGCCCTTGACCAAGTGAAACGCTATCTCACAGGGCTTGCACGGCGACAGCGCCATGAACTTACCCGCATGGCAGGTATCGTCTTTGACGGTCACTACATCATCTTCGTCCGCTACCGCATGGGCGATTTCGCCATAGAGGGACCTGTCTCTGTCAACCGTGAGTTGCTGGAGCGCCTCCTTCGGTGGCTTGCCGGGACCGCTTCAGGGATTGCGCTGACGGCTGAGAACCTGAACCGCGACTTTTCCATTGAGCAACTTCGGACGCAAAACATCTTGCGGGCACTGACAAAAGGGCTGAAGGACGCCCTCGGCAGAGACCAAATGGTCAACAACCTTTTTGAGCAATGGCGGACGTTCTTCAGCCAGTCCATTGACTACAGCGAAGCCTTCGGCGGACGCAAACTTGAGCCACTCAAAAGGTGGGTTCGCAAGGCTGGGCTGACCATCAACACACCGGAGGAAGCCGAGCACTTCTTCTTCGCCCTCCACACCTACTTCGCCCTTTTGGTCAAACTCATCGCTTGGCTCGCCCTCTCAAGGCACTTGGCGGTCAAGTTGGGTGTCCCATCCTTTGGCGAACTGATAAGCGCCGACAGCGACACACTCCACCGACGATTGAGGGAGTTGGAAGAGGGCGGCATCTTCCGCGCTTTTGGGCTGACGAACCTACTTGAGGGCGACTTTTTCGCTTGGTATCTTTACGCTTGGGACAAGCCCATTGAAGACGCCATCCGCGAACTGCTCAAGCGCTTGGACGAATACGACCCAACGACGCTCTCCATTCTCCCTGAAGAGAGCCGCGACCTGTTCAAAAAACTCTACCACTACCTTTTGCCCCGCGAGATTCGCCACAACCTCGGCGAATACTACACGCCCGACTGGCTCGCCCAACGGCTGCTCAATCAGGTGGACAGCGAGTTCTTTACCGCCGACCCGCACAAAAACGAGCGTCGGTTGCGGGAGAAACTCCTCAACATCCGCTGGCTTGACCCTGCTTGCGGCTCTGGCACATTCCTCGTCCTCATCATCGCTCGCATGAGGCAGTTGGGACGGGCGCTGTTCATCAACGAGGCGGAGTTGCTGAACGCCATCCTTCGCAATGTCGTCGGCTTCGACCTGAACCCGTTGGCGGTGCTGACAGCGCGGGTGAACTACCTTTTGGCGATTGCCGATTTGCTTGAGCACCGCAGAGGCGAGGTCACTATCCCCATCTATCTCGCCGATTCCGTCCGAACACCTGCAATGGGCGAAACGCTACAGACCGCAGGCGCTTACGAGTTTCCCACCGCTATCGGCGATTTCCACGTCCCCGCTGTTTTGTGCACCAAAGAGCGCTTTGACCGGTTCTGCAACATCTTGGAGGAGAGCGTTCGGGCGCAAATCAGCCCCGACGCTTTCATCAGTCGCATTGAAAGGGAACTGAAGCTGGCGCCGCCAGAATGGCAGCAAAGGGATGCCGATTTGGCGAGGAAGGTTTACGAGAAGATTTCAGACCTGCATCGGCAGGGCATGAATGGGATTTGGGCACGCCTGCTCAAAAACAACTTCGCACCGTTGACCGTCGGGCAGTTTGACTACATCGTCGGCAACCCGCCGTGGGTGAATTGGGAGCATCTGCCCGATGGGTATCGGGAAAGCACCAGAAAGTTGTGGGATCGTTATCAACTGGCGGGCACATTCAGAGGGGGACGACCTCGGCTGGGTGCGGTAAAGGTGGACATCTCTGCCCTGATGACCTACACGGTCATGGACACCCTGCTAAAACCGGGCGGGCGGCTGGGCTTTGTCATCACACAGAGCCTCTTTAAGACGGCAGGCGCAGGCGCTGGCTTTCGCCGCTTCAGCATCCCACGGGGCGATGGAAGGAGAACACCTCTGCGCATTCTCTGTGTTGAGGACATGGTTTCGCTTCAGCCCTTTGAGGGCGCTTCCAACCGAACGGCGGTGATGATTTTGGAGAAGGGCAAGCCGACGGCTTATCCCGTCCCCTACACCGTTTGGCGGAAGAAGAAAGGTGCCCGGTTCACCTACGACAGCACGCTGGAGGAAGTCACAAGAGCCACCGTGCGCTTGAACTTCAACGCCGAACCTGTTGACCCAAGCGACCTGACATCGCCCTGGCTCACTGCCCGCCCCAAAGCCATAAAAGCCGTCCGAAAGGTGCTGGGCAAGTCGGACTATGTGGCACACGCGGGGGCTTACACTGGCGGCGCCAACGCCGTCTATTGGGTTGACATCTATAAGCGTCCCGATGGGTTGGTAGTGGTTCGCAACATCACTGAAGGTGCAAGGGTGAGAGTGAACGAGGTGACCGAACCGATTGAGCCAGACCTGCTCTACCCGCTCCTGCGCGGGCGGGATGTCCAGCGTTGGAAGGCTGAACCGTCTGCTTACATCATTGTTCCACGTCTGCACAACAATCCTAACCAAGTGATCCCCGCCAACCAAATGCAACGGCAATATCCACACACCTACGGCTATCTGAAACGCTTTGAGGATGTTCTGCTCCGTCGGGCGGACGCAATGGTTAAGAGCGCTTTAGAGCGTGGCGAACCGTTCTACTTTTACGGCGCTGTCGGCACCTACACCTTCGCCCCTTGGAAGGTGGTGTGGACGCGGTTGGCAAGGATTGAGGCTGCGGTTGTTGGCTTGCACGAGGGCAAACCGATTGTGCCTCAAGAGACAGTGACGCTGGTGGAGTGCTCAAGCGCAAACGAAGCCCATTACATCTGTGCGCTTGTGAACTCATCGCCGTTTCAATTTGCGGCTATCTCCTACAGTCAGGAAGGCGGCAAAAGCATGGGCTCCATGCACATCCTTGAACACATCCGCATCCCCCGTTTTGACCGGAAAAATCCCGTGCACCTTCGGTTAGCGGAGTTGTCCAAGCAGGCGCATGAGGCGGCGAAAGTCGGCGATGAGAGGCGGTTGCGGGAGATTGAGGCGGAGATTGACCGCCAGGCGGCGAAACTTTGGGGCTTGAGCGATGACGAATTGCGGGACATCCAACAAAGCCTTGCCGAACTGAGCGAAACGCCCGAACCGGCAGATGAAGAATGAGCGACGACGAATTGCGGGAAGTTGAGCAAAATTTAACGGGCTCAAACACAC
>Ga0272447_1001269_pt1 | contig 16245 bp, 11 predicted proteins | sample YNPCB0133_FD_194589 | JGI IMG/M metagenome (GOLD analysis project Ga0272447, IMG submission 194589) | Hot spring microbial mat communities from Yellowstone National Park, WY, United States - YNP-CB-013-3 | ecosystem: Environmental > Aquatic > Thermal springs > Hot (42-90C) > Sediment | place... | reverse complement strand
CCCTCCGCCGCCAGCTGGAGGCGCTTCAAGAGGCGGAGCGGCAACGCGAGGCGGAGATAGACCGCCTCGCCCGCCGACGCCTCGCCCTCGAGGCGCTGTTATGTGAACTGGAAGAGCAGGCGCGCCAGGAGACCTGCCGTTGGCAGGAGCGGGAGGCCCGGCACGCCGCGTTGCGGGAGGAGCGGGAGCGGCTCCGCGGGGAGGCGCAGGCCTTACGGGAGGCCCGTGAGGCGCTGGACCGTCGGGTCGTCCAGGCCCGTCGGTCCCTGGAGGAAGCGGAAGCGGAGGTCATCCGCGCCCGGGAGGCCATTGCCCGAGCGGAGGCCGAGCAGGCTTACCTGGAATCCTATGCGGAGGCCCTGGCCCGACGCCGGGAGGCTCAGGAGGGATGGTCGGAGGACCTGCGGGCGATCCTCTCCGCCGGCCTCCCCGGGGTCCTCGGGGTCCTGGCGGATTTCCTGGAGGTCGATCCCGGCTGGGAGGTCGCCGTCGCGGCCATCCTGGGGCCGCTGCTCCAGGCGCTGATCGTGCGCGAGGCCCGCGTCCTGGAGGCGCTGCGCCCCCAGGTTCGCCACGGCCTTCCGGTGATCCTTCTGGACGCCCTGCGCTTCGAGCGGCCCCGCCCGGCTCGGCATCGGCTCCCGCTTCCTGGGAGCCTGCCCGTGCCCGCCGGCTTGCTTCCGGCCGCCCGCGTCGTGCGCGCCCGTGAGCCCCGTCTGCAGGCCTGGCTCGAACGCCGCCTGCAGGGGATCTGGCTGGCGAAGACATGGGAGGACGCCCGGGACTTGCGATCGCGTCTGCCCCGATCCGCACACATCCTTACCCCCGAGGGCGAGCGCATGAGCGGGGAAGGGATCGTGTGGATCGGCCGGCACGTGGCGCTGGAGTCTGCAGGGTGGATCGAAGCACCGCAATGGCGCGCGCTCCGGGGGCAGCTGGAGGAAGCGCAGCGGGCCCGACGGCAGGCGGAGGAAGCGCTGGAACGGGCGATAGGCCGATGGCAGCACGCCCGGGAGACGCTGGCCGCCCTCGAGGAGGAGGGCCGCGCCCTTGAAGCCCAACGGGAGGCGCTTCAGCGCGCCCTCCGGGAGGTCGAGGGGCCGCTGGAAGCGGAGGCGCAATCCCTTCAGGCCCTGGCCCGGGAGGCGGCGGCCTGGGAGGCCCGGCGAGCGGAGCTGGCAGCCGAACAGGCGCACCTGGCCCGACGGGAACAAGCCCTCATGGAGGAGCGACGGGCGCTGGCGGAAGCTCGAGCCTCTCTGGAGAAGGAGCTCGCCGCCCTGGGCCTGGAGGAGATGGAGGGGGAACGGATCCGCCTGCAGGCGGAGGAGCGATGGCTAGAGGAGGAGCGCCGCCAGCTCGAAGAGCAGATCGCTCGCCTGGTCGCAGAGCGACAGGCCCTCGAAGTTGAGCGGACGGCCCTGGAGGATCCGGAGGGTACGCCCTCGTGGCATGCCCTGGAGGTCGAGCGCATGCGGCTTCAGGAAGCCCTCCAGGACCTGGAGGCGCGGCGTCAGGCGCAGGAAGCCCGGCGGGCTCAGGAGATGGCGCTCCTTCTGTCCCTGGAGTCGGCCTTTGAGGCGGCCTGGGAGCAGGTGGAAACCCTCCGCCGGGTCGGGCAGGAGCGGGAGGAAGCGGCGCACGCCGCGCAGCTGGAGCGGGTGCGCCGGGAGGGGGAGCTGCGGGCCTTTCAGCAGGCATTGCGGGAGGAATGGCGTCACCTGGAGGGGTCCGCCGCGCCGGACGAGCCCAGTGAGCTGAACCTGGAAGAGCGGGAGGGGATCGACGCAGAGGAGCCGCTGGAGGCCTTGGAAGCAGAGGTGGAGGCGCTGCGGCGGGCGTTGCGCCGACTGGGGCCGGTGAACCCTGAGGCGGCCGCCGAATACACGGCGCTCCGGGAGCGCCACGCCTTCCTGACCGCCCAGGTCGCGGATCTGGAGGCGGCGTCCGCCTCCCTCCGGCAGACCGTAGAGGCCCTGGATCGGCAGATGCAGCAGGCCTTCGCAGAGACGTTCCGCGCGGTGGGCCGCGCCTTCCGGGAAACCTTCCCCTTGCTGTTCGGTGGGGGTAACGCCCGCCTGGCCCTCACCGAGGCCGAGCGCTGGGATCAAGCGGGAGTGGAGATCTACGTCCGCGTGCCCGGGAAGCGAACCCAGAGCCTCATGATGCTCTCAGGGGGAGAGAAGGCGCTGACAGCCACCGCCCTCATCTTCGCCCTGCTGAGCGTTCGTCCTTCCCCCTTCGTGATCCTGGACGAGGCAGATGCGATGCTGGATGAGGCCAACATCGGCCGCTTTCGCGAGATGATCCGTCGGCTGTCCGAGCGCACCCAGTTCATCCTCATCACCCACAACCGAGGCACCGTGGACGTCGCCAACGTTCTGTATGGGGTCACCATGCGCCCTGACGGCACCTCCCAAGTCCTGAGCCTGCGCCTGGAGGAAGCAGAGCAGATGATGACGGCGCCGGCGAAGCCATAAGCCGTCTTTCAGTAGGAGCGGCTTCTGCCGCGACCTTTGCCCCATTGAAGACTGGGAGTTCGGGGCGAAAGCTCCTCCCACGGGAGGATCGATGTTTGGTAGGAGTGGCCTTCGCTGCGACCTTCGCTCCATCGATGACAGGAGGTTCGGGGCTGAAGCCCCTCCTACAAGAAATTCATCATGAGATCGAGGAGGCGAGGAGGATGGAGGTTCGGGGCGAAAGCCTCTCCAGGCTTCCCATGCAGCCAGCTCCTCCGCCGGCAGGGGCTCAAAAAAGCATTCCTCCAGGCGGCTGGGCAAGAACCCCAGAGGGCGGCGTTCAGGTTCCTCGCAAGGCACCCGGCGGGCCACCGGGGTGCGGTGCCGAACGATGAGGACGGTCTCTCTACGGCGCACTTCCTCCAGCAGTTGGGAGAGATGGGTCCTGGCTTCTCGGACCGTCACCACGCGCACGTCCGGACTCCCGGTCCAGCCTGTCACCATTTCAAACCCTCCGGCGAGCTCCAGCCGGGGATGTTCGAAGGGTACGGGAAGCATGGTTTTCTCACCTTCTGAGCGAAGCGATCCCTTTGGGCTGCAAGAGGTGATAGGGCAGCCGGGCGCATGGAAATCTTCCTTATATCGCTGGGTCCTCTCCGGGTATAATCGAATTGTCGGGCGGCGACCGGGACTCTGTTTGTCCCGATATCTCCCTTAACCAGTGAGGGATGTGTTTTCCACGGATTCGGGCACGAATACACCAGTGCGAGGAGCTCGCTGAGGTGGGAGAGCCGGGGGAAGCTGGCAGCCTCCGTTCTTTTAGCCAGCGCAGGCTGGTCGTTGGCCGAAGGATTGGAGCGCCGATCGTGATTGGAAATCGACCTTTGTAGGCACCGTGCGCTGGACGTCGTCCTCCGCCGACGCAAAGGGCGATTCTCGGTCGGCGAAAGCGGACCGTCAGCTAGAGGCTTTCGCGCCGATTGAAATCGGCCTTCTAAGGCGCTGCGCGCCGGGCGTTGGCCTTTGCCGACGCAAAGTGTTTGCTCGGTCAGCGCGGGCCGATCCCTGGCCGAACGCATGCCAGGGTTGAATTCGTTCGATGCGCAATCCATTCGGCGCGCGACCCGCATAAGGAAAGGAAAGGAAGGGGGAACCGGATGCAGGAGATCACGCTTTCCCAGTATAGCGCGGAGATCGAACGCCTGCTCCAGGACGAAGCCTACGACGAGGCCATCGCCCACTGCATGCACATCCTGAAACGCTACCCGAAATACCAGCGGGCTTACCGGCTGCTGGGCCAGGCTTACCTGGAGAAGGGCCAGGATGATGCGGCGTTGGATCTCTTCGCCCGGGCCCTGAGCGCGGATCCGGAGGATTTCCTCCCCCGCATCGGCCTTAGCGTGATCTATGAGCGCCGCGGGAAGATCGCTGAGGCGGCCTGGCAGATGGAACGGGCCTACGAGCTGCTCCCATACAACGAGTTCGTCCGGGAGGAGCTGGCCAAACTCTACGCCCGCCGGGACGGGGCCCCGTTGGAGTTTCTGCCCCTCACCCGGGGCGCCCTCGCCCGCCTCTACGCGCGGGGCCATCTCTACGCTGCAGCCATCGCGGAGCTGGAAAGCCTGCTCCAGGAGGCGCCCCAGCGCGCTGATCTCCGCGTCCTTTACCTGGAGGTGCTGTGGCGGGATGGGTGGCGCCTCGATGCGGCGCGGGTCGCCCAGAGCCTGCTCTCAGATCTCCCCTATTGCCTGAAGGCCAACCTGATCTTGGGCGAGTTCTGGGCGGCCAGCGGCCGGGAGGCGGAGGCCCGCGAGCTGTTCCGCCGCGCCGCCGCCGTGGACCCCGAGCTCACCCTGGTCCCGGATCTCTTAGGCCCGACGGCCTCGATCCAGCCCGCCGAGGTGCGGATCGAACGCCTGATCTATGTCCCTCCCATCCCAGCCTACGCCCGACCCCCTATGGAGGAAGGGGAGATCCCCGAATGGCTCCAGGCCCTGGGCCTTCCCCTCGGGGAGGCAGTTCCCACCGCACCTGCCGTGGAAGAAGCCCCGGCCGCGCTGGAAGCCCTAGAACCTGCCCCGCCGTCGATGCCTGAAGCCGTATTCCCCGAGCCCGTTGCGGAGAGCCCCGACTGGTTGCAATCGGTGGAGGTGGCTTCGGCAGAGCCGGAAGGGGGACCCCCCGGTCCTCTGGAGGAAGCCCCGCCGCCGGAATTAGAGCTGCCGGAATGGTTGCAGGAGGAACTCCCTCTACCCTCCGAAACGCCGACCTGGATGGAAGGGCCTGGGGAAGGGGAGGCCGGACTCTCGTGGATGGAAAGCTTCTTCCCACCGGAGATGCCCGCTCCGGTCTCCGAGGCCCCGAGCGAAGAGGTGCCTTCGGAGATCCCATGGCAAGCCTCTGGGGAGCCCCCGCCGGCCCTGGGAGAACCGGGAGAGGGCCCGGCGGAGATGCTAGGCGAGACGGCTGCGCTGGAGATCGCTGGCCTGCCGCCGCCGCCCGAGTCGCTGAACCCGGAGGAGGCGCTGGCCTGGCTCGCCCGGATCGCCGAGGGCAAAGAGGAGATGCTGCGGGCCCAGGCGCAACGGGAAGCGGAAGCCCGTCTTGCCGAGATCTTGGGTCGTGGTCGTCGGCCACCGGAGGTCGTCCCCCCAACTCCGGCGCCGCCGGTGGAGATCCCCCAGGCCCCCGCGGGTGAGGCAACGGTGGAAGCCGCCCCGGAGGCAGCGCCCGCCGAAGAAGCCGCGCTCCCGGACTGGCTGCTGGCCCTCAAGCCGCCGGAAGAGGAGATCGCCCCGGCCCTTGAAGAGGAGGAACGCCGGTTCCGGGAGCTCCTGGAGGAGGCTGCCGCCCAGCCCCTGGAGATCCCGCCGGAGTGGCAAGCGGAGATCGGGATCTTCGCCGAGGCTCTTCCGGAAGGATCACCTCCCGAAGCAGCTCCTCTTGAAGCGGCGCCTGCGGAGAAAGTCGAAGCGCTGCCCCTCGAGGTGGCTTTCCCATTCCCGGTGCCGGAGATCGCCCCAGAAATCGCCAGCGGGGCGTTGCCGGGGGGCCCACAAGCGGAGGAAAGGTTGCCAGCCCCGGAGGCGATCGGGACGGCGCTCATCTGGGATCTCTTGGCCGTGGATGAAGGCCTTCCGCCGGCCGGGAGGATCCCAGAGCCCGTCCCCGCTGTGGATCCCCGCTGGCTGGAAGGCTTGCACGCGGTGCCGGTCGCCGAGACCCTGGCCGGCCCCCTCCTGGGGATCCTGGTGGATTACGAAGCTCGCCTCAAGGCCCAGCCTCGGGATCACGAGACCCGCCTGGCGATGGCCCGGTTGCTCTTCAACCTGGGCGACACTGCCCGGGCTGTCCGAGAGTATCAACCCCTGATGCGGGTGGCGGCGATGCGGGAGCGCGTGATCGCGGATCTAGAACAGGCGGTGCAGCTACGTCCTAACGAGTCCCGCCTGTGGCAGGCCTTGGGGGATGCCTACCAGGAGGCGGGGAAGCTCCAGAAGGCCCTGGAGGCCTACCGGCAGGCCCTGGCCCGCCTGGGGTCGTAGACGGCGGATGGGCCCCGTGGCCCTCCTGGCTCGCCTCCAAACTTATCCTGGACCCACGGTGTCATCGATGCGCATTGGGATCTTGAGCGACACTCACGATCATATTGAGAACACACGTCAGGCGCTGGAGATCCTCCGCCGGGAGGGGGTGGAGCGCCTCTTCCATTGCGGGGATGTGACCTCACCGGAGGTGGTGGCCCTCTTCGAGGGCTGGGATGTGCTGTTCGTCCGCGGCAACATGGACCGTCTGGAGCTTCTGGAGCCCGCGGTGGTGGCCCTGGGGCGTCAGCCCTTCCTGGGAGATGAGCTGACCACCACCCTGGCGGGTCGGCGCATCGCATTCCTCCACGGCAACGACACGGCCCGTCTGCAGCAATGCATCGCCTCCGGGGAGTTTGACTACGTATTCCACGGCCACACCCACCGGCGTCGGGACGAGCGGGCGGGGCGGACCCGCGTGATCAACCCAGGAGCCCTGGGCGGCGTCCGCCACGAGAGCCGTTCGTTCTGCATCCTGGACTTGCAGACCGACGAGCTCCGCTTCATCGAGATCGAAGGATGAGGGACAAGCTCTTCCCGCCGGACGCTCCGTTCCGCCTGGCGGCGCCCATAAGGGCCCGGTTCTGAGATCTGGACGCAACGCGGCGTTTGAACAACGCGGCGCACTTCACGTATTTCAAGCCTGCACGTCTACATTGCCTGCGCTGGCTGGCCGAGGGCCTCCCCCCTGGAGCCCCTGGGGGCACCCCTCCAGGCCCGGATTCAGGTGGGGGAGATCCATCCGCGCAACTTCTACCGAATCGAACGCTGCGACGTTGGTGAGGTGATGGTCCTCGGCCGTTCGGTGCAGGTGGCTTCGACTGCGCCCGCGGCGTCTCTATCCCGATCCCGGAGCCGTGGCGGGAGCGCTTCTGGGCCTTTGAGGGAGGGCGGCTAGAGCTGGCCCTCTCCTCCCCCTCACGATCCGATGGGAGCACGGATGATCATCGTGGATGCCCATGAAGACCTGGCCTGGAACGCCCGGTCCTTCGGCCGGGATTACGCCCGCTCGGCCTATGAGACACGGGAGCGGGAGGAGGGAACGGAGATCCCTCGTCTGAGCGGACGGTGCATGCTGGGCCTGCCGGAATGGCTGGCGGGACGGGTAGCGGTGATCTTCGCCACTGTCTTCGTGATGCCGGCGCGCCGCGCCCGCTCAGCCATGGAGCGGGCCTACCGCACCCCCGATGAGGCCTACGCGGAGGGGATGGCCCAGCTGGATTACTATGAACGCCTGACGGAGACCCAGCCGCGCTTCCGGTGGATCCGCTCCCGCCGGGACCTGGAGGCCGTGCTGGAGACATGGCGGGAACCCTTCTCGGAGCCTGACCCGCGGCGCATTGGGATCGTCTGCCTGATGGAGGGAGCGGACCCCATCCGGCGCCCGGAGGAGGTAGAGGTCTGGTACGAGCGGGGGGTGCGGATCATCGGGCCGGCATGGGGCGCCACGCGCTACGCCGGCGGCACCGGGGAGCCAGGCCCTCTGACCGATGAGGGACGCCAGCTGCTGAAGGCGATGCAGGACTTCCCCCTCATCCTGGACTTCAGCCACATGGCCGAGCGCAGCTTCTTTGAGGCCCTGGAGCGCTACGAGCGGCCGGTCATCGCCAGCCACTCCAACCCCCAGGCCCTGAAGCCCGGCGACCGTCAGCTCTCCGACGCGATGATCCGCGCCCTGGCCGAACGGGACGGAGTGATCGGAGTGGTCCTCAGCAACCGAATGCTCAAGAGAGGCTGGACCCGGGGGGATCCAAAGGAGGCGGTCACCATCTGGGATGTGGTGCGGGCCATCGATTACATCTGTCAGCGAGTGGGAGATGCCCGTCACGTCGGGATCGGGAGCGATTTCGATGGCGGCTTCGGGGCGGAGGAGGCCCCAGCGGAGTTCGACACGGTGGCGGATCTCCCGAAGATCGCCGAGGCCCTGCGGCAGGCTGGCTTCGCTGAGGCCGATGTGGAAGCGGTGATGGGCGGGAACTGGTTGCGCGTCCTGCGCCAGGGGCTGGAGTGAGGGGGAGCGTAGAGATGTGGTCGGCAGGAGAGGGGTCGGAGGAGCGGCCGGTCTTGGTGATCGGGGCCGCGGGCCTGGACCTCAAGGGATACGCCGCCGGGGCTCTTCGCCTCGGGGCAACTAACCCGGGCCAGGTGCGGCGGAGCGTGGGCGGGGTGGCCCGCAACATCGCAGAAAACCTCGCCCGGCTGGGCCATTCGGTCTTCCTGATCTCGGCGGTGGCCAACGACGAGGCCGGCCGCTGGGTGCTGGAACGCACTCGGAGCGCAGGGGTCAACGTTGAGCATGTAGCGGTGATCCCCGAGGGCCGAACCGGCACATACCTGGCGGTGCTGGACCAGCAAGGCAACCTGATGGTCGCGGTGGACGACATGGGCATCCTGGAGACCATCACCCCCCGGTATCTTCAGGCCCGCCGCGCCCTCTTCGAACAGACCGCCATGGTGGTCCTGGATGCCAACCTCTCGCCGGCCGCCCTGCGGATGGCCGTCCGCCTCGCTCGGCGATTGGGCGTCCCGGTGGCAGCCGATCCCACTTCCCCCACCCTGGCCATGCGCCTCCGGCCGATCCTCTCGGAACTGCATCTGGTGACGCCCAACACCGCGGAGGCGGAGGCCCTGACCGGCCTGCCGGTCTCGAACGTGGACGAGGCTCTTTTCGCCGCGCGCTACCTGACCGCCCTGGGGGTGCGGGTGGCGATCATCACCATGGCGGAGCTCGGTCTGGTCTACGCCGCCAGCGATCTCAGCGGGCACATCCCCGCCATCCGCACCGAGATCGTGGACTTCACCGGGGCGGGGGATGCCCTGACGGCATCGGTGATCTTCGCCCTGCTCCACGGGATCCCGATCGAAGAGGCGGTGCGCCTGGGAGTGGCCGCCGCCGCCCTGACCCTTCGCTCTCGGGAGACGGTTTCCCCGGAGCTTAGCCTGGAGCGGCTCTACGAGCAGCTGGTGATCTGAGCCGCCCGCAGGGCGATCGCGTTTTCCATCCATAATTCAATTCAGGAGCTGAGGACGATGGGCGAGGCCTGGCCGTCCCGCTGGATGGAGCCGTTCCTCCGGCTGCAGAGGGAGCTGGTGGCCTTGTTGCGGGAGCTGGTCCTCCGCGAGTCGCCGACCACGGAGAAGGCGGCGGTGGACTCGCTGGGAGCGTTTGTGGCCGAACGTCTGCAGGCGCTGGGAGCTCGGGTGGAGCGGATCCCCCAGGAGGCCGTCGGGGATCACTGGATCGCCACCTGGGGGGATCCGGAGGCCCCCACCCAGATCCTGACCCTCTGCCATCTGGACACAGTCTGGCCGTTGGGGACCCTGGAACGCATGCCGTTGCGGGAGGAGGACGGGCGCCTTTATGGGCCCGGCGTCTTCGACATGAAGGGCGGGATCGCGGTTCTCCTTGGCGCCATACAGGGCCTGCGGGCGCTGGGCGTCTATCCCCCCCACCGCATTCGGATGCTGTTCACCAGCGATGAGGAGACCGGGAGCGAGACTTCTCGTCTGTTGATCGAGGAGGAGGCCCGGCGCAGCCAGCTGGTCCTGTGCCTGGAGCCCGCCCTCCCCGACGGCAGCCTGAAGACGTTCCGCAAAGGGGTGGGGGATTTCACTGTGATCGCGCACGGGCGCTCCGCCCACGCCGGCGCCGATCCCCAGCGGGGGATCAACGCCATTGAGGAGCTGGCATATCAGATCATGCGCCTGCGCAACCTGGCCGATCCCCGCCATGGCACCACCGTGACAGTGGGGATGATCCGGGGCGGCACCCGGCCCAACGTGGTGCCAGAATACGCCGAGATGGTGGTGGACGTGCGGGTGGCGACCCGGGCGGAGATGGATCGGGTGGAGAAGGGCTTCCGGAACCTGCGGCCGGTCCTGGATGGCGCCCGCGTGGAGGTGCGCGGGGGGTTCAACCGGCCGCCGATGGAGCGGGATGCCCAGATGGCCGCCACCTTCCGGCAAGCCTGTGCCATTGCCGCGGAGCTGGGGCTGACCCTCACGGAGGGGGGAACCGGCGGAGGGAGCGACGCAAACTTCACCGCTGCCTTAGGCGTCCCCACCCTGGATGGCCTGGGAGCGGTGGGCAACGGCGCCCACGCCCTGGATGAGCACGTGTGGATCGCCTCCCTCCCGCAACGGGCTGCCCTGGTCGCTGCTTTGCTGGCCCGGTGGACGGTATTATAAACTATCGTAAGCACGGAGGGCGTCATAGAGGTCGGGGGAGGGGGAGGTCGGGATGGAGGAGCTGGCCCGCGCGGCGGAGATGATCCTTCGGTCGCGTTATCTGGTGGCCCTGACCGGGGCCGGGATCAGCACCCCCTCAGGGATCCCGGATTTCCGGAGCGAAGGCTCGGGGCTGTGGACAATGTATGATCCGATGGAGGTGGCCTCCATATGGGCCTTCTCTCGCCGTCCGGAAGCGTTCTTCGAGTGGGTGCGCCCCCTGGCCCGCATGATCCGGGAGGCCCGTCCCAACCCCGCCCATTACGCCCTGGCCCGCCTGGAGGCCGCTGGCATCCTCAAAGCCCTGATCACCCAGAACATCGATGAGCTCCACCAGAAGGCGGGCTCCTGCCGAGTCATCGAGGTGCACGGGCATCTGCGGGAGGCCACCTGCATCCGATGCTATCGTAAAGTCCCCGCCGCCCTCTATCTGGACGCCTTTCTAGAGAACGGCATGATCCCGCGCTGTGAGGTGTGTGGGGGAGTGCTCAAGCCAAACGTTATCCTGTTCGGGGAGCAGTTGCCGGCTCAGGCTTTCCTCATCGCCAAGCAGGAGGCCCGCCGGGCGGATGTCTTCCTGGTGGTCGGCTCCTCCCTGGAGGTGAACCCAGCAGGGGATCTCCCGATCCTGGCCAAAGAACGCGGAGCCCGCTTGATCTTCATCAACCTCTCCCCGACGGCCGCTGACCGTTACGCGGATCTGCGGATCCGCGGGGACGTGGCGGAGATCCTCCCCCGACTGGTGGACGCCGTGTTGGGGCCCACACGGGAGGAGGCCTTCGTTGTGGAATGAACGCTCAGGAGGCTCAGGATGGCGCTGAGGGGAAATCTGCGGGATTTCCACACCAGCCAGTTGCTGAACCTTATCCACCTGGCCCGGAAGACCGGGACCTTGACGGTGGAGAGCCGCAACGGGACGGCTCAGCTGTGCTTTAAGGATGGCAAGCTGATCCATGCGGTCCTGGATCGTCAAGACGGCCGCCTGGCCGATGTGCTGATCCGGGCCGGGAAGCTCCGCCCGGAGCAACTGCAGGCGCTGGACCTCTCCCGGGTTCAGGATGACAAGGTGCTGGGCCTGAAGCTGATCGAGGCCGGCTACGTGACCCAGCAGGACATCCTCGCCAGCCTGCGGGCGCAGATGCTGGATGTGGTCTACCGACTGTTCGGTTGGAACGAAGGGGCCTTCCGCTTTGAGCCCCACCTCCAGCCGGTCCAGAACCGCATCCCGGTCCCCGTGGACCTAGAGAACGTCATCATGGAGGGGGTCCGCCGCCTCCGGGAGGTGGAGCGCCTGAAGGAGGAGCTGCCGGATCTGGACATCCCCGTCCGGCTGACCAGCCGCCCTGAGGCCATCCGCAAAGTGCAGCTAAGCCCAGAGGAGTGGCGGGTGATCAGCCAGGTCAACGGGCGGAACACGATCGAGCAGATCATGCGTCGCATGAACATGGACGAGAGCCAAATCCGCCGCATCGTCTACGGGCTTCTCCAAGCCGGGCTGATCGAGCTCGGCGCCCCGCCTCCAATCGCGTCGCTGCCCGGGTTACCGGACTCCAGGCCTGGCGGCAGCGTCTCGCGCTCTGTTGTGGAGAAGCTGATCAATTACTTCCGCAGGTTATGAGGTCCGATCCTTAAAGGAGGACGGGCGATCTATGCAGGCAGTGAAGATTGTGGTGACCGGTCCCTTCGCCTCGGGCAAGACTCAGTTCATCCGCACCATCAGCGAGATCGAAGTGGTCTCCACCGAGCGGCGGATCTCCACGCTGGCGGAGCGAGCCGTCAAGGAGCAGACCACGGTGGCCATGGATTTCGGGCGGATCACCATTGATAAGGACCTCGTGCTGTATCTCTTCGGCACGCCGGGCCAGCGGCGTTTCGATTTCATGTGGGAGATCCTGGCCGAGGGGATGCTGGGGTTCGTAGTGATGGTCGACAGCACAAGACCAGAGACCTTCCGAGAGGCCCGCAACATCCTGGATACCTTCCGCCGCTACGCCCAGACCCCTTTCGTGGTCGCCGCCAACAAGCAAGACCTCGCGGACGCCTGGGAGCCTGAGGACATCCGCATCGCCCTACGCCTGGACGGCCGGGTCAAGGTGCTCCCGTGCGTGGCCACCCACCGCGACAGCGTGAAGCACGTGGTCTTGGAGCTGCTCTACGCCATCCTGGAAGAGATGTCCGCTGCTCGCTAAGATGAGCTCTATTGTCACGGAACAGGGGATCGTCCATTATGAAGTCATCGGGCGAGGCCGGCCGGTGATCTTCCTGCACGGATGGCTAGGGTCGTGGGCTTACTGGATCGACACCATGAACGCTCTGTCGCACCGTTGCCGCTCCTACGCCCTAGACTTCTGGGGGTTCGGGGAGTCCGACCGCCAGCGCGCCAGTTTCACGGTCCCCAGCTTCATGGAGCTGGTGGTCCGGTTCATGGATCACCTGGGGATCGCCTCAGCCGCCCTGGTCGGCCACTCCATGGGCGGGACGGTCGCCCTGGGGGTTGCTCTGGCCCACCCCGAGCGGGTGGCCCAGGTGGCGGTGGTGGGATCACCGATCACGGGGAGCTCGCTGAATTTCTTCCTGAAGATGGCCGGGCGGCCGTTTTGGGCCTTCTTAGCCTACAACTTCCCAGCAGCGGTGAAGGCGGGAACCTATCTGGCCGCGCCGACCATCACCCGGGCAGGGCGGACTTGGTATCGAATGTGGGAACGGGATCTTTCCCGCACTTCGTTGCGCTCGTTCTTCCAGAGCATCAGGAGCCTCCACCATACGGATCTGCGGCCGCGGCTCCGGGAGCTGCGCGTGCCTGTCCTGGGGATCTACGGGGCCCGAGACAACATCGTCGACCCGGATCAGGCCTTTGTCCTGGTCCGGGAGACCCCTCGGGCGGTGATCTTCTGGATGCCGGAGGCCGGCCACTTCCCCATGCTCGACGAGCCCCAGCGCTTCCAGCAGGCCCTTGCGGATTTCCTGCTCGCATAAACCGAAGATCCATCCCGGACGGGCCAAAAAGAGAAGATCCGCACCAACGAAACGGATCGTCGGTTAGCGTGCAATGGCGCAGGGAGGGAAGGGGAAGATCGATGAACGGGAAGCTGCGCAAGGTGATCATCCGGGATCGGCGGCTGATCCCGCCCTTCAACGAGCCGGCGCGGGATCTTATGGTGCTGAACAAGCCCCTCTGGTTGCACCAGCGGGATCTCCTAACGCCTTACTGCAACGAAGAGCTAGAGGTGGACTCCCTGGACGAGGTGCCGGACGATCGGGTGCCGACCCTGGTGTATCGAGACAACCTCTTCTTCGACGAGCCCTTCCTTCAGATGTTCCTGGAGCGGGCGCGGCGCCTCCACAAGGCCTGCCGGGTGGCCTTCGCCCTCAACGACCCAGCCATCGTCCACCACGCGCTCCCCCTGCAACGGGGCATCCGGCGGGAGGGGGATGTCTACGTGGCCGACATGTGGTATTTCCCCTATGGGAAGGAATCCTACACCCGCCCCCTGGTGATCGAGACCCTGGCCCGGGAGATCGGCTACTACCGGGTGCCGCGCTATATGGCGCCCCATCAGGGGGATCTCACCTTCTGGGTGCCCCTGCGCGCGTTTCTTTCCATCGAGCACTGGGTCCACGTTTTCATGGCCAACTCTCCCTTCGGGATCTTTGCCGAGGGAGCCCGCATGGAGGCCCGCATCCAGCGCTTGGACGTGAAGCTGCGCATCCTCTGGCGGGCCATGCTGGAGCGCCGCCAGGTCCTCTCCTCCTCCGCCCTGGTCCGCATCGGCCGCAACGTCCAGATCGACCCCACGGCGGTCCTCCAAGGGCCGACGATCATCGGGGACAACGTGACCATCGGGGCGGGGGCGGTGGTGGCCAACAGCATCATTGGCGACAACGTCAACATCGGCCAAGGGGTCCAGGTGTTGCTGAGCGTGATCGGGGACGGATGTTTCCTTCCTTTCCGGGCGGCTCTCTTCATGACCACGATGATGGAGCACTCCATGGTGGCCCAGAACACATGCCTGCAGCTGTGCGTGGTGGGGCGCGATACGTTCATCGGGGCGGGGACGACCTTCACGGACTTCAACCTGCTCCCTAAACCCATCCGCACCCACTTCCGCGGCGAGCTGGTGGAAGCGGGCCTGCCAGTGCTAGGAGGTTGCGTGGGCCACCACTGCCGCCTGGGCTCCGGCTTGGTGATCTATCCCGCTCGCACGATCGAGTCCGATGTGGTCCTCTCGGCCACCTCCGACCATCACGTGATCACGAAGAACGTGTACTACGAGCACAGCGATCACCTGCGCATCCCGGGTGGGGCCGCCCTGTATCCGCGTTTGTATCCGCGGGAGGAGGAGGCCGGCCAGCCGGAGGCGGCCCTGCCCATGGAGCGGGGGAGCGCCCCTTAAGCCGCATCGGGGCGCGGGACTAGCGAGGGTGAAGATGGAGACCTTCGCCTTCATGATCCATCCGATCGACCCGAAGCGGGATGTGCAGCGGAAGTTCCCGCTGCTGGGCCGGCTGCTGCCTGAGCCGGCCATCCATTTCTTCTCCGCTTACTTCCCCCCGGTGTATCTCTCCCGCGTCACTGGGATCCGCTCCCGGTCAACCGGGAAGGCGGCAGAGGGATGGCTGGTGGCGTGCCCGCTCACTGCCCAGCGCATGCTCTCCCTGCCGCTGGAGCGGGCCTACCGAAAAATCATCGAGACGGGGCGCTTGGCGGAGCGGCTCGGCGCCCGGATCCTCGGGCTAGGGGCCTTCACCGCGGCGATCGGGGACGCAGGGATCACGGTGGCCAAACACCTGCGCATCCCGGTGACGACGGGGAACAGCTACACCGTGGCGGTGGCCTTGCAGGCCCTACGGGAGGCGGCGGAACGGATGGGGCTCCCGCTCTCCAAGGCCACGGCGGCGGTGGTGGGCGCGGCAGGGGCCATCGGTCGGGTGGCCGCCCGGCTGCTGGCCCGGGAAGTGCCCCGGGTGATCCTGGCCGGGCGCCGGGCGGAGCGTCTGGAAAGCCTTCGGCCTCTGGTGGAGGCAGAGGGCGCACGGGTCCATGTCGCAGAAGGCCTGGAGGATCTTCGGGAGGCCGACCTGGTCCTCGTGGTGAGCAGCGCTCCCGTCGCCATCATCCGGCCGGAGCACCTGAAGCCCGGGGCGGTGGTCTGTGATGTAGCCCAACCCCGCAACGTTTCCCCCGCTGTGGCTGCCCAGCGCGATGACGTGCTGGTCATCGATGGGGGGATCGTGGAGGTTCCGGGGGAGGTGGATTTCGGCTTCGATTTCGGGCTCCCCTCGCACATGGCGTATGCGTGCATGGCGGAGACCATCACGCTGGCGCTGGAGGGCCGGTATGAGCCCTACAGCTTGGGCCGCCGCCTCGCGATCGAGCGCGTGGAGGAGATCGCCCGCCTGGCGGAACAGCACGGCTTCCGCCTGGCCAGCCTCATGTCCTTCGGGCACCCGCTGACCCAGGAGGAGATCGCCCGGGTCCGCGCGAACGCCCGCCGGGAGCTTGCTGTGGCCCGTGGATTCTCTCGATAATTGCCTCGCAGCCTGTGGCACAACACTGTCGTGCGGTTGGAAAGTCAGCGGGAAGACGTAGTGGAAAAGAGCATGTCTATGGGATTTTCGCTCCAAGAATACCGCCTTACCCAGCATACCCGATTTGAAATGGAACGACGTGGTATTGCAGAGATCTATCCGAGCCAGAGCAGGTGAAGTTCGTACGGTGAAGTACGTATGATCTACCGATCCCGCTTTGAGCGAGGGCAGCCCTCCCGAATGTATCTGCTTCGGGTTGTTGTGGATACGGACCAAAATCCCCCAGTTGTAGTGACAGCTTATTGGACCAGTAAAATCGAAAAATACTGGAGGTAGATTGGTTATGAGGATTATTTATGATATTGAGACGGATACATTGACCATCATCTTCGCCGATTCCCCCGTGGCTGAAAGCGATGAGGAGAAGCCTGGGGTGATTCTTGATT
>Ga0272447_1001267_pt1 | contig 16252 bp, 17 predicted proteins | sample YNPCB0133_FD_194589 | JGI IMG/M metagenome (GOLD analysis project Ga0272447, IMG submission 194589) | Hot spring microbial mat communities from Yellowstone National Park, WY, United States - YNP-CB-013-3 | ecosystem: Environmental > Aquatic > Thermal springs > Hot (42-90C) > Sediment | place... | reverse complement strand
TCAGAAGCAAGAGGTGGAGAGAGGATAGCATGGTTACAGCAAGCTAAAGAAGGCTCGGTGGATAGTCGCTCTTCACACCTCAGAGTCGCTCCACCCTCCTCATAGCCACTTTATACTATTTAAACTAGCCTTTAAAACCATTTAATGTTAACCTCTCCGTGTTAGGTGTATGGAGTGCTTAGAGCTATGTTGTATCTCGTCTTGTGTAACCTACTTTGGGCTACTAATAATGTTGTTGGTAGGGCTATCTCACCGTATATCGATCCATTCTCATTAACTGCCTTTAGGTGGCTTATAGCCGCTCCAGCCTATCCCCTCTTGTTCGGTCCTGGTGTTTTAAGGGATCTCAGAGTCTATGCTGGTGTTCGCAGCCTCATCTTAGGCCTCTTAGGCTTTACTTTTTTCAATTTCACGTTATACTGGTCGCTTTCTAGAGCTCCAGCCTACCTGGTGGGGTTTGCCTACGGTTTCACTCCGATAATTATGATTGCTCTAAGTGCTATGCTTGGAGAGTCCCAGGTGTCTCCACCTAAGATTGCAGGTGCTATCCTCTCAACGCTAGGCGTCATGCTACTCTTCACATGGAGGGGTTTGGGGTTGGAGGGTTTAGGTGATTTAACGGGTATCATAGGGGGTTTAGCGGCCGGCCTTCTATGGTCCTTGTACACGGTTCTACAAGCTAAACTATATCCTAGATCTAATATGGCTAGCCTAACCTACGCGTCTCTACTCCTATCCCTCCCTGCAACCATAGCATTGTCATACCCTTGGCTTTCAAAAATGGATTTAAGCGTGATAACCCCAAGCTTAGCCCTAGCACTACTCTGGATTGCCGTCATGCCAGGAGTCGTAGCATACTATTTATGGAATAAAGCGGTATCCATAGTAGGCTCTTCGACAGCAGCACCGTACTCAAACCTACTCCCCGTCTTCGTAGCAATCTTAGGCTACATAATCCTTGGGGAGACGCTAGCAATATGGGATGTGCTTGGAGGGTTACTTATAGTAACCGGGTCGACAATATCCATGGTAACGTCTTCTAAGAGCTCTGGTTCACGGTAAAACTGTATGACTAGCTTAACACATAGACGCTTCTAGTATAGCTTTACCAACACTTAGATAATATTCTACAATTGAAATAGTATACTGCCTCTTTTATCCTCCAGCATATCTCGTGGAATAACGGGTTTGGTGGTATGTGGAAACACGGTTTCGTAGTGAGGGAAGTGCACCTTGTAGTCACAGATAGCAGGTTAGCTAGAAACTTCTACTCACTTCTCCTAAATACAAACCCTGTTGTCTTAAAGGATAGGTCCTACTTTAACCTTGAGGGATCTAAGCTCCTTCTAAGAGAAGAATCGCATGCTCTAAAACCTCCCCCAGGCTCCTCAGGATTATACCATGTGGCCTTCGTCGTAGACTCGCTAGAAGGGCTTGCAGAGGTTTTTAGGAGAATCCTAGAGTACAGGCTACCTCTCCTAGGAGCCTCCGATCACGGTTGTACTTTAGCTTTGTACACGATGGACCCTGACTATAACGGTGTTGAGATTTACTGGGATAAGCCTGTATCATCGTGCAAGCTCAGGACTAAAGCTTTAGATCTAGATGAGCTTTCCAAGGTTAGGGGTTATAAGGGTTATAAGGTTAGCATAGGCCATGTTCATTTAAAGGTTCCCTCTCTTGACTTGGCTGAAGAGTTCTACTCTGGAACCTTGAGAATGAGGGTTACCGAGAGAGGGTATCCTGGAGCTCTTTTCCTCTCATACACGGATTATCATCATCACATCGGAGCTAATGTTTGGGAGACAGCTTGGGGAGCCCGTGGTGCTAGGTGGAGGCCCGGGTATGTTGGGTTGGAGAAGCTCGTGTTAAACCCTCCTCCTGGTGTTGATGTGGTTGAGGGCTCTTATGAGGATCCTGCTGGGCACGTGTTTGTCGTTTCTAGGAGTGGTGGGCCCGGGGGGATTTGAACCCCCGACCACCCGGTTATGAGCCGGGCGCTCTACCGGGCTGAGCTACGGGCCCTCAGCCTAGGTTGTATTATTGTGTTTGGGGTTTAATACTTTTACCCTCGTCTTATGTTGTATCCTCTTGTTTCTAGGTTGTGGTTCCACCTTTTAGCCTTCTGTATATGGTGAATGTTGTTATTGTTATGAGTGCTAGTAGTATTGTTGCTATTGCTAGTGACCAGATCGAGGTTCCTAGTATGGTTTGTATTACCTTCTGTACCCTGATTTGTTGAGTCTCATTGCCCGTTTTGCCTATGGGTGCTGTTATTATCTGTGGTTGTGGTTCGTGTTTCTGGGGCTCCTCAATGTTCCTAGATGTTATCGTTGCCCAGCTTATCATTATAGATTCTACTAGGAGTTGGGGGTCTCCCAGGTCTAGGGATGCTTTTAACAGTGTTTGAGCTAGAGTGCTATTTGATTTAAGGGCTAGGTTTAACGCTAGCCCAGCTGTCTCATTGAACATACTAGCTCCTGCTGTGAAACTGCTATGTATAGCTGAGGTTATGATGGCCATGGATCTCGATGCTAGGAATAGCGATGCCACGGGATCTTTTGTCACGCTAGCAGATACAGCCATCATTACCGCCTCCTCAGGCGGATTGCCTATATTAGCTTCGCTAAAAACCTGGGTTGAGTACGCTGCAACACTCCTAGCTGTTGCCACCAGGTAACTTGATACAGCCTTCAGAGGCTCCATGTCGACGGTTACATTACTAGGCTTAGCTTCACCTAGTATAAGCCTGGCAGCTCTAACCTCCCAGAGCGATCTAGCTATGCTAAGAGCTTCCTCCAAGGTAGCGAAACCCCTACCTTTAATGTTGGAGTACGTAGTGTTGAGTAGCATCCCGGCACTCCAAGCGTGCAGGAAAGCCAGGCCTTTAACCTCTAAGACCCCGAGATCTAAGCTCTCCAGGCCCTCGTAGATGGTGTTAAACTCCTCAAGCTCCCGGGTCACATTGGCGTACACAGCATCTATATCGAAACCCCTTATACTCCAGATCGCCACCTGGGCTAGGCTGGCCGCCCTAACACCTTTGAGTAAGGCAGCATAACTACTCCCACCCTGTCTTAGCATATTCTTAGCGCTATCCAACTCGCTAACAGCACCCTTAACAATATCACCTCTAGCATTATACCTCTCCAAGACCCCTAGCAGGCTCTCAGCCTGCTCTATAACCTTGACAGCAGCCCCCCTCAAACCATCTATGTCCCTTAAACCACCCCTAGCATACACCACCCCCTCCCCTGATACCATCGAGTATAGGCTTGCCAGGCTTCCAACCTCAACTACCGCCACCCCCAGCTTCTCCCCGTAGCTCTTTAAATCAACAGTCTCAGGCCTTACGGTCACGAAGGTGAAGGGGCCTCTACGCACTAAGACCCTCTCATAGTAGGTGTACTTAGACTGCCCTAAGGGTACTATGAAGGTCTTAGCTCCAGAGGCTACCGCGGCTTCAAGCTTCTCCTTCAAACCACCCACAGGGCCTATGGTGGTATCAGGGTTTATCATCCCGGTTACAACGTAGTCCCCCCGGCACTCCAAGCCTTTAACCGCTAGGAGCACTGCTAACGCCATAGCCGCCCCAGCACTAGGACCTCCAACTACTATAGCTGGAGAGTTTAGTATGAAGTAGAAATCATAGACTAGGGGGTTAAAGCCACCTACAATTGAAGCTGTTAGAACAGCTATCCTAGCAGCACCCTGCACGTCAACCTCAACAGCTGGATTCACTGAGACGAATATGAGGCCCGAGCCTGGTTTCACTTTAACAGTTAAACTACTCATAACACCCTCACCTGAAGAGGATACAGCTGCTACCGCTAGACTACACTCCCCACCCTGAGCCTCAACAGTAACAACCGGGAGACCATGTATTACCATGAGGGGTATAAGGATTAAACCTAACATCCTAAGACCGGCCAAGCCCATAAGCTAAACCCTACAACTACAGCTCAACATATAGTTAATAAAGCTTACTCACACAAGGTTAATATGAAGATTTAGGTGGCGAGCTTTGAACACCATAAAGATCAATCTTAAGGAGAAAGGCGAGGTTCCATCAACACTATTAGAAGACCTACTATCAATACACCCAGCTATAGATGTTGACAGCGGCCACATAACATGCCATTACACGCAACTATCACTCCTAGTAGCTGAGACGGGAAGAGGACCTGTACCTCTAATAGCTGTGAACGAATGCATACTCTTAACAGCTGGAGAGCACAACATAGCTAAACTCACAGAAGCATCAGGGCCTGCATTAGAGGAGGCTACAGTCAAACAACAAGGTATAATAAAAGTGGGATCCACGGAAATACATAATCCAGAAGTGGTAGAACTACTCCTATCAAACACAAATCTCAACATGAAATTCCACGAAGCACACGTGGAAGGGGTTGGAGGAGTAGTGCTGGTGATAGCAAGGCAAGAGAAAGGGCCCCCTGTAGCTGTGATAGCAATACCGTGTAGGAAGGAGAGGGAGAGGAGAGAGCAAGCACTACACTACTAATCCTAGAAAAGATCTGAGAGCCTCGTCCTCAACATTATCCTCTTCAACACCGTAATATGCCTAGTGGTCTTAGGTGGGAATAACTTACCTTCAACAGCAGCTTTAACAACATCCCTCTTACCAAGCCTAGGGGGTATGAGCACAAGTGCTCTACCAGGCCTTCTCGGCGTTTCATTTGCGAAGCTTAAGGTGATATTCAAGCTTAGCAAACCTCGCCTTTCAAGGCGGGGTAGGACACACAACTTTAGAGCGTTAAGGCTTTTAAACCTCTTTATCGTATTGTACGCGGAGGGGGTTGGGGTTGGCTCCGCCTGTGGGTGAAGTGCTTGGAGGGATGACCCAAGGGGGGACTATTCCCCGATTTGTACTCACAGATGGAGACCCCGACCCCCTCCAAGCCCTCAAAAAGGAGATTGCTGAGAGGCTGAACAGCAACTGGAGGGATGTTAGGCTAAGACTGCTACCCACAGAGGTTGAGCATGGGAGCCTTATGGGTATAGGCTTGACTTGCGTCAAGTTATACAATGAGCTTAACTATGAGAAGAGGCAGGCATTCTTCAAAGGTGAGCTCACCAGAGATAAAATGTACGAGATTGATAGAAGGTACTACTACAAGTACAACGAAGTCCTAGGCGTTAACGCTCAGGCCGTTATACAGAAGAACGATGAGGCCTGGAACTCATTCTTCGAACTGTTAAAGCTGAAGAAGCAAGGCAAGCTACCACCTCACATCAAGAAGATTTCACCACCAGGATACTGGAAGGATAGGTTTACTGGTAGGAAGGAGATACACATATTCATCAGGAGCGATAGATACCACCTAGAGCCTATTGATGAGAATGGAGGTTACCTCGTCCTAGAGGATTTCGGATTGAGGATAAGGTATGCTGGTAGGATTAGATGGGAGGGTAAGCAGGGAAGACTTGAAATAGTATACGTTAACGGAAAATGGTATGCATACATACCAATTGAGGTTGGAAGGGAGCCACCAAAATCAAATAGGAAGGGCTATGTTAAGCCTAACCACAGGGATAAGAAGGGTAGGATTATTAACCCTAGGAGTATAAGGCAGAGGGATCCTATTGGTGATGAGAAGGCATTCATGGACATGGGTTTAAACAACCTATTCGCTGTAGTCACGACGAACGGCTATGTACTATTGGTTAAGGGTGGTGTTATCAAGTCTGAGTATTATTGGTGGAAGAGGGAGATAGCAACATACCAGGCTATAAGAGATCTGCTTAGGAATGCTGGATTCCCAACGTGGATATATTATCATGAGAGGTATCTTGAGGCATTGCATACTAGGGATGAGAGGCTTAGACACCTGTACCTAACATCAATTAGATTCCTAGCAGAAACACTTTGGAGTAGGGGTGTTCGTAAGCTGTACATAGGGTATCCTATAATGTTAAGCCAGGATAGTGGTAACGAGTATAACACAAACATATGGTGGTACAGGAAGATAGTACTATGGATAGTGGATGTGTTCAGAGAGTACGGCATAGAGGTTGAGCTCGTACCGGAACACTACACGAGCAAGGAGTGCTCAGTATGCGGAGAGGTACACGAGAACGGCAGGGTTTACAGAGGACTATACATCTGCAATAAGACTGGGAGGAAGGTAAACGCAGATGTGAACGCAGCATTAAACATAGCGAGAAGACAGGGGTACAAGGTAAAGATAACGAGGAAGATAGAAAGCTATTTGGTGACACACAACGGAGTAAAACCATTAAACCCCCACCGGAGGGCTAACACCCAAGACCCAGAGGTTCGAAACCCCGCCCTCTAGGGCGGGGAGGGGTCATTTCAGCAAGGTAACCCTCTGTATCCCCAAGTAACCAGTATACGCTAGCCGAGTCTTCCACCTCGTGAACTCTGTACACTATTGTGTCACTCTTTCTGACAACACTACCGGGAATCTCGCTCTTTAACAGCTTAAGTAGTTCTTCTAGAGCTCCGCTAGAACCTCTATAGACTCTAATCCACCTCTCAACTCTAATCTCATCCTCCTCTAAATAGTTTACTGTTAAGACTGGAACCTTTGAAACATCTAGTCTTTTCAAAACCTCAAGTCTATGAGCCCCGTCTATGACTGTTAACGTGTTCTCATCGACTATTAAGGGTTTAACGAGGCACCTGGATTTCACTATGGATTCCCTCACCTCAGCAACTCTAGCCTCAATGTACTTCTCATGGGGCTTTAACGTCCAAGGGTTAAGGAAGGCTAGCTTCACCATTATACTATTAGGAGGGTTCTCCTCATCTCTAGCCTTATAGCTTGTTAGCACGCCTACCCCTGAGCTCATAGCAGTTACCCTCATTTCACCTAACATTCACTTTGGGCAGGTATGAGAGGTCTATCTCTGCTGGCTCGTAGTCCACCAGCCTGCCTTCCAGGTATTCAAGGTAGCCTTGTAGGTCTAGGAGGCCGTGGCCGCTGAGGTTGAATAGTATGACTGGGCTTTCCCCACTTCTCTTAGCCTCAAGGGCTACGTCTATTGCTGCTTTTACAGCGTGTGCACTCTCGGGGGCGGGTACTATCCCCTCGGTTCTGGCGAAGATGGCTCCCGCTTCGAAAACCTCTTTTTGATGGTAAGCTCTAGCCTCTACAAGGCCTTCTGATACTAGAAGGCATAGTGATGGTGCGTCACCATGGTATCTCAGGCCTCCAGCGTGTATTGGTGGAACCCTATACCTATGACCTACGGTGTACATCTTGAGTAGTGGTGTCAGCCCAGCTGTATCACCATAATCGTATGTGTAGAGACCGCGGGTTAGCGATGGGCATGCTCTAGGCTCTACCGCTATGAACCTCATATCCTTCTTTTTACCGCTAAGCTTAAACCTTAGGAATGGGTATGCGAGGCCAGCGTAGTTGGATCCCCCTCCAACACACCCTATAACGTAGTCTGGGAGCTCCTCTCCAAGCTCCTCCAACTGTTTTAAAGCCTCTAATCCAATAACGGTCTGGTGTAGGAGCACGTGGTTTAGAACACTACCAAGACTATACCTAGCCTTCTCATCTGAGAGCACATCCTCTATAGCCTCTGATATAGCTATACCCAGGCTCCCGGGGTGGTTTGGATCCTTCTCAAGCACGCTAAGCCCAGCCCTGGTGAGCCTCGAAGGGCTCGCTACGACCTCAGCTCCGTAGAGCTCCATTAAAACCCTCCTGTAAGGCTTCTGCTCGTAGCTAGATCTAACCATGAAAACCCTGACCTTGAGCTTGAAGAGGGCTCCTGCAAGTGATAGAGCTGAACCCCACTGGCCAGCACCAGTCTCTGTTGAAAGCCTCTCTACACCCTCAATGCTATTATAGTAGGCTTGGGCTATAGCAGTGTTAACCTTATGGCTTCCAGTTGGTAGGACGCCCTCGTACTTATAGTAGATCCTAGCCTTCGTGCCTAGGAGCTCCTCCAACCTCCTAGCTCTAAGCAATGGCGTAGGCCTACCCAGGCTGATCAAAGTATCTCTTACAGCTTCAGGTATCCTTATGAACCTCTCACTACTAAGCTCCTGCTCCACAAGGCTCTTAGCGAATAACCTCTCAAACATCTCCCTAGGAGGAATCCTACCGTCTGGGAGTAGTGGTGGAGGTAGTGGTTTCGGGAGGTCTGGGATTATGTTATACCAGAACTCGGGTACGAGACCCTCGCTCTGAGAGGCCCTCCCCCTAGGGGGTTTTAGAGGGCTAGCCATTGGCTCAACCGCATCACCAAACATTTTATACGCTAGGCACCCCTATTTAAGCTTTACTATGAGAGTTTGATTGACGGTGTTTGGAGTTGAGCTCGCAGGAGCCGTGGGCGCTCCTCCTAGACCTCGATGGAACCCTGTGGGACCACCTTGACATATCATCGCTGAAGCCCCCCTTTAAGAGGGTCTCGGAGGATGCTATAGTGGATTCCAGAGGGGTTACCGTTAGACTCTACAAGGATATCGTTGAAGTGGCTAGATGGGCTAAGAGGAGCGGTGGCTTCGTTATAGCACTAAGCTGGAACATACCGGAGGTTGCAGTAGAGGCTTTGAAGGCCTTCAACCTCCTAGGCCTATTCGACTACCTTGGGATCGAAGACCACCCTGATAAGGGTTTAATTGCCTCCAAGATACTAGGGGATCTTGAGAGTAGAGGCTACAAGATTAAACCATGCAGGATAGTATATGTGGATGATAGAGAGATACACGTTAAAGGGGTGAGGGAGAGAGTGGGAGATGTAACATTCATAAGAGCTTGGGCTGACTTCAGGAACGGAGAGGAGCTTAGGAGCAGGATAGCTGAAGCACTTCAGAGAAGATGCTAGAATCTCAACTGTACGCAGCGTTAACCCTAGTCAACTATGGACCCCCTCAGCTCTACTCCTAGCTCCTCAGCTAAACTCCTAGCCCTCATTTTTATTGTTGGAGCTACGAGTAGCAGTCGAGGCTTAACCCCGGTTACCTTCTCGTACAGCTTCCCTATGTTGCCGAGCTCCGCAACATCAGATTTATCTGCATACGCCTTATACTCAACTAGTATGCGCTCTCCATCCCTGATAAGCATGTCCACCTCCACCACAGAAGGACGGCCGTAGACTAGGCCTTCGCTATCATAGTAAATCCACCTTTCAACCTTATATAGCTTTAGGAGATCCTCGACGAGATACCTTATTGAAGATCTAAACGCTTCCTCGGTTACAACACCATACCTATTGCCTATGGCATTCACCTTAGTACTTAGATCTCTTACTGCTTCCTGTAATTCCTTTATTGCTTCTCCCTGTTTTCTTACTGCTTCCTGTAGTTCTTTTATTGCTTCTCCCTGCTTTTTTATCGTTTCTTGTAGTTCTTTTATTGCTCCTCCGTGCTCGTCTAGTCTTTTGAGTATCTCGTATAAGCCTATGTAGCCTGCAACGGTGTACTTGAACTCCGGGTCCTTTTCTAGGAGCTCTAGAAACCTCTTTTTTAGCCTTAAGCTCAAGTCTATCTCTCCTCTCATATGGGTGTTAGTTTAGGTTTATAATCTTTAATTGTGTAACTGTAGTCTATGGCGTTATCCTCTCTGTGTCTCTTGGTAGTAGTCTTGCTTCCCTTATGTTCTGTAATCCTAGTATTTGCATTGTTATCCTCTCTAACCCCATTCCCGCTCCTCCGTGTGGTGGTGCTCCGTGTTTGAAGAATTCTAGGTAGTATTGGAACTCCTCCTCCTTCAACCCCTTATCTTTTAGGTTCTCTCTTAGCCTCTCATACCTATGCTCCCTCTGCCCTCCTGTTACCACTTCCAAGCCTCTGAATAACAGGTCGAAGCTGTACGTCCACTCCGGCTCGTCATCCTTCCTCATGGCGTAGAAGGGTCTTACACGCCACGGGTAGTCTATTACGAATACAAGGTCTGAGTTGTATTTCTCCCTTACATAGGAGCCTAGGAGCTTCTCCCCCTCGGGGTCTAGGTCCTCTCCATAGGGTATTCTCTTACCGTACTCAGATTCAAGTATCTCGTAAGCCTTCCTTATAGGTATCCTAGGGGCCCCCGACTCCGGTATTCTTATTCTCGGTGCCTGGTGGGCTTCGAGCACGTCCTCCACCTCCCTTAGATCCTCTGCTAGCTTTCTGAAGAATCCTTCAACGTAGTCCATCACATCGTGATATGACTCTATGAAGCCAACCTCTATGTCTAGGGAGTGGTATTCGTTTAAATGCCTTACAGTATGATGTGGTTCAGCTCTAAACACAGGGCCTATCTCGTAGACTCTCTCAAAACCAGCTATTACTGCGAATTGCTTGTAGAACTGGGGGCTTTGAGCTAGGTATGCTACCCTATCGAAGTATAGTACTGGGAAAACGTTAGCCCCGCTCTCCGTGCCTGAAGCCACTATCTTAGGTGTGAATATCTCCACAAACCCCTGGCTTGAATAGTACTCCCTGAACTTCCTAGCAACCCAAGCTTTTAAAACGAAAATCCCGGAGACTAACGGGTTCCTAGCGTCAAGCCACCTGTACTTAAGCCTGGTTGTAAGCCCAGCTTTAAGAGAGCTGTGCACCTCCAAGGGTAGGGGTTCTAGAGGCCTTGATAGTAGTGTTAGAGAGGAGGCTGCTACCTCGAACCCCTCCTTGGTAGGAGCTCTCCTCAACATTCCATCAATACACACAACACACTCCTCCCTTAAACCCTCTAACTCCTCTAGAACCTCCTCTCCTAACTCGCTCTTCTTAAACACAGTCTGCAACGTACCAGTCCTATCCCTTACTATGACGAATTTAACGCCACCTAAATCCCTTATCCTATGTATCCAACCGCAAACTCTAACCTTCGATCCTTCTAGATCACCTGCTTTAGCTAGCACATCTCCTATGAACATCCTCTTATACACTAGACCCTACACCTTGATATTACATATTCTAGGATTCTACCTTTTAAACTACACTAGGTTGCTAGCGTTACGAACACCAAGGTCTTGTACCTAGATACTAGTTTTGAGAACTGGTTTAAGGACAGGTTTTTCAACCCCTCCGATGACACCTCCCCTGTTAGGAGGAGCTCTGCAAGCCTAGCCTGCCACACCCCACCCTCTACGCTTAGCTTAACCGTTCCATCCTCCTCTTTATAGTATCTTAGCATTAGAGGGATCCTCATGAGCTTCCAGTAGTACTTTGGCGTGATCTCCAGGAGCCTCCCCACCTCACCTTCATCGAACTCATGTAGGTCTCCTGAGTGTAGTTTGATAAACTTTCTGCCTAAGGATAGATCGTATATGGTTATAGTTTCAGCCGGCCAGTAGAGGGAGAGCTTCCTACTATCCTCAACATATTTCCTCTCGACAGCCTTCTTAATCTTCTCCCCCATAAGGAGGGCCTCCAGGCTGGGAGCTTAGACTACCCTCCCTCGTACCTAGCGTATATCATTGCATGATCTCTGTCGAAGGGGTCTAGGTGTACTACATCAACTATCCTGAACCCGCTTGTCTTCAAAACCTCAACCTCCCTCCTATAGACCTCGCTAGGCTCAAGGGTTACATCTATGCTCCTAGCCTTCACGGCTAGTAGTAGGTAGCCGTTGCTCTTTAGGAATAGAGAGGCGTTCCTAGCTACTATGGCTGCCTGCTCTGGTTGGGCTATGTCAGCGTATATCCCATCTGTCAACTCCACCAAATGTCTATACTTCTCCGGGAACCTCGCATCAGCTAGTATAGGATATATGTTCCTCCTATCCCTCACTACAACTAGAAGATCTCTCATAACCCTAGGTGCAAACTCAACCCCGTATATGATACCCTTCCACCCTATGATATCACTTATATGGCTAGCCGTAGTCCCGCTCCCAATGCCGAGGTATAGTATTTTATCACCCTCCCTCACCGGGAGCTCCAGTAAACCCTTAAGGAGTGCTCCTCCAAGTTTACTCCTATAGGGGTTCCACTCCCTATACTCTACATCCTCGTACTTGAAAAGCCTTTCACCGTAAACCCTCTGGCCCGGCACTAGGTTTCTCGTGGCTATCCTAAGGCTTCCATCGCTAAGCTCCACTACGTAGACCCCCCTCCACTCTCCGTGCTCCTCCACCCTTACAACCTCGGACAACACGCTCACCTCCTCCTAGCTCCTCTCCTAGCTTCCCTCCTAGGCGGTTTGGGTTTAGCCTCCTTAACCTCCTTCCTAACCGGTGGTTTAGCGTAAACCTTCTTAATCTCCTCTATCCTAGCCTGTAGCTCTTCTCTAAGCTTATCCCCTACAAACCTACCTGTGAAGGCGTCCACTTTAGCTGCTAACGCTAGCTTCGCAGCTAGAGCCCTAGCTATCTTACCCCTCTGCCACTTAGGACTCCTATGTATCTCTGGGTACTGGAATATAACACCGTGTTTAGGAGGTCTCCCCCCTGTTCTCAAAGCTCTAAACAACGCCTTCTCAGCACCCAGAACCTGGATTGTACTAGCGGGGAGCATGGCCATCCTCTCCAGGCTACCTGCAAGGCTTAGGAGCCTAGCCCCTAGTAGGGGGCCTACGAGGGCTGTAATGTTTGGAGCCACCTCGCTCATAATCTCGTCTAGGTATGATGTTAGGGTTTTCCTAAGCTGGAATAGATCTAATACTATCCTAGCCAGGGTCCTTATGGCCTCCGCGTCGTGCTCCGATAGATCTGCCCCTACGCTGGAGGATGCAACTTCAACTATCTTGGAGGCCTTAGCCTCGCTAAATCCTATCCTCTCAAGGCTCTCAACCGTAATGCCATCCCTATGTCCTATCTCCGCTACAAGCCTAATGTAATCCTCGTGCTCTTTAACAAGCTCGTCGAGCTCCGGGAAGTGGACACCATACCACTCCCTTATCCTGGTGGCGAAGAGGTTAATAGTCTTATCTATATCATCTATAGCCCTTATAGCCTGCACAGCCAGCATATCCCTCTTAGCGGCAACCCCCCTAAGCTTCCTCCTAGTATACTCAACCTGCATCGAGTACATCCACTTAGCGAGCTCCTCAACACTACCTACAAACCCGTGTTCAACAGCAACCTCTGCTAGCCTAGATCTAAACGACCTGAAAACAACATCAGCAGGGGTCACGGAAACATTAAAACCAAAACCTGAAACACTCCTAGCAAGATCGTTATCCTCAACAACTACAAGGGAAACCTTACCCCTAAGCCTCTCAAGAAGCCTGGACATGCTCGCAGGAGCCTCCCCCCTCTCTATAGCCAACGCCTCCTCAACAGCCTCATCAACACCCTTAGGGTACAACTCGAAATCCACAACACTCCCGTCCTCACTAATAGCGAAAACCCCGAAAGGCACTGCCGCCAGGTATACCTTCAACTCAACCACCAAAACCCCAGAGTTATACCCAAAGCTTAATACTTTAAGCCCTGCACCAAGGGGGTTCGGAAGCTATCTCAATTCTCATTATTACCTGTACCAGCCTAGAGGGTGGAGCTCCTCTTTAGCCTCTATCTGCCATTTCAAGTTTTACACAGGATTTGCATAGGTTGATATTATCCTATGTAGGAGTGTAATGTTTAAACCCCAAGGGCATTCATGGGGGTGCAATGTTTAAACAACATAGACCCTCATGAAGCCCTAACCCTATATTAGAGTTTATAATATCCTATACGTGGGTAGCACGTATAACACTAGGTAGAGCCACAGTACATGAGCTATAATGGATGCTGATAGACCCTGAGTTCTAGCGGTGAATCCGAGCACCAATCCCACAACCCATGCAGCTAGAACTAGTATAGCAAGCCCTGAGGTTACATGTACTAGAGCATAGGGTATTGTGGAGAGCGCCCAGTTAACTCTAAGCTTCCTCACTACAAGGGTTTCCTGCAAGTACCCTCTCCAGTAGGCCTCCTCCATAAACCCTATTACAGGGATTAAGGCTAGTTCTAGGTAACCCACATTGATAATAGAGTATACAAGGTTAACCTGCTGTCCTAAACCTATAGACGAGGCTAGTATGTGGCCTAACAAGAATGCAAGGTATAATGTTATTGCACTAATGAGACCTGCGATGAGCACTCTCACGTTGAGAGTGAGGAGCTCTAGGAGAGTCCTATTAAATGTTATAGCAGTCAATGCTAGGATTGTGGAGACTAAGGCCATGGAGAGGATTAAATTTTCTGAAGCCAGCCTAAAGGGGACTAAGAATAGAGGCCATGGGAGGAGTACTAATGCCAGGTCTCCCGTTAGACTCCCTTTATTCAAACAGGGGATCACCTCATGCTTAGAAGTATCTTCCCGAAAACCTCTCCTCCCTCCAGGAGCTCGTGAGCTCTAGGAGCATCCCATAGCCTTAAAGTAGCTCCAATCACAGGTTTAATCCTACCTGTTTCAAGAGCTTTAAGTGCTTCTATAGCATCGGCTCTCGTTGAAAGTATGATACCTATCAACTTTAGGTTTTTAAGGTAGAATTTCCTTATAGGTAGGTTAATGCTTGCTCCTGCAAGCCAGCCGAATACTACTATCACGGCCCCTCTCTTAGCTATATCAATACTATCGAGTAAGGTTCCACCACCAATACTGTTTATAACCACGTCAACCCCGGCCCCTCCTGTAAACTCTAGAACCTTAGCCTTAAAATCCGGGTCTAAATAGCTTACAGCTAGGTCTACGCCGAGCTCCCTAAGCTTTTGAAGCTTCCATCCAGGACCTCCAACTCCTATAACTATGGCTCCAAGGTACTTGGCTATCTGGACTGCGAAGACTCCAACACCCCCAGTGGCCCCCCATACTAGAATTCTATCACCTGGCTTCACGTTAGCAACCTTCAAGGCCCTCCATGCAGTGAAGTATGCTTGGGGTACGACACCCATTATGCTAGGGTCTAGGGGTGGTTTATCGAGCTTTATTAGGGTTCTAGCGGGTACCTTTACGAGCTCAGCGTAGGAACCCCATGTATGGTATCCTATCATCCTCCACTCATCACATAAAACTTCAAGCCCCCTGGAGCAATTATAGCACCTACCGCAACCGTAGAGCGGGTTTGCCACCACGAAATCCCCTCTATCCAGCCATGTTACTCCTTCACCCACCTCTTCCACAAAACCAACTACATCGCTTCCAGGTACGTGTGGTAAAGCGACTCTATAGCCTTCAACCCCCCTCCTCATGAGCACATCTATTCTGTTAACAGATGTGGAGGACACCCTTACAGTAACCTCCCCAGGTCCTGGTCTTGGATCTTCTACCTCAACTTCAACTAGGACGTTCGGATCCCCATACTCTTTAAACATCATAGCTCTCATAGAGATCACCTCCACCACAGTATGTATTCAAAGTTATAAGCTTTTATACGTATGTATTAGATTTCATGGTGGTATCTAATGATAGCTAAGATACTGCTCTCCGTAAGGCCATGGTCTTTCACGATGACAGCTGGTGTTGTTATCTCAGCTATAACCCTAGCATTCTACTATGGTTACCCAGTTGATATCACCCTAGCTTTGCTAGCCCTGGTAGGTGCTGTGCTCCTCCACGCTTTTGTTAACTGGTTTAACGATTACGGTGATTACGTGATGGGCGTTGACAGGATTGGGGTTGGGACTAGCATCTATAGACCACATCTTCTCGTTGAAGGAGCTCTAGGCACCCGTCAAATTCTAATGCTTAGCTTCTCATCAGCCGCGATCTCCATAGCTATAGGCTTATACATAGCATTCAGCGGTAGACCTCTAGTCATACCCATAGGGGTAGCAGGCTTCCTACTAGGACTCCTCTACTCGACCCCTAGGGTGGGGTTTAAGTATAACGCTCTAGGGGAGCTAGCAGTATTCCTTGCCTTCGGACCCCTAATGTTTCTAGGCTCATTCTATGCAACCACAGGTTTCCTAGATTTAAGGGCACTCGTAGCATCAGCCCCCCTGGGTATGTTGATAACAGCTGTGTTGTTAGCAAACAATATTAGGGATATAGAGGCTGATAGTAGGTCGAGAATCAAGACACTAGCTACAACCTTAGGTTTAAAGAGGTCTACTATCGTCTACTCCATATTACTACTGGGTTCAATAGCCTATACCATAGCCTTAATAGCGTTAAGGGTACTCCCAGTAGCATCAATAATCACCATACTAGTATTACCTCTAGCTATAAACCTCACGAGGACATCCCTCTCCAGTGAAATCCCCGTAGACTTTGATCCGAAAACCGCAAGGATAGTACTATTATACTCAATACTCCTAATAGCATCTTTATTGATTGCCATCCTATTAAAATAGTCTAAGTGGGGTATCTTATGAGGCGAAGTATGTTTCCTCATGGG